>VMHT01101364.1_pt1 | contig 30958 bp, 31 predicted proteins | sample 4693611 | NCBI WGS metagenome assembly VMHT01 (sample SAMN12280063, study PRJNA550983) | marine metagenome | isolation source: seawater sampled from same location over 5 years 0.02-0.2 micron viral filtrate | place: USA: collected off the coast of southern California halfway between the port... ... | reverse complement strand
TTATTATCAATAATTATGTTACAGGGATGTGCTTATGGTGTATTTAAAGGTGCTATGGTGGTTAAAGATAAAGTTAATCCACCAGAAACAACAGTACAGCACGAGCCATTTGTTGATAAAGTAAATATAATAGCTTGTATAAAAATGTTAGATGAGTGTGATGTTTAAATATTTCTTATTCATCTTATTTGTGACATATTTTTATTGTACAATAGTAGTAATTCAAACAACATTATTATGACAGAACAAATAGAACTACCTAGATTAAAAAAATTCACCATCGAGAATGGTGCACCACGTCAACGTATTTGGGATACATCAAGCCTATCTACCTTCTTGGCGTGTCCACGTTTGTATAATTATACAAACTTACAAGGTTATAAATCTCAAAGATACGCATCAGCAACAGGCTTTGGATCGGCAGTACATGAAGGATTTGAAGTATTAGATCGTGCAAAGTTTGAAGGTAAATCAAAAGATGTAGCTCTACGTGAAGCTCTTGTATTTGTACTAAAAGAATTTGGCGAAGATTTAAAAATGTCAGACGATAGTGCAAGAGGTTTAGAGTCTACACTACGAGCAATAGTATGGAGAGCAGAAGAATACTGGGAGGATACATTTAAAGTAGCGACAATGCCCAACGGAGAAGCTGCGTTAGAGCAGCGATTTGAAGTACCATTTGGTAATGGTGAACACAGATTTTCTGGCAGGATAGATAAGATCGTAACACTAGATGACAGACTATACTTAGTTGATTTCAAAACAACAAAGACAGCACTGTCAGCTTATTACTTTCAAGGTTTTATGCCTAACAATCAGATATTTGCTTATCTGTGGGCTTGTCGCCATGTATTAAAGCTACCCGTAGACGGCTTTATTATAGACGGAGTACAGACAGGTGTAAACTTTACAAGGTTTAATAGATCTGTATTTAACGTAACAGAGGAACTAATAGAGGAATGGTATGTCGATACTTTATTCGCACTAAGAAATGCAGATAACTTCTGGAAGAACAACTACTACCCTGCCGATTTTACTGGCTGTGGAAACTATGGTGGGTGTAGATTCCGTGAAGTATGTAGTGCCCCTCAATCTCGTAGGGATATATTTTTGAAAAATGATTTTGTAAAAGAACCACACCCAGACTTAGTGGAAGCAAGTCAAAGAAAAAATGTAATAGATTTAGCACAACATAGAAAAAACAATTCATCAACATGACGATTTTTGTTGACATTATTTTATTTTTATGTTATTATAACATAATTAACAGGAGACAAATAAATGGCAAGTATACGAAATCACCAAGCGAGTGAAGTCACTAAACTATTGTTAGTAGGTGACAGCGGCTCAGGTAAGACAGCAAGTTTAGCAAGTCTTGCCAACGCAGGTTACAATCTACGAATATTAGATTTTGATGACGGACTTGCGATACTACCCGAATTTCTTAATCCAGACGCCGTAGATAGAGTATCTTATGTTACTCTTAAAGACCCGTTAGGTCATGCGACTGCATTTAGGAAGTCAGCACAATTACTTTCGTCTTGGAAAGACGGAGATGAAGATTTAGGTTCAGTTAAAAACTGGACTAATAAAGATGTTCTTGTTATTGATAGCTTAACACTCATGGGCGAATCAGCCTTGAGAGGTGCATTAGTATTTAATAATAAGAAACCCACCGACCAGGCAACGCAGCCAGAGTGGGGCACGGCAGCACGAGATGTACAGAATGTAATTCAGTACCTTACAGGGAGTGAAGTGCCATGTAATGTTATCATAACTTCACATATGCAATATATGGAGGGAGATATGGGTGTGTCAAAAGCATACCCTACAAGTGTTGGGTCTAAACTTTCTACCAAGATCGGCAGATACTTTAACTGTGTTTGTCGTATTGATACGAAAAGTTCTAGCAAAGGCACGGAACGTACTCTACGCACAGTATCAGACCACCGCATGGATTTAAAAGTAACAGCACCTAGTCTAATTGAGCCAAACGCACCTTTAGACTTACACAAACTTTTTGATGCTATACAAAAGAGTGCAAAGACTAAACTTGGGGGAGAAGCCCCTAAGGTAACAGCAAAACAAGGAGGTTAACCTATGAATGATATTGCTGATTTTTTAAGTATGACACCCAATGACACACCAGAATCGGTGACATTGCCAGAGGGCAGTTATGACTTTGTCATTAAAAGCTACCGCTCAGACAGAGTGGGAGAAAACCAAACACCGTTGGTACGTATTAACGTAAAAGCAGTGAGCGTGATTCAATCTGATCTAGACGAAAGTCAGTTAGATAATGCAGAAGGCACGAGACTCGAGTTTTGGGTAACACCAAATGCTATGAAGTTGAACAATCCTGCGGCTTCACTTAAAACGTTTGTAACCAAAACGTTAGATATGGATCACGATATTCCATATGCTCAATCGCTTGAAATGGCTATTGGTCAAACCTTTTCTGGTGTTGTAAAACACGAAATGGTTGGTAGAAATAAAGATATTCTACAGGCAACAATATCTAGAATAATTAATAAGTAATTATTCATGAGTGAGTATGCAGTTTTAAATCGACTTGACTCTAAAAAGTCACAGGGTAAAATGTTCATAGCAATAGTTATGGATCATCCTTCGACAACAGAGGCTCGATTAAATACAATCTTAGCTGGGGGCACAGGTGATATACTGAAAGGTATGTGCAAACTTGCCTCCATCAATCCAGATGAATGCCTACTCACTCACACTTTTCAATTAAAACCCGCACAAGATAACGTAGCAAATTTCTTTCACAATAGACTTGCTTATAAAAAGTTATGCAAAGAACAAGAGTGGAGATCGCCTTTCCCACCAACAGGTCATGGGTTTCTTAAACAAGAAATGGAACAAGATGTAAGGCGGTTATATAAAGAGCTTAATGAAGTAAAACCTAATGTAATTATTGCAATGGGTAGTGCTTCGTTATGGGCACTGACAGGGCTTGATAAGATTGGTACATATAGAGGTTCGGTAATGAAATGTAGTGATGGATTGCTTGAACAAGATTGCAAAGTCGTACCGACTTACAGCCCCAGTGCGGTTATTAGAAATTTTGAATTTAGACCTGTAGTAGTTGCAGATTTAGTCAAAGCAAAAGAAGAATCATTAACACAAGAATTAATAAGAGATGAACGTAATCTTTATTTAGAACCTTCATTACAAGATTTAGAAGATTTTGAATCTGAATTTATACATAAAGATAATGCAGATGAACCATTAGCATTTGATATTGAAACGGCTAATGGAGAGATTACGTGTATAGGATTTGCCCCAAACAAGAATACAGCTTTAGTTGTACCTTTTATAAAAAAGGACGGAGAGTATTATTGGAAATACCAAGATGAATTAAAAGCATGGCAATGGGTCAAACGTATACTAGAAGATACTAACATTACGAAAGTAGCCCAGAACCAAACGTATGATGTTTCATGGCTATCGTTCAAAAAGAACATACAAGTTTCTGGCGTGACACATGATACAATGCACGCCCACCACGCCTATCAACCCGAAATGCAAAAGGGTTTAGGATTTCTCGGCTCATTGTACACAAATGAGAGTGCATGGAAAACATTAGCCAAGTTTTCACAGAGCACAAAAGCCGATGAATAGTGAAGCGACCTCAATACTTTTCGGCTGAAAACATAGAGTCCGAAAATCGGAGTGTTGAGAATCACATACAGTTGTGGCGTTCGGTATTAGACCAAGCGTTGCAAGACATGCAGTATGAAGGTACTGTAAAAGAGTTTGTAAATTATAGGAGAGACGCAAAGTTATGGTTTAGATATAAGAAAGAAGATTTTGAAGAAGTATGTTACTTGGCAGAATTAGAGCCATTAAGAGTGAGAGAAGATTTTTATAAGGTCATGGGAGGTTACGATGAAATCTGGCGGAAAGATTAAAGATATATTAAGCACCGCTGAAAAGATATTAGAAGGTGCAAGAGAAGACGAGTATGGGGACAAGAGAACAAATCACGACAACATAGCAAGACTTTGGAGTGCGTATTTAGATAGAGATATACAAGCACGAGATGTTGCAATCCTCATGGTATTATTAAAAGTTGCGAGAGCAAAATTTGGACACCCGAGTATGGATACATATATAGATATGGTAGGATACTCAGCAATAGCAGGAGAATTAGCACATGAAGATAATCAAAAACACGGAGATACCTCATCTAAAGTTAGATGATGATCAAACATTGTGGGCATACTGTGCTCTAGATTGTGCTTTAACAAATGAGTTGTGGCACAAAATTGATGATAAACTAGACGACATTACACGTAAGACATATGAGTTTGAAGTAGCCAGTATTGGGCCCGCTTTATCGATGATGTTGCGTGGTCTTAAAGTTGACGAGGAGGTCGTGCGAACAATACGTGCCCCTCTAAAAGATCAGAGACTTAAATTAGAACGTATGTTAAATTTATTTTCTAATGCTGTCTGGGATAAAGATCTTAATCCCGCTAGTCCAAAACAATTACAAGACTTATTGTATGTACATTTAGGTTTGCCTAAAGTTATTGCTAGTGTTAAAGGTAAACAAAAAGTATCTACTGACAAAGAAGCATTAGAACATCTAGCTGAACATTACCCTAGAGCAAAGCCGTTTTGCAATACTATATTAGCATTACGAAATATAGACAAACAACTAAATGTATTAGATACTACAAGAGATGATGATGGACGTATAAGATGTTCTTATCAAGTGGCGGGTACAAAAACAGGACGTTGGTCATCCAAGGAATCACCATGGGGCACAGGTACAAATTTACAAAATATTACTAAAGATATGCGTGAAATGTTTATACCAGATGACGGTATGACAATGTTCTATGCAGATTTAGAACAAGCAGAATCAAGAGTAACAGCTTATATATCTGGAGACGAAGGGTATATCAATGCGTGTGAAACATCTGACTTACATACTGAAGTTGTAAAAATGATTTGGCCTAATCTAGGTTGGTCTGGTGATCCAGAACAAGACAGAGCATTAGCAGATACACCATATTATCATCAGTACAGTTACAGAGATATTTGCAAAAGAGCAGGACATGGTACAAACTATGGTGTGTCACCACACTCACTAGGTAGACAAATAAAAATAAAAATATCACAAGCAACAAAATTTCAGTTGCTTTATTTTGGAGGTGTGATACAATTAGATAAAGTAGAAAAATGGCACAAGCAAGATCGAGAGGGTGGCTTTAAAGAATTACTAGACAATGGTAATATCATAGGCACAGGCCCTCACGCTCAGTTACAAATCCCAGGAGCATTTCCTGGCATACGTACTTGGCATGATAAAACAGCTAACAAGATTCAATCTACTGGTACGTTGATAACACCTTTTGGTAGACGTACACAGTTTTGGTCTAGGTTAGATGACGCAGCCACGTTGCGGTTAGCTATTGCTTATGTACCACAATCTACAATAGGAGATTTATTAAACTTAGGTTTGTATAGAGTTTGGCAAGAACTACACTCACAAGGTGTGGAAATATTAGGCCAAGTGCATGATGCAATTTTAGGACAAATGCCTACAGAACAAGTAGATGAATTGATACCTAAAATATTAAACTGTATGCATAATCCTTTGACTGTTAATAAAAAAGAAATGCTTATACCATCCGATTGTGAGACTGGTGTAAATTGGAAAGCAATGAAGAAATGGAGACCAAGTGGTTAGAAACTATACTGATTATTTAAAAGCTAGTGCAGATGCTTTAAAAGGTAGTCCTATACCTAAGCCATTTGCTGTGTGGTCAGCTTTGTCTGCAGTAGCGGGGGCACTTGGTAGAAGAGTGTGGTTTCCTATGGCTAACTATGATATTAGAAGTAATTTATTTATTACACTCATAGCAAATCCTGGCAGAAATAAGTCCGTCTCTTTAATATTACCTTACTCAAAAGTGTTTACTAAATTAACTACACCTGTAGGAACTACGGAAGATGATTCTAATTTTAATTCTGGTCTAGATAAATATGGGTTACGTAAATATCCATTATATTCTATACAGGATAGGATCACACCAGAAAAATTGGCAGTAGATATGTGTAAGTTACAACGTATTGATATGCGTTTAAGTAGCCCACAGATTGAGGAATTTCATGATGCTTCTGTAACTCTAGTTACATCAGAATTTGGTGCGTTCATGTCAAGAACAGATAGGTATTTACAGATGTTTCTTACTGATATGTGGGATAGTAAAGATTCTTATAGTCATAAAACTAAAACTGCTGGAGAGTATGTGATTAACGGGCCTTGCTTGAATTGGATAGCGTGTGCTACACCAGAACAATTTGTAGAGAACTTGCCAGAAGATGCTAGATCACAAGGTTTATTATCAAGAATGATACCTGTGTTTTATGATGGGCCGAAAATTGCTCAGAGTTTATTACAAACTAAAGTATCAGATAATACAATAGAAAATTTAAGACACGATTTAGGTGCGATAGCAAAAATGTATGGGCCAATGACATTTGATCCAGATTGTTTTGATGAAGTAAACGCAGATATAGAAGCGGGTATTCCACCAGAACCTACTGCCCCTCATCTAGCAGAGTATAATCAAAGAAGAATATCACATCATATAAAAGTGGCTATGTCAGTATCCGCTTCTAGACGAGGTACAAGAAAGATAATGCTAGAAGATTGGGAGTATACAAAAGAACTAATGCGTGATATGGAAAAGCATATGCCAAAAGCATTAGAAGGTTTTGGTATGGGCAGAACAGGTAAGATTGCATATGATATGACTATCTGGTTAAACGATACATTATTTAGTAATGGTAGATCACATCTACTTATTAAACATTTTAAACGTGAGTTACTACGCAAGATTCCAAACCCTGGTGAGTTAACACAAACTATACAGGCTATGGAAGATTCGGGTTACATTAAAGTTGAAGGGAATTTGGTTTTTCCATGCCGAAAAGACGTAACGTAATCCGTAAATTAAAGTGGGCCAAAGCTCTTGATGAACGCCCAGACTTTATCCCCATGACAAAATCTCGTGGTGTGAAAAGAGCTGGCCAACTTTATGAAAATCGTATAGCTAATTATGTAAAAGCATTATATGGTGAAGACCGTGTATTGCATGGACAATGGTATCAATTCGAAGATGGGAGAGGTATGGGTTGGTGTCAAACAGATATTATAATTAAGCCAGATCAAGACAGTAAAGTATTAATTGCTTTGGAATGTAAATTAAAAGCAGTGAACAAAGCTGAAAGTCAACTGAAGTATTTATATTTACCTGTACTACAACGGTTGTACCCAGACTATGACATAAGACTAATACAAGTATGCAAAAATCTCAACAAGGATTTAGATTTGTTTATGATCGATTCTCTCGAAGATGCATTTAGTCAAGAGGTAGAGTGGGACTATGCGACAATATTTTTACGAAGTCTGCTATGATTGTTGTTGCTATTAATTATAAAAGATGTTATACTAATCGCTTTCCTAAAAATTAACAAACAAACAGAGAGAATATGAAGATTAAACCACCGACCCCTGACTACGAAAAAGATAAGTTATTAACCAAATTTGGTACAGAAATCCTAAAGGACAGATATATGCTGCCTGAGGAGAAATCACCTCAAGATGCGTTCGTGCGTGCTGCTGCAGCATTTGCTGATAATGCAGCCCATGCCCAAAGATTGTATGACTATGTGTCAAACCAATGGTTTATGTTTGCTTCTCCTATTTTATCTAACGGTGGTACAGATAGAGGATTACCAATTTCTTGTTTCTTGAATTATGTTAATGATAGTAGAGATGGTTTAGCAGAGCACTATACTGAGAATATCTGGTTATCTAGTATGGGAGGCGGAATAGGTGGTTATTGGGGTCATATTCGCTCACAGGGACAGTCTACGAGCAAAGGTAACAAAACTACAGGGGTAATTCCTTTTATGCACGTAGTGGACTCTCAAATGATCGCATTTAACCAAGGGGCAACTAGACGAGGATCATATGCTAGTTATATGGATATATCACACCCAGAGATTGTAGAGTTTATTGAAATGCGCAAACCTGCAGGTGGAGATATTAACAGAAAGAATCTTAACCTGCATCATGGTGTAGTAGTATCCGATAAGTTTATGAAAGCTATGGAAAATGATGAGACGTGGGATCTAATTGATCCTAACTCTAAAGAAAAAGTAAAGACAGTAAAAGCCAGACAATTATGGATTAAAATCTTAGAAGCAAGAGTTTCTACAGGTGAGCCATATATTATGTTTGGAGATACTGTACAAAGAGGTTTACCCAAAACACAAAAAGATTTAGGATTAAAAGTAACACACTCTAATTTATGTAGTGAAATTACATTAGCTACAAGTGAAGATAGAACAGCAGTATGCTGTTTATCTAGTGTTAACGTAGAAAAGTTTGAAGAATGGAAAGACAATGAATTATTTATAGATGATTTAATGCGTATGTTAGATAATGTACTTAGCTATTTCATTGACAAAGCACCTTCACATATGTGGAGAGCGATAGCTAGTGCAAAGTCAGAAAGATCTGTTGGCTTAGGTGCTATGGGTTTTCATACGTTTTTACAAAGTAAAGGTGTACCTATGGAGTCAGTTGTGGCAATGTCTTGGAATAAAATTATATTTAAACATATACATACTAAAGCATTAGAATCTAATTTAGTACTAGGTAAAGAGCGGGGTTCTCCAAGCGATATGAAAGGCACTGGTAAACGTTTTGCTCATATGTTAGCCATTGCACCAAACGCAAGTAGTTCTATTATATGTGGTGGAGTATCTCCTAGTATAGAACCATTACGTGCTAATGCCTTTACACAAAAAACACTAAGCGGATCGGCTCTAATGAAGAACCCTAATCTTGAAAAACTTTTACAAGAGAAAGGTTTGAATAATAAACAGACGTGGCAAAGTATCATTACTAATAAAGGATCAGTTGCACACTTAACAGAATTATCTAAAGATGAAAGAGATACCTATAAAACAGCAATAGAATTAGGACAAGAATGGCTTGTTGATCTAGCTGCAGATAGGCAAAAATATATATGTCAAGCACAAAGCTTAAATTTATTTTTTACACCAGATGTGAATGTACGTAAACTAAATAACATACATAAAAGAGCATGGTCTAAAAAATTAAAAACATTATATTATTTAAGAAGCGAAGCTATGAACCGTGCGGAAGTAGTAGCTAATAAAGTAGAACGAGTAGTAAGACAAGATGCAGAAGAAGAATGTTTATCTTGCCAAGCTTAATATAGAAAGAGAAAAGAATGTCAGTATTTGAAGCAAGAGATTATTATAAACCATTTATGTACGAGTGGGCTTTTAAAGCTTATGATGAACAACAGAAAATGCATTGGTTGCCAAGCGAGGTACCTCTACACGAAGATGTGAATGATTGGAACAATAGATTAACAGAACCAGAAAAACATTTAGTGAAACAAATACTAACGTTTTTTACACAAGGTGATGTTGACATAGCCCAAGCGTATATGGATGTGTATATGCCTATGTTTAAACAGCCAGAAATACGCATGATGTTATCAGCTATAGCTACAAGTGAAGCTAATCACGCTCACAGTTATTCATTATTAAATGATACAATAGGTATGGATGATAAAGATTATAAAGCTTTTCAAGAAATAAAGGCAATGAATGATAAACATGAATACCTTTGGAAGAACAAAGGGGGCACACCAGACGAGCAGATGATTAGAGATATGGCGGTTTTCTCTGCATTTGGTGAAGGCTTGCAGTTATTTGCTAGTTTCGTTATGTTACTTAACTTCCAACGCTTTGGTAAGATGAAAGGTATGGGACAAATTGTCGCATGGTCAATCCGTGATGAATCTCACCACGTAGAAAATATGATTAAATTGTTACATGAAATACTAGATGAGAAGCCGCAAGTGTGGAATGATGAATTTAAGAAAACCTTATATGATATATGTAGAGATATGGTTAACTTAGAAGACAGATTTATTGACTTAGCCTTTGAATTTGGCCCAATAGAAGGGTTAGAGCCAGATGATGTTAAGCAATACATAAGACATATAGCAGATCGTAGATTATTACAGCTAGGATTAAAGCCAAATTACGGTGTTAAAGAAAATCCCCTAGAATGGGTGGATTGGGTCGTAAATGGCGTAGAACATACTAACTTCTTTGAGAACAGATCAACGGAATATAATAAAGGATCTCTCACAGGAACGTGGGATGATGCATTTTAATCTTGACTTTTGGTCGAAGGTATGCTATTATTACAAAATAAGGGGGGCACAAACTTTTTTACGAACTCTATCCCGTACCCTTTGAAGGACGAGTTGGTTTTAAAGATCTCTTACTAAGCAGCTGGGATCAGCCTGGCTGCTTTTTTTATCTTTACAGGGGATAATAATATGTGGAAATTAGTTGACGTAGGGAGTTATCCCTGGTTTATAAAAACCGAAAGAAAATATATACATTGTGTAAAAGCTACTACGGGTGAATATAAAAAATTACCAATAAAGAAATTCCCTAGATCGTACAGACTCTTATCAAACATTAAAACAGATTTGGCCTACTTAATGAGTTGGCCTTTACAAGAAGCTGCTGATGTATTAGACAAAAGCAGTATTAAATTTTATATCAATCATTGGAAAAATAAAGATAAAACTTTGATTGTAAAAGACATTATAAAATATATTAAACAGAAAGCTAAAGATGATATTAAAAAAACATCCTAAATATCCAATGCATACACGTTTTGATAAACTAGCAAAAAAATTATACATGCATAGTGTACCTAGAAAAATTCAATTACGTTTATGGGATAATTTAAACCTAAAAGTAAAAGATTATTGGAGAGGTTTAGCTCAAATAACAATGGATAAACTATGACAACATTATGGTTTCTAATGGTGCTAGTGACAACACCGTATGCTCCTACTGTAGGATACCAAGGTTTTGCGGCTTATCACACAAAAGAAATATGTGAAAGTCTCAAAGTTCAAGTAGAAAACTACGTATCATCAGTAGAAGAACAAAGAGGCAGAACATCTTATGTACAATCGTATTGCATGGAAGTTCAAGCTTTTGACGAAACAATTCAAAACAAAAAAGAAGGCGAAAATATAAATTTTCAAGATATGCTTGATGATTTAAACGCATAATAATATTAACACAGGGAGACAATATTATGGACAAATTACAAGAGGCAGTTAACGCTGTCATATTAGCTGGTGGCAGTAAAGCTGACGCAGCTAAAAAATTAGGCATTCCCCGTACTACCTTAGTTAGTAGACTAGATGCGGCGGAACGCGAAAACATAACACCAACGGTGGTAGCACCAAGTACAGAGGCGGCTTTGTACGAACAAAAAGTGGCGTATGAAATACAAGTCAAAGATCTGAAAGAGCAGATCAAAGAGTTGGCTCACGAAAACATAACTGCAGAACAAATTCGTAAGACAGTATTCAAGCTTTCGGAACATACGCCTAAGCCGCCTAAATGGTTAATCAAATCATCACCCGCAAAAGGGGCACCTGGTGTTCCTACTTTGTTCTTATCTGATTTTCACTACGGTGAAGTTGTAGATAAAACAGCCGTTGATGGTCTTAATCTATACAATAAAGAAATAGCCAAACAGAGATTAAAGTCTACTGTTGAGACCGCTATAGATCTTTGTACGAATCATATGGTAAACCCCAAATATCCAGGCATAGTGGTGCCCCTCGGTGGTGACATGATGTCGGGTAATATCCATGATGAATTGACAGAAACAAATGATGGTACGAATTTAGAACACGTATTGGAATTATTTGATATGCTTACATGGGCTATTAAATCTCTAGCAGATACTTTTGGTAAAGTGTTTGTGCCTACGTGTTATGGTAATCATGGTCGTATGTATAAACAATACAGACATAAACAAGCCGCACAAACTAGTTATGATTGGATGCTATACAATATGTTAGAAAAACATTTTAAAAATGCAGGTGATGATCGTGTGCAGTTTATGATACCTACAGGATATGATGCTTATTATAAAGTATATGACACTACATACTTGTTAACTCATGGCGATAGATTGGGTGTACGTGGCGGTTCTGGAATGATTGGTATGATTGGCCCTATTTCTAGAGGTGTACAAAAAGTTAAAGCAGAATATGCTAATCAAAATAAACCTATCGATCAATTAATCATGGGTCACTACCACCAATATTTACAGTTAAAAGGTGCATTAGTAAACGGATCTTTAAAAGGATATGATGAGTATGCTAAAAGTGCAAGATTTGAATATGAGATACCTAAACAAGCTTTATGGTTTACCCATCCAAAGTATGGAATAACATTCCAAGTCCCTGTAATTTCTGAGGAAGGATTGACTATAAAACCCAAGAATCAATGGCTTTCTTGGGCAGCTTAAAGTTGATTGGGGGACTGTACTTCAGTCCCCTTTTCTGCTATAATACGCAATATGACAGATAATAATAAACCAATGACACCCCCAGTTGATTTTCAAATGGGTATAGTAAAAATAGGCGGAGACGCTGTAAAAGTTGAAGAAAAACCGAAAGAAGAAGAGAAAGAATAATGGCTACAGGAAGAGCACAAATTTCAAAAATGGTTGAGCTTGGCGGAGCAGTAGCTAATAATACTAATAAAAAGAAAAAATATGATCCTCTTTCTTTAATTTCATCACTTCAAAAAAACGTAAAACCATCTTATGTACAAGGTGGAAATAAAGCTAGAAGTGGAGTTAACTACGGTAAGAAAATGTTTACACAAGATAACAGAAATGGAAAAAGAAATGTCTAAACCTTGTACAAATTGTGATCATGAATGCCATTGCAGTAATGGTGGTTCTTGTTGTGGTGGTAACTGTGAATGTCGTAGCTGCGAACACGCAGAGTAACATGGCTACAGATTTAGGTGATATTAGTCGTTTTTTTAAATCATTTTTTCAAGATGAAAATATGGAATTTGCACAAACTTGGGTTGATCAATATCAAGGAACAGGTGATAAAACAAAAAGAAATAAAGCCAATGAAATTTTAGATGCTGGTATTGACGTACCAGAAGACGCTATGCAATCTCTAATTAAATCTGGATATATTTTTGATGGTGATATGGATTTTAATTCAGATACTATTATTGATAATATGTCTAAAATTGGAATGATTGAAAGCGGGTATAAATCAAAAAGACAACAAACAGATGATGACAAAAAAGGTGAAAGAACAGGAGTTGCTAGAGGATATTGGCAAGTAGAACCTTCTACAGCTAAAAGTTTACTAGTTAATTCTAGTCCTTTATTTGGCCCAAAATTTAATAAAGAATTTGCGAGATACGGAGACGACGGCAAATCAGCGTCTGCTTCTTTGGCATCTATGTCTAACCAAGAAATAGGTCAATTGATTGAAAACGATACTGATTTAGCTGCAGCGTTTGCTACGGCAAAAATGATAACAACTTTTTAAAAGGAGTAGATATGCAAAAGATAAAAGACTTCTGGAATGACAGTTCTAAAAAGCGCAAAGGCGCTATTATAGTAGCTGTAGTAGTTCTAGTAATTTTTGTTATACAAGCTATCTAAACGTATATGTTTGGATTGCCTGTAGAAATGATTACAATGCTTGGCTCAAGTGTCCTAGGTGGAGTAATGTCCATCTGGGGACAGAGCATTAAAGCAAAGCAAGATGCACAAAAAATGTTACTTGCTCGTGGTAAATTTCAAATGGATGAGATTGACAAAGCTCGAAAATATGAGAACAAAGGCTTTCAATTTACAAGAAGAATTATTGCACTAACTGCAGTATTCTTTATTATTGTATGGCCTAAAATTGTACCTGTATTTTTTGACACAGCTGTCTTCGTAACGTGGACAGAATTTAGCAGAGGATTCTTATTCTTAATTGAACAAAAAGAAATGCTTATAGATAGAAAATATGCAGGTGTAGTAATTACACCAATGGATACACATCTAATGGCATCAATAATTGGGTTATACTTCGGAGGAAGTTTAGTTAAAAAATAAAGAAACGGGCTAGTTTAGAATTTCTGTTAACGCAGCCCGTTTTTTCTTGTCTGCTTTAGACACTCTATAATTATCATTAATTTTCTTAAGGGCTTCTTCACGGAGTCTAGTTATGTCAGGTAAATACTGATGTATATAATCATGAGACTGATTAAATAACATTACATCTCTCATCAATTTTAATAATCTTTCTTGTGCTTCGTCTGCCGCTGATGAGTCATTAGTAATTGTTTGTGCAATAATAATATCCTGTATGGCTTGAGTAATTCTGCCGTTCATACGTTTTCTGTATTCAGAAGTTGCTCCACCTGTTTGTTGTTCTCTGTAAAGTTTTGCTCGTTTGTTAGCTATTTTGCTAGGAGCAAATCCAACGGCTTGCATCGCTATGTCCATAGCACCTAAATCATGTGTCAAAAGTGTGCCACGATTTGTGTCAGCATATCCTTGTAATGCATATTTTTGTGCTTTGTACATATTTTGTATTGCCGTAGGAAATAAAGCTGCTAGTGCATCAGAGTCTCTACCTACGTAAGGAACAAGAGAAGTCATACCATCTTTTTTTAATTCATCAAAAACTTTTTCTAAAGTACCAAACACCATAGCCATAGGGGCACCACCAATATCTTTTGCATCAGCTCCTGTAGATAATCCTGTTAAACTCATTAGTGCTTTAAATTGTTGCGAACCTGGCAATTGACCAAAACCAATTCTACGTTGTATATCCATGCCGCCGTAAGCATTAAAGATTCCATTTTGCATAGCTTCAGCTCCTCTTTCACCTATAGCAGATTCAATCATATCTTTAAATTGGTCACTATAATCTCTCTTAACACCTGTAACTTGACTCATTACCCAACTAAAAAAATCTTCTGCGTCATCTACTGCGGGTATTGCCATATATCCACCTGTGATACCTATAGCTAATATCATCTTTGTAAACATTCTACGACCAACTCTTTTTTGTGCTTCAGTTTCTCCAGATGTAAATGATCTATACATCAGTGCAAACATTTGACCAATGTATGTTGTGAACAAGAACGCTACTGATCCAAAACCTCTAGCAATATTGTTTCTATTTAGTTTACCATACAAACCAAAAGTACGATCTGTAATAAATTCCGCAAGCATTTGAGGAGTTAGTGCCCCTCCTGCTCTTTCAAATCGCATAGCTTCCCATAAACCATTTCCTTGGAAATATTCGTTTGCTTTTGCTAATACAGTTGGATCTCTAGCTAAACGTAAAGCGGCAATATATGCTGCCATACGTGATACGGTTTCCATAGTATTAAATGCGCCACCTACTACAGTCATTTCAAAATCATGTATTTTTCTTTTAGCCGTACCCTCTGCACTAGAAGCTGATGTAGGATGTCCTACTGGCATACCAATTTCTTGTAGTAGTTGTCCTTGTTTTATTATACCTTTACGTACTGCTTCCATTACTTCTTCTCTAATATCACTAGGTACTAGATTAAAATTTAAAAATAAATCACCGTATTGATTTTTTCTAAATGTAATCATTTTCATTGCATCTTTAAGTCCTACACCCAATGCCTTACTAGCTTTAAGATTGCCTGCAAAAGAACCTAACATAGGCCCAGTAAATTGTACTAAAGACATTGTCTGTAATAAAGCTGAAGATACATTACCACCTAAGAACCACCAAAAACCTGCACGTCTTAATTGTGACCATTCTTGTGTTGGATCGTCTACTTTATACGTGTACCATTTATCAACACCTTTTCTAATATTGGTGCCTTCATCATAATTTTGATTAAATAATTCTCGTCTGCTGGTTATTTCTGTCATAAATCTATTTCGAGCCGCATATTCAGAACCCATTAAACCAAAGTTTAATATACCTCTTACAAAATCGCCATCAAAACCATTTACACCGCCTACTTTTTGTCTACCTGTTACAAAAGCATCAAATCCTGTAATTTGTTCTTTACTATACGAACCTAATACACTTTTCATTTCTTGACGAGCATCTTTGTATTTTTGTTGATTAGCTTCTGATAAGTATTGCGACATACTGTCTATAGCTGTAAAATCTGAACCTACGGTATTTTGCATAGCTTTTAAATCAATTTTTTTAATATCGGATATTGTAACATTTTCACCTGCATATTCTTCTTGTAATCTTTGTCTAACTTGATTAAACTGAGTTTCTCTAGACAACGGATTAATATCTGCTTCTATATGTTCATAATGTATAAGAGCACCTTTAGCTTTAGGATCAGCTTTTAATTGTTCTTCATTTGGAGCTTGTCGCACAGTTACGTAATAATTTCCATGTCTTTGAAAAGGTACATAATCAGACTGTTGCCATCTATTAATTTTACCTAGTTCTTCTTGTAAAGCAAATAAATTTGTTTTAAGTTCTCCATCATTACCTAATAGTGCTTCAATATCAGACTTAAGTTGAGTAGTTAAATTTGCTTTGGTAGGATATTCTAAAATAGCTTGTAATGAACGTACAATATATGTTACATCACTAAATGTGATGTTTTCAATTTGATCATCTGTCATTGTATTTAAATCAGGTAGGCCAGATATACGTAAAATACTCTGGGCTTGTTCTGACTGTAATAATGAAATTGCATCTCTTATGTTATCTGTAAAAGTACTTGCTATAACACCACGCATAGATTCTGTAACTACATAATTTATAGCAACTTGAGAATCTTCGTAAGCTTGTGCTGTGTCACCTTCTAAAATAATAACTTCACCTTCTTTAATTTCTACAGGATTAGCACCTCCACTTTTTCTGTCACGAGAAGCGACAAATGTAATTCTACCTGTCTGATCCATACGATAATGTGTATTATTTTTTACAAGTTTACCATTTACTAAAATAGGTTCTTGAGAAATCATATGTGCTTTATCTAATAAAGCTTTTGCCTTAGGATCTTTAGCAACTTTAATATACAAATCCATTAAGGTAACAAATTCTGCTTGTATGTCTCTTGCTTTTTGATCCATAGCTTGTATAGATCTGAACATAAAACCAAACAATGGTATACTTTGTGCCCACTCAGATGCATAGTTCATAATTCTAGAAAAAGAATTAATATCTTTATCTTTAATTAAATTAGGATTAGCTTTCTTGGCAGCATCTATTTCACGTTCTAATTTACGTCCTGTACCGTTGTTTTGATTTCTGTTTGTTTTTACTGTGTCTGGACTAGTTTCGCCGCCAAATGTAGTTCCATAAATTTCGTTTACTTGATTTATGTTTTGATTAAATGCTACTGAAAATAAAGGTGAATCATTTGTAGTAATTCCAACTGGTGTAATTGAGGTGTTATATATTGTAGTTCGGTTTCTTTCGTTAGCCGCTTTACCTGCATATCTGTTACCTACTAATCCTATTTGTGAAGCGTCAAATATTTTATCTATAGTGTCAAAACCAGAGCTAAATAAAGCTTCACGTAATGCTAGTAAGTATCCTAACAAACGATTAAATAAAGTTTTAATTACGCCTACTTCTACTTGAGCATTGATAGCATGTTGTGCAAATGCTTCTGATATACCTTCTTCTTCTATTTGTGCTTCTGTTAGATTAAATCCTTTATAACGTTCACGTATTTTATATTTTTTAATAAAATATTTTCTAGAAGCTTGTCGTAATTTTTGTTCTTCTTGTTTTGTAAATAACCCTTGTTCAAATAGTGCATGCATAGCTTCGTGAAATAATACAAACATTCTAGACTGTTCTTTATTTATATTTTCTACAGAAGCGTTAAGTGCTACGTTAATAGTTTTATTATGTATTAAAAATTCACCATTTAATTGTGTGCCTGTTTTTTCATCAAAGTATCTGTTAAAAAATTGTAAGTTAACCCAACTTAAATTCATTTTATCTAACGCATTTATTAATGCTTGTTTGACAAGTGGTATATTGTTTTCCATATCATCAGTTAATTCTGCTTGACCATCTTTAACAGAAAAATATTTTTTCTCAACTTTTTGTGTAGTTGTTTCTGTACCGCCATACAATTTTTTTTGTATTCTACCTATAATAGCATTATTAGGTCTAAAGGTTGCCCACGAAGATATAGGTTGTTCACCCAATTCTATAGAGAGTTGAATAAATTCTCTTCTCATTTCTCTAGTTTCATTTATAATTTTTTGGTAAAAAGCAATCTCTTGTGCAACTGTATAACTTCTTGCCTCTCGTTGAACAATGCCTGTTTTTGGATCTACAATTTGTGAATACTCTAAAATTATTGCATTTTTATCTTTAGCTCTGTTTAATACATCTATTCTAGCTTGTGCTATTTGCATTGTCTTTTCTGAATTTACATAATTAACAATTACTGTTTGATGAGAATAAGCTGCCCAAGTGTGTTCTGTATTTTTTCGTAAGTCAGCTATTTCTTTTTTTAATTTTTGTGCTCTTCTTGAAAGTTTATTACTTTCTTGATTTAACTCATATATCTTTTCTCTTAATACATCTGTTTGATTTTCTGTAAGCCAAATTGAGCCAACACTATTTAATTTTTTAGCTAATAATTTTAAACGTCTAAATGATTTTTGTACATTAGTTAATGTCGGGCCTTGCATAGGGCCAACTTCAGTAGTTACTTTTTCTTCAATTGTTTCAATTATAGCAGATAAAGGTTTATCTTTTTTAATTACTTTATCTAATTCACGCAATCCTTTAGTTGTTTTACCATCAGAAGTTAGTTCTGTTCTCTCTAACTGTGTATTAATGAAGTCAAGACCACGAGGCCCATCCATATAATTTAATGCGCTTAAAGCTTTTTCTCTGTCTTCACCTAATATATTTTTCTTTCCACCACTAAATTCTACTACATCAATATCTCTTTCTCTTTGATAATCTTCTCGTAACGCTTGTCTTAATGCATCTTCTTCTAGTGCATCATAATCTTGCAAGTCATTCGCAAGCAAATCAACTTCTTCTATTCTGTCAAATTCATCATACTTATCAGGATTAGCTGCTTGGTCATTTAATTGATCTTGCTGTCGTTTTTGATCTAATCTTGCTTCTATAATAGAGTTGTATTTTTCCATAACAAATTCATCTTCAGATTGTCTGTCTGCACCTTCTGTGATGTCTTTGTCTGTATAACCCATTAGCTTTAATTTTTTTCTAGCCGCTTTTACAGTTTTGGGGTGATATCTTATACTTAATTCTGCATCATCTTTATCTTTACTATATTGATAATTTGTTTTACTAGCAGTGGCTGTTTCTTGTTTTGTAAAAATATTAGACGCTTCATTTACAGGTATAGTTAAAACACTTTTTTTAGCACCTCTTGTTTTATTTTGTAAAACAAAAAACTTTTTACCTTCGTCATAAATCATACCTAACATAGTAAATTTAGGATTAACTCTATTGCCGTGTTTATCTTCTATAGGATTGCCATACATATCCACATTCGTATCATTGTTTGGATCTATGATGTGCCCTCCCGTTACAGAAACTTCATCGCCTATATTAAATTTTTGTCCTGCGATATCATCATCTTTATCATCTGTAATCAATGGTACTTCTTTACCATACCCATTTACTATATAAGGTTTAGCTTGTTTTGTTTTTAAAAACGTGTACGTTGTACCCGCACCAGCGACCATACCAAATGGCGAACCACCTGCAGCTCCTGCCGCCGCTCCTTCACCAACTCTTTTCCAAAATGATTTGCTACCATAAAGATCCATTAGATCTTTACCTTCCTCTAGTGCCCCTCCAGACTGGACAATAGCTTCTTGTGTACCTTCTGCTACAGCTTCACCAGCTGCTGCTCTTCCAGTATGTTTTACAAAAGCTTTACCAACATCTTTAAATGATTTAACTACTGCTTCTTTACCAGCTTTGTTAACTAATCTACCTAATAAAAAAGAACCTGCACCAAAAATACTTTCAGCGGCTGCATAGGGAATACTTAAACCGTAAGCAATTGCCGCATTAGGGTCTTTTGATTTTTCTGTTTGTTCACCATAAATATCACCTAAACCCATTTGTTGAGCAGCAAATGCCACACCAATTCCTACAGGATTAATACGGCTAGTAATCATACCCGTACCAATACCTTTAGTAGCTGCGCCTATAAATCCACCTGCCGCCGCACGACCTGCTGTACCAGCAGCAACTGCACCTACGCCACCTGTCATCAAGCCTGCTAAAATTATTGGAGTTGTTGTGACTGCCCCTTGGCCTATGTTATAACCAAGCCAGTCTAAAAAGCTATCGAGTTTATCTTCGCTGTTTAATATTTCTTCTACTGTGGTTGCGGCTTTTACTCTGTTACCTTCATCATCTGTTTCAAATGAATGAACCGCCGCTTCTAATTGATATTGTTGTAATTGTTGTATTGCTTCTTGTTGTTGTTCTTCCATGCCAAAAACATCATAGAAAGCAGCAGAAGCACCTGACCATAAAGCCATTAGAGAATCATAGCCAGCTTTTGCGCCACGAGTTATGTCCCAGTCGTCCATATCTTCGGGCTTATCCATTTTAACTGGATCTAATCCAAATGCATAAAGATAGCCAGCATCTTGTAGCTGTTTATGAACGCTTGCACCTTTTAAGTGTGCGTTTATTTGTTCTTTTGTGTAATCTTCAGGAACTTCAATTAATGGAACATCGTAGCTTGGTGCTAGTTCTATATATTTCATTTTAGCCATAAGCTATTCGTTCCCTTACATATGTATTCAGAAGTATTGCTACTTCTTAGTTTTAGTTGCCGCTTTGTACGTCTTCAAATGTAACAACATTTCTGCCATCACCACTGCTTCCACCACTAATATCAAGACCTTCTAATCTTTTTTTTAATGCGTTAAGCTCTTCTTGTTTTATTCTGTATTCTTCACTCTCAGGATCTAATGTTAATTTTAATTCCTGTTCGAGTTCGTTTATTTTAATTATCGCATTAACTTGTGCTGTTGTTATATCTTTAACACCAAATTGACGCATTGCTTTTGCAACAGCTTGCCCATATTCTGGATCAGTAGGTTTTATACCACTAGATATAACAAACTCTGTTGCTTTTTTATAAAGATCAGTACCACCTTGTGCATCTTTTAAAGCTTTTTCTGTTTGTGCTTTTTTAAGTGCCGCTTCTACTTTTGCTTTATCTTGAACAATAGATTTATCAGTTGCACCTTGTACACTTCTAGCAACTTGATTTACTAAACTTCTATTCTCACCTGGATTCATTGGTCTGGTTAAATTTACACCTAACTGCATACCTAGATTTTCTAAAAATTGTCTATTCTTAGGATCTTTAAATCTTTCTTTTAAATTTTCAAAAAAACTTAATTTAGCACCTGACTCATCATCATCTAAAATAGTCTCACTTTCATTACCAATTTTAATTCCAGGTTGACGCGGATCATCTGGTCTAGTTATTGTTTTATCTTCAATACGATCCATTTCTGCTTGCTTTTCTTTAGTACCACCACGACCACCTTGGTCTGTTCTAGAATAAGCCAGTAATTCACTTTCTAATGTTGCTCTTTGTTTATCAGATAAATCTGGATTTTTTAATAATTCTCTTAGTTGAATTGATCTTTCAATAGCTTTTCTAACATTTTCTGGAGTACGTGGATTGTTAATAATCTTACTTTCCTCATACAGATATCCTGTATCACCACGTCTAGCTTTTCCTAATTTTTTTCTGTTTTCCATTAACACACCTGCTGCATCGCCAGGTTCTAAAAAATCTAAAATCAGTTCTGGATATTTTGTTAATAATTGTTCTACCGAATCAGTAGGATATTTTTGATTATCATCTGGTATATCTTTAAAATCAATTTTTTCAGCCATGTTTAAAATATTCCTAATTTACTACCAGCACCTAATATACTTCCTGCTCCACCAATAAGTTGAGAGAAGATTGGTGCACGCTGTTGTCCTGGAGTTGTGCCAGTGCTAGTTGTTGTAGTAGCGAAAGGGGCACCTTGAATGATATTCGATAAGAATCCTAATTGTTCTTTTGGTTTATTTTGTTCTTGTAAGAAATCGCCATATGCAATATCCAACCCTTTTTGATCTTGATCACGTTGTAATTGACCAATACCTAATCTTGTTCCAATGTCACCTTGCGTTAAACCTTGTAAGCCTTGTGCTCCTAAAGTCATAGCGGCTCCGCCTTTTTGTAGTTGATCTTTTTCAGCTTGAGCTGCACCCAAAGCGGTAGTGTATGCGTTAGCTTGTGATTTTGCGTATAGATCACCTATACCTTGATTTAAATTCTTTTGTCTTTCTGCTTCTAAAATAGCAAATCTAGATGAATCTAATCCACCTGATCCTACTGCTTGTTTAGCAATGTTTTGTTGTTCTATAAGAGACTGATCTCTCATCTGATCTGCGGCAATGTCTGCTACATTTTTTTGGTAGTCAGTCATGTATTTATCTATATCACCACCTGCACCAGTTGTAATTGCTTGAGCACCTTGTTTTATAGTGTCAAAACCTTCTTGTCCTTGTAAAGTAGATATGCCCGACATATCTTGTGCTTGTTGAATAGCAGCTTGTTCATCTGCACTAAGTCCCATTAAACGTGGAGCCTGATAAGGCATGTAACCTTCTGATGCAACGTCTTGAGCTGCTGCAATCATTTCTGCGGTTGGTTGTGCAATATATGCAGGTATTTCTGTTTTAGAAATATTGGTTGTCTCTACAGGTGCTGGATTGCTGCTTCCAAATAAAAAGTCAAATAGTGCCATATTATAATCCTCCCATAGCATTTGTCATGATGGGATTGCCATCTGCGTCTAAATAATTTTTACGTTTTTTTCCTATACGTTTTAAGTACTCGTCCATATCTTCCATTTGATTAAATCCTCCTGTATAAGCAATGCTTAAAGGATCTTTATTTATACCATATTCTCCGTCTCTAGTCAATGCCGCACGGTAATTCATAGGTAATTTGTATGTTTGACCACTTGCAAAGTCTCTTGTACCAACTGCTGGATCAATGGCTGGAGTTTCTGGCATTGTTTGAAATGTTTGATTAGCTAAATTGTCTTTCTCAACTACTGGCCCTTTATAGCCACCTTTATATGCATTTAAATTGTCTCTACTTCGTTTATCTTGAGTTGCTTCTCTAGCTGCAAATATTGCATTGTTGTATCTTTGTTGTTCTTTAGTTAATTTATCACCTGTTGCTAGCTGATTCATTGCAAAGTTTTCTAAACCGCCAGAAGTTTGTGGAGCACCAAATGCTTTAAAATAAGCTTCGGGATTATATTTCTTTAATGACTCTAGTGCTGAAGCATTTCCTTTACCCATATCAATACCACGCAGTGCTTTAGTTAAACCTTCTAGTGTCATTGAACCATCTTCTCTTGTTAAATTTTCTTTACCAAATAATCCACCTAAATTAGATATCATTTCACTACGGCTTTCTAAAGGGCCTCCACTGAATCTTTCAAAATTGTTTAATAAGTCAAATATTTTTTTACCTTCTGCACTATTAGGATCTATTTCTGCAATTGTTTTGCCTTTAAGTAATTTTTTAAGTTTATTAAAACCATCACTTAATTTATCTTTAGTTTTAGCAAATAAAGAATCTTCTTCCTCTTCGCCTAGCAAATTTCTTTGATCTTTAAATGTTTTTGTTTTGGCTAATAAATTTTCGTAATCAGCCATTTCTTCATCAGTTAATTCTTCTTTTTGATTTTTATATTTTTCAAGTCTTTCTTCTTCTAATTTAGAAATTAAATATAAATCGTCACGTTCTTGTTGTTCAAATGTTCCAAGAGCATCTGCACTACGATCGGCTACTGTTCTTTCTCCAGCTCTAACTTCATCTAGTAATTGTTGATCTGCATCACCTCTTTTTTCAAAAGCAGATTCACCACCTTTTGATGCTACATATTCTGCAAAGTCTTGTTGGTCTTGTTGTGTTGCTTGTGTAGATTCGTAACCTGGAGATTGTTGAATACTAGTACTTTTATTTGGGTCTTGAGTTTTTCCCGTCTCATAATCATAAGAGCCACCACCATCTAAACTGATAATGCCACTAGGGCCTTGGTTAGGCATACCGTCACCTAATGAATCATGTAAGTTAGCATCTAATAGTAATTTCTTCTCTGCATCCGTAATGTAAGCAAGTTCTGTTGCAGGAGCATCTGGAGAAGATTTCCAATTTTTAGGAGCGTCTTTTACTGTTTCGGATTCGCCTAAGAAGTTCTTCATGCCCCCTTGTACAGCAGGAGATAAACCTAAATCTTGGTTAACTCTTTCTTTTGCCGCTGTAAGAAAAGGTGCTTCTGTTCTTTCTTTATTAGGGATTTCAAAGAATCCACTAGTTCCTTTACGTGCCTCTTTTGCTACCAAAGCCATCATTCCAGGATTGGAAAACATCGCTTGATTATTAACTATTAAATCGTTGGCTTTAAAAGGGCCTGCTGCGTACTGATTATTACTTCCTATTGCCATAGTTTATTATATCCTATTTTTGCTTGATATACAAGGGGCACACCTAGATATCATTCGTTACTTCCATTATGCTAGCTATAACATTTAGCTGGCCTGCCGCGGAATTTTGTATTTTTAGCGCTTCTGATGCTTCCAATATAATGGGATTTGAGTGAAAACTGTCCGCTGTAGCCTTCATAAATTCATCAGATGTTTCCGCTGAAATCGTTCTATTTACGTCTAAAGCAAATGATGTGCCTGCGCTTGTTATTACGTTTAAAGAAACTATAGCAGCATTGTTTGGATCTAAGTTAACTACTCTAACTGATTTTACAATTGCTGAGGTTGCTGTAGGTGTAGTATATACCGTTGTTAAACTTGTGTCAGTAACATCTATTTGTGTATTTTTATATTCAATAGCCATTAGCTTAAAAACCAATTCATTGCACGTTGTTCTGTTTCATCTGATATTCTTACAGGTATCTTACCTTCTGCACTATCTCTCAATCTTAATATGTTTATTAGTGCATCATATGTTTTAGCAGACATAGTATTTTCTGCTCGTTCTTGATATGATAATTCTGGGTATACACCTTTACTATATAATGCCATTATCTACTCCCGCTTGCTTGTCCGTTAGCACGCCATGTGCCAAGTCGCCATGCTGTGTCAGTAGAATCTGATGAGTATCTAGCTTGAAAAGCTCTACCTCTTGATCGTAAATTTAATTTTGTACTTGATGATGTTAAACTAAATGGCCCCTTAGTTGTTTCAGAATCATTGGGATATCGTTTAGATTTTAACTGAAACTTAATTGTATTACCTTCTATAAATGTAGTGTCAGGAATAATTTTATCTATAAATATCATATTGTCGCCATTCTCATCACCATTAAAGAAACCTGTTTCTATAAAAGCAGTCATAGCCGATCCATCATCATTAGATCCTAGTTCATGATTAAAAGCTTTTTTATTTGTTTTGTCTACAGCTATAGGAAATGCAAATACACCAGAGTCTGACCAGGCCGTACGTTCTAATACACCTATTGACCATGTTTGATCTATGTAATTATAAATGACATATCTGTCAATTTCTGTTGCAGAGGCAGATGGATAAAACCACCACACTTCATTAAATTCTACTATTTTAGCGGCAAATACTTTTTCTCTTTGTGTTTGTGAAAAGTTGTCAAATACATGATTTAGTACAGGACATTTTAAAGTTTTAACTGCACCATCAAATGCGTAGAAGTTATTTTCGCCCATCCAGAATGTACCACCCTCAATCATGGCTGGTGAATTTTTAGATATAGTTCCTGATGCTTCACCAAGTTGTTGGAATGAGAAAGTAAATGGTGGGCCTACAAATTGCATACCATATAAATCTACATCTGTCCATACATAAATTTGTCCACGACCTTTTGCTGCAGATTCTATATTTGTACCTGTACCTAATTTTTGTGAACCAGCTGTGTTTGTGATTTGCGCATTCCATGTGCTTAAACTTTCTTGTGATGCAAAACGTATAGTTGTTCTATCGTATGTTGTAGAACCTTCTGGCGTTGTGCCGAATACACATAAGTGTCTGTCAGGAGTAGATACTAACACTTGTCCTACTTTGGTTGGAACCTGTGATGCATCTTCGCCGATAGCAGTTAAATAGTAAGCTAATGTTGTGCCCCTTGTTGTTTGTGAGGCAATAAAAGCGCTTACATCAAAATAATAAATTGTGTCTTCTCCACCACCTACTGATGCTACAATGTCTTCACCCCATGCATCCATAGACCATACTCTTGGTGACAATACAATGCCTGAAGTAGAACGTGCTGTTCCCCAAGATGATGCACCCCATAAACCTGCGCCAAAACCATAACCCGTAAGACCATCATCTGGCCCGTTGTTTGTTAAATATCTAACTACAACTGAACCACCGCCTGCAGTTGAACCTGATGAAGCTGTGCCTGATATTCCAGGACTACCTGATCCACCTGATACTGCTGTTAGTGTGTAGGTATTTGCATTTACGTATACTGCAAAATATTCTCCAGCTGCTACAGTTACTCCGTCTACTGCACTACCTACTGATGTTATTATTACTCGAGATGATGGACTAGTATTTGCTACTCCGTGGTTAGTGTGAGTAACCGTGATAGTACTTGAGCCTGCACCACTTGTGGTAAATGGATTTGTTAATGTAATTGGATCTGTTCTAAAAGGTGTAACATCATAATTTACGTTACCATACTCTACATAAACGTGAGTGCTTGTTCCATAATAAATAAGTTTAACACCATTAGTATCTCGGTGTGGAAATATATTACGTGGTATTCCTGAGAATGTTGCGGAAGAGAAAGCATCACGCTTTGCCCAACCACCTATTTTTTCAGGTTGATCAAATTTAAAACGGACTTTATCTGCGTCTGTATAACGCATTGCCGCTTGGTAATCAGTTACTTCTGTAACTACTCCAGCTGGTGCTGTTAATTTTACTAATGGCATTATGCATCTTCTAAGGCTTTAACTTTAGTCTCAAGCGTTTCTATCTTTGTAATTGCTTCTTGTAAGGCTTTAATGGCTTTCATGTAAAGTACAGAATATTTTACTGATTTTACTTTTTGTCCTGCTGTGAATATATCTTCATATCCAATAATTTTATCTGTATTATTACCCTTTTCATCTTTTTCATATATCGGTGTAGCACCATTATCTGCTGTGCCATCTACTGCTGTTCCAAAATCTGAATGTAAAGCTACGTCTTCTTTTTCTGGTGCGGCATCTTCAACCAAACCAGTCATTCCACTAGCTTCTATTTCTTGTGCAACAACACCTAATAAAGTTTTAGATGTGTTAGTTTTTAATTTAAAATTTCTTATCTTTAATGCTTTAATATCTTCCCATTGAGAACTAGCATCTGTTATATCTTGTTTAACTCTTTCATCTGATATTGCACCATAAGAATTGTTTGTGTTTTGACAACTACCAGAATCTCTTACAAGAAATCTTCCATTAGCGGCAACATTGTGACCATCAATTAAATTATAACTGTTATTAGTAGTGTTTTGATTTCCTATAACTTTAAGTATAGACGCACCTAAACCACTAGTTACAGTATTTTCTATTGTTGCCGTTATAGCATTAGTTGCCCGATTTACAGATAACAAACCCGGATACGAGCCGTTGTTTGAAGTACGATTAATCATAAATGTTCCGTCACTATCTATTTTTGTTCTAATACTTCCATTTGTTATCATAAACATAGCGTTAGCACTGTGGTCATATGTTAATCTACCTATGTCATTATCTCCACTGTCACCAAAATTAATACTACCTTCGTGGCTTGTTCCATTTAGTAAAGTTATACCACCATGTCCACTTGCTTCAAATACAGCTTCATCAGCATCACCAGATACACTAGCTCCGCTATCAGCAGATTTAACGTGTAATCCTACACCTAAATCACCCTCTGCACCAATACCAACAACATCATTTCCACCACTAATAAATAACATATTAGCGTTACTATTTGTCTCTACTCTAAAATCTACATCAGCACCACTTTCGTTAAATACTTGAGCACCATCTGGGTCTGTACCAAATCCGTTTGCCGTACCACTGTTCGTAATGGTCGCTCCAGAATCAATAGTTAAAGTTGTGCCAGATAATACGTTGATAGCATTAGCTGTCATTTTTAAATCATCTGCACCTGCTATTTTAAAATCTATTTGATCATCTGTATCTGCTGTGATACTTGTGTCACCATCTACATCTAAGATAAGTTCTTCGCCATTTAAATCTCTGTTCATTGGGCCACCAACTGCACCAGATATCTCCATAATAAATATAGCAGCACCACTCGCAGGGGCTGTTGTAAATGTAATTTGTGTTCCGTTAGAAGCTAAAGTATAGTCAGTACCAGGATTTTGAATAACACCATCATGTGATACCAAAAGCTGTACTGGGCTACCTACTTGTGTTCCTAAAGAAAAAGTTACATTAGAGCCGTTGTAAGTATTGCCGCTAGTATCGAGCTTAGCGAACGTACCATTTTTAATTCCTTGTCCTATGTATGCCATTTATTCTCCTATTTAATGTAGTACAAGTCTACACCTGTTCCTACATTTTTCATTTTAGTCCAAGCGGTGGGTATAATTGCTGTATCTCTAATTGGAACTTGACCTATTAATCCTACAACACACCATTCTTTTCTTCTTTCACTTCTTGACACATATGTTTTTGATTCATCAAAAGAGTCATTAAATATTCTTCTTTTTAATAAAATATTACTATTATTTTTTCTATGTGTTCTTTCTTTGTAATTTGTATCAGATTTTTCTTTAGCTGTGCTTGGAACAGATAAAGTAATTTTATTTCCTAAATCATCTTTAAGAAAATTTTTATCTTCTTTGTACCATTCTTTAGCTGTTTTATCTGGATTAGAAATTAATTCATATTGTGGTATTCTATCTTTCATATAAGAATGTCTTTTTATAGTTTCTCCATTTGCATTTTTAATTTGCCAAGTAGCTTGTGTGTAATTTTCTTCTTCATATTCTCCCCACATATCTTTTTTGTATTTATCGTGCCATTTTATTCCCTGCCCTCCAACTATAGTTGAAGTATTATTAGGTCTTACAACACCTAATACTTTTGCTTCCTCTCCTGCTTCCGCAAGACGAATTTTATCTCCATCAAGAACAACAGTCATTCCATACGTTTCTTTTATTTTATCATCATTTGCAAGTTCTGTTTTCCATTCAAAAAACTCGGCATAGTCAACTGCCGCAGTTGTTATTGAATGTTCACATCTTATTGCATCATTTGCAATAAACATTTCATCATCTGCGGAACCACCACCAATTGTACCAAAATGCAAACCTGCGTTTGTAGCATCTGAACCTGCCGAATATATATAATTTTGGTCTGAATTATCATCAGCTTGGTCGGCAGATATATATATTTTACCTACACCATTACCACCTTCACCCCCAATAAGATTAATATATGTTTCTGTACTATCTCCAACTGCAAATTTTATTTGTCCTTCATTAGTGCCAGTTGCATTAGTGCCACCCTTAAAAATATCCAATGTGGCTTCAGCAGGTGCTCCTGCAATCATCCAATCATTACCATCCCCAAAAACAATACCGTGGTCATCATAAGCATGAAGGTCACCCGGCCCAAACATTAAAATATCTTTATTAGCATCTATTCTTAAGGCAGTGTCCCCACCACCCGCTGAAACATTAACAACATTGGAACCCGCAAACTCTAGAAATGAATCGGTATCTCCATTTCCTATAACTTTACCTGTTGTTATTTGTGTGTCTTTTAAAAGACTTCCATCAACAGTTACACCACTTCCAGAAGTTAACTCTGAAACTGTATCCGCCGCTACTAAACTTACTTTACTTAGTGCCATGTTTTACTCCTTTGGGTACTTATCTTTTACTGGTTTAATCATATCACTTTTCCATTTATCTATTCCTTCATGATATATTTTATCAAGTTGGTCTGCTATAGACGGATATTCTACTTTTCTTTTTCGTTGATATTCTGCATTTGTGTATGCTGTTTCTAACTCATTCATCTTATTGTTAACAGCAGTCCAATTTAATTCGGAGTGTGGATTAGTTGTTGTGGTTATAGAAGTTCCATTAGAAGCTACGCCAGTTATCCATTCTACTTTATTAAATAATTCCTCTGTTGTTGGTGCGGGGCCATGAAAAACATATTCTGTTCCTTCTTTTAAAGATGCTATTGCTGTATTAAATTTTATTATAGGATTCATTGCCATAATTAACCTGCTATTTCTATTAATGTCATTGAGCCATCCATATTAGAAGGCCCTGTATTTACACTGTCTCCAGAACCACTGGATACGTTTAAAGCTGTATATATTTTATAAGTAACAGCACTTGTTGTATTAGGACTATCTAAAAAAACTTGAGTGACTTGTGAAGACATACTAAGTTCTGCCGTACTAAACCCCCCACCTTGCCCTGTTACTGCATTACCTTGAGAGCGATAGACTGCTGAAAAACCTCCACCATTAATATCTCTGTATAATTGAACTCTAGCAAAAGTACCAGAACCAGAGTTTTCATACATTCCTATCGCACAATCTGCTATTACAAGTATTTTAGATGAGGTTGCCGAAGGGGTTATTGAATCTGTTATTGCAGTGGCAGATAGAGTTGTACTTGTTACATTTGTAGCACCAGATATTTTTGCTGATTCTACATTTAATATTTTTCCTAAAGACACAGCATCCGCAATTTTTGCGGCTGTAACCGCATCATCTGCTAAATCTCCAGAGGCTATAGTTCCGTCTGTGATGCCACCTGTTGGTATTGTTGTTTTACTCATGTGTTATCCCTCTATGCATCGTCTCTAGCCTTACGATTTTTGTAATCACTTCTTGCTGTAACTAACGCTACAAAGTCAGCTTGGTTACTTGGAATAGCGTCTGTGAATGAAGCATCATCCATTAACTTTGTTGTCCATTCTGATTGA
>VMHT01220342.1_pt1 | contig 30970 bp, 46 predicted proteins | sample 4693611 | NCBI WGS metagenome assembly VMHT01 (sample SAMN12280063, study PRJNA550983) | marine metagenome | isolation source: seawater sampled from same location over 5 years 0.02-0.2 micron viral filtrate | place: USA: collected off the coast of southern California halfway between the port... ... | reverse complement strand
TTTTTGCTTTGGCATTTAGTGTAAGCGAATTAAATTCCATACTTCAAATGCTTGTAATGGCAGCAACTTTAACATTTACGGTCATCCAGATAATAAAAGCCCTAAGAAAATAATGTACAACAGTATAAAACCTACCCAAAGCCAAATTGAAGGGATTAGAATTACCAAGATAAGACAAAGATTCAAACAACTATTTAGACCATTAAGCAGATGAACAGCAGAGAACGTAGAGAACTAAGAGGTTATGTCGGTAGTGGAGTAGTATTCTTATTTGTTATTCTATTGCTTGTATTTCTTTCTTATGTTGAAATACCAGAAACAAACAACGATACTTTTAAACTTATTACAGGTGCTTTGGTAGCTACTATAGGGGCAGCTATATATGTTTTTATAGGCAAAGACCCCAACGAGGTAATAGAACTACAGCGTAAAAACGACTCTTTAGAAAGCAAAGTAGAACAGCTTGTAATGGCAAAAGACAAATTAGAAGAAATGCTCATCAAGGTTCAAGACGATACGATTGACAGAATACTTTTAAATAAGTCTCTTAACCTCGATGACTGCAAAAGCGGCAAGTGCGGTTGTAAAAACGAATGCGAGAATGAATCTTAAATATTTTAATATTGAGGAATTTGACAGCCCTGACTATCAAGGCTCTGCTGTTTTGCACATGGATAGGGATTTTCTTAGGATGCTCGACACAGCTAGAGGTTACAGTAATGGGACACCCTTTAAAATCACTTCGGGGTATCGCACACCAGAAAAAAATCGAGCCATATACAAAAATCTTGGCAAGCCAGAAATTAAGTCCTCTCATCTATACGGAAGGGCGGCAGATATACAGGCCACAACCTCAAGGGACAGGTTCAATATCGTTAACGCCCTTATTAAAGCAGGATTTAATAGAATCGGTATATCAGGAAAGTCAGGGTTCATCCATGTCGATAATGACTGTGATAAGTACGGAGGACAAAAGTCATCCGATGTCATTTGGATTTACTAATACAGTAGGATCAACATTATGCTTAAAGCCTTACTTGGTTTATTGGGAGGAAAATCTAAAGGACAGTCTGCAATAGGTGGACTCGCTTTAGATATTAGAGAAGCTATAAAAGGCAAAGAACTAGACCCGAACCAAATCTTAGAAATTCAAGCTAAAATTAATGAAATTGAAGCACAACATCGCAGTCTATTTGTTAGTGGCTGGCGGCCTTCCGTTGGCTGGGTATGCTCTCTGGCTTTTGCTTATCACTTTGTGGCCTTTCCAATTATTAAAACTATATATCCAGATACTGATTTTCCTGTCTTGGACACAGAGCCTTTGTTTACTGTGCTAATGGGAATGCTTGGTTTAGGTGGACTTAGAACATTTGAAAAACTAAAAGGCAAAACTAGCTAATGGCAAAGCAGCAGGTTTCTACATACTACAAAAAGGTAAAGGTTAAAAGAAAGGGTGTCCATGCTAAAAGCAAATCATCTAGTCTAAAGACTTCTAAGCTTTACAAAAAGCCTTACAACTCACAGGGAAGATAATGTTTGAACAAAGACCAAGACTTTCAGGCAATAAACTAGCAGCCTACAATCACATCACTAAGAACGAGAGAAGAATTTTAGTAGTGGGAGACTTGCATTGTCCTTTTGAATTAGATGGCTACTTTGACTTTTGCAAGAAAACCTATGCTGAGTGGAACTGCAATCAGGTAGTTTTTATAGGTGATATAATAGACAACCACTACTCTTCCTTCCATACTACCGATCCTGATGGCTACGGAGGTGGGCATGAGCTAGAGAGAGCTATTGATACTGTTCAAAAATGGACTAGAGAATTTCCTGTGGCTGATGTGTGTATTGGAAACCATGACAGGATTATAATGAGAAAAGCTTTTGACTCTGCTATTCCTAGAGCTTGGATTAAATCTTACAATGAAATATTAGGAACAAACTGGAACTGGATAGAGAGAGTTGTATATGATAATGTACAATACTGTCATGGAGAGGGAGGCACAGCTAGAACTAAAGCTAAAAATGATATGATGTCAACTGTACAGGGGCACATTCACACACAGGCTTACACCGAATGGATGGTTGGCAGAAAGTTTCGTATCTTCAGCTTACAGGTGGGCTGTGGAATAGACTCTAGTGCTTATGCTGCGGCTTATGCAAAGCACTTTAAAAAGCAAGCCATAGGATGTGGAGTTGTCTTAGGAGGTCATACTGCAATTAACTGCCTTATGAAGCTCTAAAAAGGGTTAACTTTTAGCTAAACTGTCTCTAAAACTGTCTCTAAAAAAACAAACCCCTAGTATTAATAGGGGTTAACAAGCTATCAAGCAGAGAGGAAGGGACTCGTACCAAAACTAAATACAGTAAAAAACTCATAAAAACAGGAAAATTACATCTATAAATATAATCCTTTTTATTTTTTTAATCGTTTTAATCGTTTTTTAATACTTTTGAGGTGTCTCTAAAAGTGTCTCTGTGAGTTTTTATTTGCATCAAGGATTTGTTTTGTTCAATTACTGGATTAAATCTAAGAGGCACAGATACTCCACAAAAATAAAGATAGACAGATCGGAGTGGGATTTAAAAACACAAAGACCAAAAGCTAGAAGAGGGAAAACAGGAGAGGCCAATAGAAAGATTACCTACGAACTAAACGAATACCAACAAGCTTTTGATGTTCTTAAATCTAAATACAAGGAAAGCCTTACAAAAGAAATAGTCAAAAAAAACTTTGACAGACATTTCCAACTAGCTCAAACAGTAAAGACCCTTACTTACTCAGATTACTTTGAGATTTATATCCAGCAGAAAAAGCAAAGTGAAGCTATAAAAAAAAGATCAACTCAAGCCTATACAACAATACATACAGCTATCATAGCCATGCAAAAGAAAGCCAAAAAGACTTTCTACCTAAAAGACTTTGACAATGCTTTTTTTATGGACTTTATTGCTTACCTAAGAACAGAAAAGGATATTTCTGACAATACCCTTCAGAGAAAGCTAGGCTTTTTTAAAAGCTTTTTGAATTGGTGTATAGTAAGCGGCTACCAAGTAAACATGGATTTTAAAAAGGTAAGGGTAAAAACTAGGGAGACTTCTCATGTTTCATTGACTGAAGAGGAACTAGAAATTTTAACAAAGGTAGAACTAAGCGAAAGGCTAGATTATTATAGAGACCTTTTTCTGATTGGTGTTTACTCAGGCCAACGTTACTCGGACTACTCTAGGTTCAATAAAAAATACATAGAGGGGGATAATATAAAGATCAGAGCCAAAAAGACAGGGCAGTTCAGTTATATCCCTCTTAGCAGAAAACTAAAAACAATATTGGACAAATATGACTGGAAACTTAGAACTATCGCAAGTCAAAAGTTTAACATAGCTGTGCAAGACATTTGTAAGATCGCTGGGTTTGATGAAACCATTCAGGTAGATAAATTCTACGGATCAAAGAAGGTTTCTAAGGATGTGCCTAAGTGGAAGATGATAGCCTCTCACACAGCTCGTAGAACGTTTATAACGCTGTCTTTAAACAAGGGAGTGCCTGAGTATCTAATTATGCAGGTAACAGGGATCAAAAGCCTTAAAACGCTTCAGGGTTATATAAGATTTGATAAGAAATTAAATAAGACTATTTCTCAGGCTTGGGATTAGAGTGCTTCTTGTAGTTTCCAATTTCACTAACAAATTCAATAGCCTTTTTTGTGTTAGCATCTGAGTTCTTTTTAAAATCAGCTTTAACCTCTTCAAACTTATCATGCAAAAACTTCAGCCTTTTATCATCTAGCTCATTTGTAAGTTTTAAACGTTCTGCTCTAGCTGCTAGACTATCTTCTCTAATAGCGGTAAATTCATTTTCTAATGTTTTAGCAAACTCTCCAAGGTCATTATCTATTTTGGCTTTGTACTTTTCCCAGTTTTGTTTTACTTCTGTATTAACAATTTCAATCTTTTCTTCAAATACAGTCAGCCTATCATTTACCTGCTGAAATGTTTTAGTGGAAGATAAAAGAGCTTTTTCGATTTTATTAGCCAAATAGTTTAAAGCGTAGTCATGATTTTCTAGATACTCTTGTATGTTTTCATAAGAAGCATCTCTAGACTTTTTTAAAGAATCAGAGCCAGCAGGTTGTTTTTGCATCCCCTGAACTATCATTTCTCCATAGCCAAGTAACACCCAGTCATGATTTAACTGCGGAAACCTTTTTACAATTTTATCTAAAAGCTTAGTAGATGGCGTTTTGCCAACTGATATTACATTATGTAAAGAAGATGAGCTTTTGATTTTACATTGTTTGCCAAATTCTGTCAATGACATTCCTGTTGAATCAATAAAAACTTTAAGTCTTTGGCTTTGTGGAGACTTACTTGTTTCCATAATATGTTTATTTTTTAATTATTTTATGTACTTTTTTTTCTTTTATATTCTTTTTTTATATATTTGGATTATAAAACGAATATAAAAAGAATAAATTTTTCATAATTGTCCATTAAAAATAAATAAAAATGACGCACAATCACTTTAAAAAAGTTAAAAGTTGTTTAGAAGCTATTAACAAAATTCAACTTCAAGTAGATGATAATCAAACTTTTACTTCTAAAAACGCAGTAAAGGTTGATTATAAGCACACTATAATTGATCTTGATGATTATTCTTTAATTATTAGCGGATCAGCCGAGCAGCATTATAAGCAGCACCATTCTACAGAGAAAATCTTTCTTTTTATTTCTCTATATGATTCTGAAAATAATGAGATGTTTTTAAATAAAAAACAGCACACACAGGTTAGGGAATTAGTAAAAATTAAAACAGCAGTATAATGAGCAGAAAAAACTTTGAGGCCGAGCCATTAGATCAATTAGAAAAAAGATTAGAGAGATTAGTCAACAGCATTAATCTGGCAACTCAAAAGATTGACATGATTGACAAAAAGCTAGGAAGCGAAGGGCTAGTCAATATTGATAAGTTTTACACTTTAAGCGAAGTCAGTAAGATAGTAGGCCTTTCTCCTTATCACATTAAAAAAGATATTGAAAACGGAAGGCTTAAACCTTTAAAAAGAGGTGGCCGAACTGTCTTTAATAAAGAGAAAATTAACAGCTACATAAAAGAATAATTTAAAACAAAACACAATGCAAACTATAAACATCAAAGGCAAAGAATACGTTCAGGTAAACGAAAAGCTAAAACATTTTAGAAAAAACTACCCAAACTATTCTCTAACATCAGAGGTAGTTGAAAAAACAGATAAAACCATTTTAGTTTTAGCTACTATTAAAGATGAAAACGATAAGGCTCGAGCAACAGGATTAGCAGAAGAGGTTCAAGGATCAACTTTTATAAATAAAGGTTCTCATGTTGAAAACTGTGAAACTTCTGCATGGGGTCGAGCGTTGTCAAATTTTGGGATAGGCATAGATACTTCGGTTGCTTCTTATGAGGAGGTTAAAAATGCTATGATAAACAAAGAGGCAAAAGTTAAAAAGCCTTTTACTGAGGATATGCTTACAGGCATGATCGATAGTATTGGAAATGATAAGTATTCGTTTGAATATATAGACGAAAACTATGATTTGCCAAATGATGTAAAAGAAAAGCTAAAAGCTGTAAAAGAGATAACTCAATAATTATGGAAGCAGTAAAATTAAAAGCACATCAGCCTACAAACCGAGAGGCCGAGATCATAACACAAAAGAGAACAGGTAAAATGTTTTTAGAAAAGGTTGTGCATGAAGTACAACAGGGAAACATTCCAGCCACATTTGCAGCTCTTCAAATTAAGCAACTAGAAAAAGAGTTTAAGTCTGCTTTAACTCAAATAGAAGAACAAGCAAAAGAGGAGTTGATAGGCACGGGGGTTTATGTTTACGGAGACTATCAAATTAAAGCTAGAGAAGGATCACGCACAGTTGACTTTACAGAATGTGAAGAGGTTACTAAAGCGCAGGCTGATGTTGATGAGATGAAAGCATATTTAAAACAATCTTTAATCGGCCTAGACAAAGGTATTACAGAAGTACAGCCTGACCATCACTTCGCCTGTAAACTATCGGGAGAAATAAGAAAGCTTCCTAAGTGGAAATATAACAAATCAAGTATTGTTTTAACTAAGATAGGGAGGGGCTAACTAGACATTAATCCTCCCTATTTTATAACACACAACATTATGAAATATAAAGCAAATGGTGTCAAGTACAATACAGACATTCAAACAACTTCTAAATCTATAATTAATGGCTATATGTTACAGCTTAAACAGTATGATGATATCATATTTGATGAATTTGGTATTAAAATTGGTGAGCGTGGAAGGCAATCTTTTGCAGTTGATTTAAGAAGAATTTTTTTCAAGTTTGTTAGAAATAAATTCCCACAGTTATCACTTGCATTTATTGGATCATACCTTAACAAAGACCATGCAACTGTTCTTCATGCGCTAAAGTCTTATGATAACCTATATTTAAGCGACCCTGATTTTCAAAAACTAGCAGACCATTTACGACTTAGGTTTAGAACTATTGACAGCGAGTCCCCTTCAGATGAATATTTAATTAAACTTACAACTCTTATAAACAACTCATCTGAGGCACTACGAAAAGAGTTTTACGAGCTAATTGCAACTCACAGTATAATAAAAAACAACTTAGATAAGGTTGAAAAGATATTAAATAATGAGTAAAGACCCAGCATTTCTTTTTTACTCTTCTGATTTCCTTACAGGTGTCTCTGACCTTACTATGGAAGAGAGAGGACAATTCATTACTCTGCTTTGTTTACAGCATCAAAAAGGTGCTTTATCAGAAAAACTTATGCGATTGCAATGCGGTGGCATTCCCAATGCAGATGTGTTGGCAAAGTTTCGCATAGATGAAAATGGTCTTTACTACAATAAGCGTATAGAGGAAGAAAGAGAAAAAAGGCAAGCCCATTCCGACAAGCAAAGGCTAAACGCATATAAACGTTGGGATAAAGATAAAAACAAGAATAATAAAACACTATACAATGGCAATGCCATGGCAATGCCTTTAGAAAATGAAAATGAAAATGAAATTGTAATTGATAATGTAATTGAAATATATCCGAGCTTCGATGATTTTTGGAATTTGTACGACTACAAAAAGAATAAACCTAAATCAACTACAGCTTGGAATAAATTAAAACAAAAAGATAAAGAGGCTATTATGGACTATCTGCCTATTTATATTAGATCAACTCCTGAAAAAGCATTTAGAAAACACCCAACAACCTTTTTAAACAACAGAGGGTGGGAAGATGAAATCACATTAAAAAATGAAACACAGCAAACAAATTACGACAACCTCAGAAGATCAATCACTCCAGCTCTATCAGTCAAGTAATATTTTATTTAGCAATAATATTACAACAATTGAGCAGGCTATTAGAGATACTTCTACACCTAGTCTTGGCAAGTTAAAAGCTAAGAACGAAGAAAGCACCATAGCACTTATAATGAATTGGCTGATGGATTTAAACGATATACTCCAGCCTAAAGTCAAAATGAGTGAGATACAAATCAAAATCACAGCAAGATCAATCCTGTCGGAATATTACTACCTAAAGATCACAGACATTCAGGTGATATTTCAAAACATAATTAACAACGTTGAAAACACTTATCACTCAAACATGATGGAAAAGGTAGTCAATAACTTCAGGGTGTATGCTAACAACAGGATGCAAGTAGCAAAACAAACACCTAGACCAGTTCAAGAAATTAATCCAAAAATAATAAACATAAATAAAATCAAGAAATCATGATCATAGAAACAAAAGGCACAATTAAGAAAATTTACAATAAGCAGTACAGGGGGCAAAACAAGTTTGAGATTGCACCTATCCTTCTAAACGTAGAAAACAAAGACTACTACCTTGAAGCAATAGGTATGTACTCAGGTATTCCTAATAAGTTTGAAGAAGGAAATCCTGTTAGATGTAAACTAGAAATCAAATCACAACAAGACAAAAGAGATGCTGATAGATACTGGACAAACTTTAACCTAGTAGAGTGTGAGCTAGATATTGAACAGCCTGCTGGGCAACCATTTGAAACAATCCCTGAATCTAAGTCTCTTGATCCCCAAGAGAATGACCTTCCATTTTAACTATTTAAAACAAAACACAATGAAAGTAAAATTAAAAAACATCAGAAAAAACCCTCACAGAGACTATAATCTAAACCCATTAAATGCTGAAAAAGTAAATAGACTAAAAGAATCTATTGAAGAAACAGAGTTTTGGGATAATATTCTAGCAAGAAAAAAAGGTGATTTTTATGAATTAGCCTATGGACATCATAGAGTCAAAGCATTAGAAGAAATTTTTGACGAAGATTATTTGATTGAAATAATAGTTCGTGATTTAAATGATGATGATATGCTAAAAATTATGATTAATGAAAATGACAACTGGTTTGGATCATCAGCAAACAAACACGAAGCCTTAGCAGCAGCTAAAAAGTTACATCCAAAATATACTGATAAAGAGATTGCTAAATTATTAAATATATCACATTATAATCTTACAGCTTTTAATAATGTAACAAAAGCAATTGACAACGATTATATGGACAAAAACACAATTAATAAAGTTGATAATTATATAAATCTAGGCACACTTTCAGCTGCTGTAATAAAAAACAAAATAGAAAAAAATGAAATAGAAGAAGTTTACAAAAGGGCGAAGCAATACTCTTCAAAAAGTTCTTTAAACAAAAAAGATTATGAAAATGCTTTTAAAGACATTCAAAATGAAAAAACTTTTTTAAAAAGAGATAATAAAGTAGAAGAAAAAAAAGAAGAAATAATTCATCTGCATCAAGCAATTTCAAAAACCTCACAATTAGTCTTTAGTGCTAAAGTAGAAGTTCAAAAGATTATCGGTTTTAAAAACCTCTTAAATAGTAATAAAGACCTTTTTAGGGCTATGAGGTTAGTTAGTGAAATTAAAGATTTTATAAAAATATCACAACCAATATTGGAACAATCAACAGACACAGAAAACAAAACAATTGATTTAGAATCTAAAAAATTTAAAAACATTTTATCATGAAAAACGGAAAAAGTATATCAACACCAGCATCTATTGCTCAATATATGACAAGAGATGAAGACAAGCTTTACACATCTAAAGAGTTAAAACATTATGCTACTGCATTACTTGTCAGCCCTAAAGCAAAATCAGCTTATGAGGTTCATTATCAAAAGGTAAGTAAAACATTTAGCACTAAAATAAACACAGTAAAAAAGATTTTAATTAGTGCTTATGGAAAAGAATTAATTAAAATATATAAGCCAAAAAAAGATGGGGATGGTTGTATTAACATAATAAAATATTATAAAATACATACTGGCTCAAAAGATGATCAGATTTTATTTAATGAAATGATAGAACATAACACAGATATGAGCAGCAGGCGTTTAAATAATATATCTATTGATGCAAAAAGAGGTAATAGCTTTTTTTCTAGTCTTTTAGAAAAAATATGTAGAGACTTTAATCGACTTGGAAATGGTTTAAATAACGAAAATGCAGCATAGCCTGATCCACTTACGGATTATTTTTTCATTTGTTTAATTAGTTTGGTTTGCCCCCCTTCATTGGGGGGTTTTTTTGTTGATATAATTTAAAAATTTGGTATTGTGAGTATAAAAATAAATTTATAAACTTGAGTTGTCTAGTTAGCCATTTTATGTATGGCTACAAAAAACAAATATTTAGATAAAACACTATCCCAGCTCAAGGCGATAGCAGTTACTCATTTCCATAAATACATCAGAAACAGAGACAGAGGGAAACCATGTATCTCCTGTGGCCGACACACCACACTTCAAGCTGGACATTATTACTCAGCAGGACAGCATCCTTCTGTAAGATTTGATGAGGATAATGTGTTCGGCCAATGCCTATCCTGCAACTACTACAAACATGGCAACCTTATAAACTACAGCCATAACCTTCTAGATAGAATCGGTCAACAAAGGTTTCAGAACCTAAAGCTGAAGATTGATCTTTCTAAGCGGTCAAGATTCAAATGGGATAAGTTCTACCTGATTGAGATTATAGAGAAATATAAAGCCCTTAACAAAAAACCTAATGGATAAAAATAAAGCCATGAAGCTTATCTATGATCAATACGAAAAGATCAAAGAAAAGGTCTATGACATTGAGGTGAAATACTTTCACAAAAAAGGGATTTACCATGAGGATATTACTCATGACATGTTTTTAAAAATATACTCAGAGCTAGAAAAAATAGAAAACAGACCTGATCAAATTTTGAAATTTATAGACCGAATCATTAATGGTCAGTTGTCTTATATATATATAACCGCCAAGAATATGTATCTCAACTTTTTAAGGAGAGAAAATAAATATGTGGCTTTTGATTATCAAAAATTAACCAAAAGAGAAAAGGAAAGGCTAATTGAAATGCCTGAAAAATATCAAGAGTTTGATGATAACATACAGAAAAAAGTTGATGACTATGTAAAGACTTTTTACTGGTTTGACCAGAAGCTATTTGATCTGTATCGGTACGAGTTCAAAATGCACAAAACAGAAATGAGTAAGAAAACTAAAATATCCTACTCCACGATTTATAGAACTGTGAAGCGGTGCAAGGTTAAAATAAAAGACAAATTAAAAGGGGACTACTATGAGTAAAAGCAAAGGTCTTGGAGATACTGTAAAAAAAGCAGCTCGCTATCTAGGGCTAGACAGACTTGCTAAAGAATACGAAAAAGCAACAGGAAACGATTGCGGCTGTGCTGACAGACAGGCTACTCTAAACAGGTGGTTTGGATATAAGGGTACGTTTAGTCAATGGGAGTATGAATATCTAGACAGCTTTTTTCAAAGTTACACAGGCGGCAATCTTGAAAGTTTTGACCAGAGAGATATGCTGCTGCAAATATCAAACAGGATTTTTAATAGAAACGAGCCTCCTACTAGCTGCTCTTCCTGTCTAAAAAGCATGATCAATAGTTTAAAAACAGAATTTGATAAGTATGAAACGACTGGAAAAGATTAGAAATGTCAGAACGCATCCTGACAACCCTCGGCTGATTAAAGACATCAAGTTCGAAAAGCTGGTGCAATCTTTAAGGGACTTTCCTGAGATGCTTGAGAAGAGGCCTATCGTAGTAAATCAAGACTTGGTTTGCCTAGGTGGGAACATGAGACTGAAGGCAGCAAGAGAAGCAGGACTGAAAGAGATATGGATTGATGTAGCTGACTGGTCAGAGGAAAAACAAAGAGAGTTTATTATCAAAGACAACTCAGGCTTTGGAGAATGGGATTGGGATATACTAGCAAACGAGTGGAATCCTAGAGATTTAAATGACTGGGGGCTTGACCTACCTCCTATGTTTGAGGAAGAAGAAAAAGAAAAGAAAGAAAAACAAATATGTGATGTCTGTGGAAAACAACTATCGGCCTCTGCCTAAATTTTTGACAATTAGTAAAAGCCAAATTCATGGCCTAGGATTATTCTCTACATCAGAGATACAGGCAGGAGTATGTTTAGGCATTAGCCACATAATAAAAACTAAGTGCTTTAGAACACCACTAGGAGGGTTTATAAATCACAGCGACCAGCCGAATTGTTTCATCATAGAAAAAAAAGACAAGAGATACTTGTACACAATACGGAAAATAAAAAAAGAAGAATTAACAGTTTATTACAGATTTTAAAATTATGAGAGATTGGGAAATTACAGCAAGCTTATACCTAGGAATCCTATTTGGCTTTAGAACATACGATCATCACGATTGTACAGACTATGCCTTATACATTCCTTTTTTAAATATTACTTACACACGATACAAATGATAAATGCAAAAAGACAGATCACTACTGAGACTATGATCGACTACTATTTAGATGTTTATGAGAGAACTTTAAAACCCTCTCATCAGAATTATGCAATAGCGATGATTCAATACCATTTGAAGATGGCCGATTATCCGCATTGGGAGGTGTTTGGAACTTTGGAATAATGAGAAAATAATGAGAAAATGGCTCGAGAAGATAATTTAAAACCCTTTAAGAAAGGTCATAAGATGGCAACAGGCAGACCAAAGGGATCACCTAACAGATCAACAGTAGCCAAGAAGTGGTTAGCTGCCATGACTAAAGGTATTAACCCTGAGACTGGAGAGGAAGAAAAAATGACATTGGAAGAAAGGATGACACTTGCTCAAATATCAAAAGCGATAACAAGCAAAGACACACCAGCTTACAATGCTATCATGAACTCTGCCTTCGGTATGGCCAAAGAAACGATTGACCTGCATCAGATAGCAGAGCAACCCTTATTTGAAGATGTTCAAAAAGACAACAGCGATACAGAAGATTCAGAGGCTGACCAAGAGGAATAGAATTATACAGGGAGGGACTTCGGCTTCTAAAACTTTTGGAATCCTAGCCTACCTTATAGACTACCTAATTAAAAACCCTTACATGGAATGCTCTGTCGTAGCGCAGACCTACCCACATTTAAAAAGAGGTAGCCTTCGTGATTTTAAGAAGATCATGCAAATGACAGGCAGGTGGTTTCCTAATCGCTACAATAAATCTTCTTCTACATACGAGTTTTTAAACGGATCAAAAATAGAGTTCTTCAGCGTTGACAATGAATCACGCATTAGGGGGGCACGCCGATCTATTCTGTTTATGAACGAGGCCAATACCATTGGAAACTATGACACCTTTTTACAGCTATCTGTAAGGACAAGTCATTTCTGTTTCTTAGACTTTAACCCTACCCATGAATTTTGGGCGCACACAGAGCTTAAAAATGATCCAGATAGTGAATGGCTAGTCTTGAACTGGAAAGACAACGAGGCAGCCCCTGAAGCTGCTGTAAAGGAAATATTAAAAGCTAAAGAGAAAGCAGATAAAGGGAATGGTTTTTGGCAGAACTGGTTTTCAGTTTATGGTCTTGGGACTGTAGGGAAACTTTCTGGGGCAATATTTCAAAACTGGGAGATAGGCGAGTTTCAAGAAGTATCTAAATCTGTGTTTGGTCAAGATTACGGAATGAACGATCCATCTACCCTTATAAAAACTTCGATCGATAAAGACAAAAAGATCATCTACGCCAAAGAGTGCTTTTACAAACAGAACCTAGTAACCTCTCAGATAGCACAGCTCAACAAAACATTTGCAGGGAATAATTTAATCATAGGAGACTCAGCAGAGCCAAGACTTATTCTAGAGCTGTCAAAAACATCAAACATAAAACCCTCGATCAAAGGACAGGGATCAGTAAACTTTGGAATCAGCATGATGCAGGACTATGACATTGTAATTGATCCTCAAAGTGAAAACCTAATCAACGAACTTAAAAACTATGTATGGCTAGAGAAGAAAAGTCAGACACCAATAGATGACTTTAACCATTGCATCGATGCCATGAGGTACGCTGTAGCCTATCAACTCTCCAATCCTTTTGCTGGAGAATATCACATTATTTAAAATTCTTAGACCGAATACACCCTTTTCAATTGTTTATATAATATAACGCAATGCCAAATGTTCAAACAGAAGATAGAAGTTCCAAATAAACTCTCAGAGATTACGCTGGGTCAATACCAAAAATTCAGCAAGATATTTACTGAGGACACAGATCAAGACTTTCTACAAAAAAAGATGGTTGAGATATTCTGCGGCATACCTATCGCAGAAGTAAACAAGATAAAATACAGCTCAGTTAAAAAGGTTGTGGAGGTGATCTCAAATATGTTTAACGAAAGACCCAAGCTTAAAAAAACATTTGAACTAGGCGGCAAAGAGTTTGGTTTCCATCCACAGCTTTCAGATATGAGCTTCGGAGAGTTTATCGATGCAGACACCTTTACAGGGGATTGGCAGACAATGGATAAAGCAATGAGTGTTTTATACAGGCCAATCAAAGATAAATTCAACGATAGCTACCTGATTGAAGAGTACGATGGTAAAACAAAAGAGTATATGAAGCAGATGCCTTTGGATGTGGCATTCGGTGCGATTTTTTTTTTGTCGAATTTAAGAAACGAACTCATGAAACTTATCCTCAATTATTCAGCAAAAGAGATGAAAAAGATGACTACTCATCAGCGTCAGCTTTTGGAGAAAAATGGGGATGGTATAGCTGCCTGTATAGCCTCAGTTCAGAGAGCATCACAAAACTTGACCAAGTTGAAAGACTCGGAGTTAATACCTGCCTGACATGGCTAACATTTGTAAAAGAAAAAAATGAACTCGAAAGACAACAAATCAGAAATGCAAGAAAAAAGTAGTCTAGTAGATGCACTCTACGAAAGAAGGCTTTTAAATGACGATGAAGAGATAGTTCTCTCTGATGGTTTTGATGCTGCCCTGATGGGCATCAGTAGTTGTGAGCCAAAGATTGCAATCTATGACTTTTGGAAAGCACTAGACTGCATAATCAAGAAGAACCCCGACCTAGAGTTTAATCAAGCTTTAGAATGGCTTGAGGATTTTAGTCAACTAAAGATTGAAGGCTCTGAGGACTTAACCCCAATTTTTGTCAAAACACTATGAACACCTATTTTAAAGTAATTCAAGATATTAAAACAGCACTTAGTGCCGAGCCTTTTATAAATAAAGTCAGTCAGGGGGACATCTATGAAGTCGATTTAAGCAAGAAAACCCTGTTCCCCTTGGCTCACTTAATCATTGATAAAATAGACATACAAACCAACAGAATCCAGCTATCTCTTAGTCTGCTTCTAATGGATATTGTCGATCTGTCTAAAGAATCATCTTCTGATCTTATTAGGGGTAACGATAACGAACTGGATGCCATTAACAACATGGTAAACGTAGCCGCTAGACTTCAGGCGGTATTAGCCAAGACAGACACCTACAACGCAAACTACGAACTAGAGGGGTTATTCAGTTGCACACCCTTTAAGGAAAGGTTTGAAAACAACCTCGCTGGTGTTAGTGCAGACTTTACTATCAACCTTTCTAACGATATGACTAAGTGCTAATGGCAACCCTAAACGATTTTATGAAATTTACTAAGGAGGCACTTGATGACTTTGCAAACTATGTAGAGGACAACTCTAGAAAAAGGCTTATTAGAAAATATAAGTTTCAAAAAAAAGCATCTGAAAAAGGGAATCTCTACAATTCCATTGGCTCAAAGGTTGAAGTTTTTGAAAACAGCATTTTAGTACGCTTTCCATTTATGAAAGATGTTGACTATGCCAAATTTGTAGATCAGGGTGTAAAAGGCAAGACATCAACCTACAGCCCTTCCCGATCATCACCTTTTAGGTTTGGCTCAGGAACAGGTAAAAAGGGCGGCTTAACAAATGGTATCAATAGATGGGTTAAAGCAAAGAGGTTTCAGTTTAGAACAGAGGATGGGAAGTTTATGAGTTATCAATCTATGACCTATTTAATCTCTAGAAAAATCTACAACAAAGGCATCCCTGCTAAAAAGTTTTTTACTAGATCATTCAATGAGGCTTATAAAAATTTACCTGAAGAAATTGTTGAGGCATTTGCCCTAGATGTAAAAGAACGATTTAAAGAATTTACAAAGAAATGAGTACAAAAATAAACGTAAGAAGCCCATACTATTTAAACTTTACAGAGCCAGCTCTACCAAGCGTTGCTTTTGATTGTACAATAGCCAACGGAACTGACTTAGAAGTTGATCAGTTCGGAAACGTTACAATGCCTAATTTTAGTTATGGAGACATCATAAGCTACACCTGCTCCGACTCCGATTTTGCAAATGGCAAATTCAGCACAGTAAGCGTATCGACATCAAGAAGTATTGTTTTTACTTTAGCTATCCCTCAAAACTTTAGCAATTCAAGTCTTAACACATTTGACTGTACGCTTCAAGTCAATCAGCCTGCCTTTACTTGTACAGGCGGAGTAACTACAAACGGAAGCATCCCTGCGCAAGCTCTCGATAGCGGTGGCAACTCTGTAACATTAGACCTTTTGAGTTATTTTACAGCAGGCACAGACCCAATTTCTAGGTATAAAATAACTAACACTAATACCAGTAATGTGTCTCACAGCCTTGATGATTCAAACCTTACTTTGCACTCTTTAAACAGAACAGGAACTGTAACAATCTTTGTTGAGGCTAGTGATGAAAACCCTTTGACTTGTAATGCCACACAGTCCATTAGTGTTACAATCTCATCTGCCATCACTTACAGTTGCGATGATTCTAGGTTTGTTGGCGGTAGTATTGCAAATGATGGTACTATCGTCAAGCCTACAGCCAACGGAACTGTCGGAGATATAAAATTATCTGCTGGGGGTTCAACTATTACAAGCCATTCTGCAAACAGCACAGGAAGCTCTAGAGAGGTAACCTTATTTTTTGAGATTACAATTCCAACTGGAGTCGGATATACAAACGGAGGCAGTACTATTGACTGCTCAAAAACATTTACACAGCCATCCTCCTCCCTGCCTGAGTTTAAATGTAAAAATGCTGGTTTAACAGGCCAAGCGGTTTATAAAAACGGAACTATAGTTAAAGGCACATCAAAGGAAGGAACTATCACAGGCTTTAGTCCTTTAAATTTTACAGGCGATATAACAACAGACACCCTAAGAAATGTTAATTATAGCATAACCCCACCCTCTAGCGGTTACACAAATAGTGGAGGCAGCGATATTATTTGCCCATTGCCACTAACTCAGCCAGCTCCAAATCCGCAAACAGGAAATGTCAGGTGGACTACTACGCTTTTTCAAAATTTGCAAGGGCAAAGGTTTTCGTTTTTAAGAACTGCCGACTATAATGCAGCAGGTTACTCTGGTTCAGGCCTAAGTGGTTATCATAATTTAGAGGCTAGATTAGACAGCCCTAACAGACATCTGCCTAACACAAATGCAGTTATTTATTTAGTTTCCTCAGTTCCGCCTAGTCTTATAGGAACGTTTATTTCAGAGACACCAAACGGCAGTCCTGCTGTATTTAATTCAAGATTTTATTCCAGCCGCAACCCAAGCGGAGGATTTTATGCTAGAATAGCACAAACACAGATGCCTGCAACAACAAGTAGCATCAGAACTATAAACGATGCTCAAGGTGGGACAGACTTTTGGATCAAGATAGAACTGTCAGGAGCAATCTCAGAAATATGGTACGTCCATTTAATTAATAAAACTTTTACAAGAATAGCATAATGAGTTTAAAATCTATTGATCTACAGATATACATCTATCAGGGCACTTCAGGCTCTTACACAAATGCGGACTTAAAATATACTATTCAAAAAGGGGTAGTTGGTAGCGACACCAATGTCGTTTTTGAAATTGCTGAATTAGTTAGGGATTATATTACTTTAACTTTTAACAACGACTATCTTTCTCGGTGTGTTTGGGTTACTACAGTCGGCACAGCAATAGATGATAATGATGTTATATATACCTACGGAAGTCCTATCACAAATACCTATCTAGCACTTGATGGTTATGGTTTCTTTGAGGATGAAGTAAATCCTGCTTTGTCAAGTCATGCACTAATAACAGCAAACACAATCTATTTGCCTGAAAATGTCGCTGGTAAGATTCCAATTTTTGCTGAGGGAGTCGGTAAAGTTTCTATCGACAACGTTGATACTCAAATAACCGACAACGGAAACACGAATCAAAAAATCCAGTACATCACAATCCCAGCCAATAGCAGCACAATTCAGGTTTATGGAACTGATGATGCTACCATTTTAAAAACAGTTACGGTGAACAGCGTTTGTGAGCCTAAGTTTAATCCATATAAAATCACTTTTGTCAATCGCATGGGTTGCTATCAGGATTTGTGGGCATTTAAAAAGTCAGTAGAGAAATTGTCCGTTACCGACAAAACTTTCAAGAAAAATATAATTTCATCAAGCTCAGCGTCTTATCCAGTTTACGAAGGGCAAAAGGAAAGGTATGGCACAAATGCACAAAAGTCTATCACACTAAACACGGGATTTATAAACGAGGATAGCAATGCTACTATAGAGGAGTTATTTTTAGCCGAGCAGGCTTGGATTAGGTACGGATCACAGACATTGCCAGTCATCCCTAAAACAAAGTCTTTGACTTATAAAACAAGCGTTAATGATAGGCTTGCGAATTATAAAATAGATTTTGATTTTGCCTTTAATGCTATAAATAATGTGAGATAATGCTAAACCTACAGCTTTACATTGAAGGTCAGCAAGTAGATTTATTTGATGATGAGTCCGTTACGCTGACCCAGACTATCCAAAATGTAATGGACATTGATAAAGTTTTTACTGACTTTTCCAAAACCTTTAGCGTTCCAGCATCAAAAATAAACAACAAAATATTTAAGCACTTCCACAATCCTTTTATTGTTGGCTTCGATGCTAGATTTAAAAAAGAAGCAGAGCTTCACCTAAACTACAAGCTTTTTAAAAAGGGTAAAATAAAACTTGAGGGATCAACCAAAAAAGACAATAAGGCTGACACATACAAACTCACATTTTTTGGAAACACAATTGCATTAAAAGACCTTATCGGAGAAGATAAACTAGATGCTCTAAGTTTTATAAACAGGTATTTTTCTTTTCAATACACAAACAGTAACATTAAATTATATATGGAGAACGGGTTAGACGTTCTCGCAGAAGATGAACTGATCGAAGATGCAATAATATTCCCTTTAATCACTCACACAAAGAGGCTGATCTATGACTCAGGTCATGACTCCACTAACATAAATACTGAGACAACTAACAACATCGCCTATATTAATGACTCAAATTATGGCCTAGAAATAGCACAATTAAAACCAGCAATAAAAGTACACGCCATAATTAAGGCAATAGAGAGTCAATACAACTTAGAGTTTAGCAAAGACTTCTTTTCAACTACAAATGATGTTTATTCAAAATTGTATCTGTGGCTGCATAATAAAACTGGAGGATTAAGTACAGGTGAAATAAACCAATCGTTTGCTGAAAACTTCGCCATGGAAGAAAACGATGGAGGTGTTACTCTTAAGCCAAATGGATTTAAATTAACAAGGGATAACTCTAAGGGTTTAAACATATTAGTCAGGCCTACTTCAAACAATCCATTTAATGTTGTTGTTTATAGGGATGGAGAGGAATTAGCAAGATATGATCAGGTAAGTTTAAATTACAATGACAATACAGAATGGGATTTATTCCACCAAATTAACGGACACATAGACGGTTTAGTAAACGGTGATTTTCAGATTGCTATTGAAAGCGAAACATCAAACACATTTTTCTTAAGGTTTCATGTAAATTTTGTAAGCGGAACTTTTAAAAGGTCTAGAGATACCTACTTTAATGCAGAGGCTACAGTTGGTGTAAACATGAAAATCAAAGCAGCGAGGCAGATGCCTGACATGAAAGTAATGGACTTTCTTACAGGGTTATTTAAAATGTTTAATCTGACTTCATTCAGAAGAGATGATGGCGTAGTTGAGGTAAAAACTTTAAATGATTTTTATAAAGATTCTACTAAAACTTGGGATGTTACTAAGGACATTGACAAAACATCGCAAGAGGTTAATACAGTTTTGCCATATAAGCAAATCGATTTTTCCTACAAAGGCAACGATTCTTTTTTAGCTGCATCTTTTGAAGAGATTAACAAAAAAAAATGGGGGTCTTTAAGCCACAATGTAGAGAGAAAATTTGATGGTAAAATTTATAAGGTTGAGCTACCTTTTGAGCATTTTCAGTTTGAACGTTTAAACAACATTAATAACGGTAATAACACTACAATTCAATGGGGATGGAGTGCTGATATAAAGCAAGAGGCCTATGTAGGAGAACCGTTGCTCTTTTACCCCATATTAAATACAGGTGCTTTTGGCATAGTAGATATTGATGGGGTAGTATCACAAAAAACGCAATATTATCAACCGTCAAACTCATTAGCTCTAGAGGATTCCTTTAATATTAACTTTAAAGCGGAATACAACGAATATTCAAGGCCATCAATACCCTATCAAAATACATTATTTAAAACGTTTTATGAAAACTATATAAGCGAGGTATTTGATCCACAAAAAAGATTGACAAAAACTAAGGCCTATCTGCCGATGTCTATGTTAATGGAGTTTTCCTTAGCAGATAAAATTAGAATTTTTGATGTTCTGTACAGAATAAATAAAATTACTACCAACTTCGAGACAATGCAGTCTAGTCTTGAGCTAATTAATACCAAAGAAAACTTCGGTGAAAAGATTAGTGTTGATCCAGTAGTTCCTGACAGATTTAAGCCTGTAGATTTATGTGTTACTATTGATGACACTACAAGCTTATTTACATACTCAAACAAAACGATTGACATTAGTTGCGACACAGACGGTCTAGAATTTATTTCTACAAGAGAGCTAATCCCTGATGACATTAGTACTGGAAATAAACCCAAGCAAAACAACGTTTCTGTTCCTGTAGAAGTTACATCAGCGACAGTTGATTCAATAACTACAGGAGTAAGCGCAACAGAAATTCTTACTTCCTACTTTATTACTAAGCTTGGTAAGGTGGGACAGGTTGCACAATTAGATGAATACGGTATTTTCCATTCTACTACAGTCTCTGATTTGTTGGGCACTACATACGATGCTTTAGTAGCTGGAAGTGCAACTCAGGTTAAGTTTGAAACTACAGAGCTTGACAAAAGACCTGAATTGCCAAAACAGGTATTGGTAAAAGTATCAGGACTAACAAGCGGGACTACTGTTTACTGGAAAGGATATGTTAGAACTAACACCGATTCTCAATATAAAACATCTGACACAATAGGCCCACTAAAAAGCGGAACAACTCATGCTTAGAAATGTGATAGAAATGCTTGAGATAGCAAAAGAAAATAATTTAAAAGGAGACCTGACAAATTTTGCTTTAGGTAAAAATAAAATTCCAGAAAACTTCAGCGAGGTTTTCAAATTAACACTACTTAAAAAATGGCGGAAAAAATAACATTAGAACTAGAAGCAAAACTAGGCGATGCTGTCAAAAGACTTGATGGCATTGAAAAGCAGTTGGTTGATGTTGGCAAAGAATCTAAAAAGGCATCAAAAGGGATTGGAGGTATTAAAAAAGCACTTTCGGGAGTAGGTGCTGTCCTTACTGGTGGACTGTTTAAGGCAGGCTCTTTAATATTCGAGAAGCTCACAGAGCTGTTTATGTCAAATCAAACTGTAGTAGATACTTTGAGTACTGCTATGAATAGCTTAAAAATTGTTTTTAACGACCTTGTAGGGTTTATTTCTAATATGACACTTCCTACCTTTTCTGAGCTTTATAATAGCATTAGAAATGGTTTTGTAAAAAGATTCTACGAGGCTATGGATGTAGTAGGTCTATTAGGTCAATCTCTTTTTAAATTAGTGCAAGGAGATTTTAAAGGTGCTTTTGAATCAATTAAGAAAGCAGGAAAGGAGACGATAGACGTTTTTACTGGAACAGATGAGTCGTTTGAAAAGGTTACAAATAGCGTCAAGAATTATGCAAAGGAAACATTTAACGCTGCAAAAAGTCAGGTTGATTTAAACAAACAGGCACAACTTGCTGAGGCTATTAACGCAAAACTTCTTCAGCAGTACGATAGAGACGCAGAACTACAAAGACAGATTAGAGATGATGTCTCTCTTACCATAGAGGAGAGGATTGCAGCCAACGTTAAACTTGGAGAAATTTTAGATGAGCAGCAAAAAGTCATGATGGACAATGCTCAACAGCAAGTTGATGCTGCCCAAGCCGCTCTTGATATTGACAAAGAAAACCTTGATCTACAGATTGCTCTTATAAACGCACAGACAGAGCTTGTAGATGTTGAGGCTCATGTTACTGGACTCAGAGCAGAGCAGCTTACAAACACTAATTCACTACTGCAAGAGCAACTGGATTTAGAAAATGAGGCTAAAGAAAAAAAGGTTGAAGAGCAAGAGGCTGATGATGCAAGAAAAGAAAAGGAGCTTGAAGATTTAGCTATAAAAGCAGAGCTTGAAGAAAAATTAAAAAATCAAAAAATTCAAGGTATTCATCAGGCACTAGATGCTGTGGCTATGGCGGCAGGTTCTGAAAGTAAAATTGCAAAAGCAATGTTTCTTGTAAAAACTGGAATGATACTTAAAGAACAAATTGCATCAGCAAAAGCAACTCTTGGTAAAATTACAGCCTCAGCAGCAGAATCAGGGGTTGATGGCGCAAAAGGATTAATGAAAGCAGCAGCAGCAGCTCCGCCTCCTGCGAACGTTCCTTTAATTGCAATTATGGCTGGTCAAGTTGCAGCAATTGCCATGAGCATTGGAAGTGCTGTTAATGCAGCAAAAAGCTCAATCGGTAATGTAGGTGGCGGTGGTGGTGGCAGTAAGCCTCCTGCGCCTCCTGCACCTCCATCTTTTAACATAGTAGGAGCAGCACCTGAAAATCAATTGGCAGTAGCCATGGGAGAAAATGAAAAAGAGCCAGTCAAGGCTTTTGTAGTAAGTTCTGATGTCAGTAGCGCACAGGCATTAGATAGAAATATTGTAGAATCAGCAACCATATAATCATGAGAATAGTAGAATTAATTTTAGAAGATGATGACATCGGAGTCGAAGCCATTTCGGTAGTCCACTCACCAGCAATCGAGGAAGATTTTATTGCACTTAAAAAAGAAGAGTACAAGTTTGCAGAACAAGACAAAGAGAAAAGACTCCTAGTCGGTGCTGCTTTAGTTCCTAACAAACCCATATTTAGAAAAAACGAAGATGAAGAATACTACATTTTCTTTTCAAAAGAAACAGTTAGGAAAGCATCACAGATGTTTTTTAAAAATGGCAATCAATCTCAAGCAACTTTAGAGCATGAGGTTAAGCTAGATGGGATGACTGTAGTCGAGTCTTGGATTGTAGAATCTGAAAAAGACAAATCAAGGCATTATGGTCTAGATGTTCCAGTAGGCACTTGGATGGTGTCTATGAAAGTAGAGTCTGAGGCTGTTTGGCAGGACTATGTTAAAGATGGCAAAGTCAAAGGTTTTTCAATTGAGGCCTACTTCTCAGATAAAATGTCAAGACCCAAAGACAAAGACCTAAAAGAAGAAGCCTCCCAAGAATTTATAGACACAATAAAAAAGATTCTAAAAGATGCGTAAAAAAAGAAAATACAAATCTGAATCTAAAATTACACCTAGAGGAGGTAGGCGAGGATGTTTGTGTAAAGATCGCAAAACCTACCACCCCGACTGCTGTACAGGTGAAATGCACGCACAGGGCATAGGTAGAATTTCAGCCATAGCATCAACAGATGAAACTTTAACTACTGTAACTTCTGAGGGTTTAACGATCTCAGGACTTTCAATAAATTCATCTGGAGTTGTTACATTGCCAACAGCTACTTTTGAAGGTACAAGTTTTGGAACTGTAACATCTGTAACACCGTCATCTTTTCCTATAGTAGATACTGACACAAATCAAACAGTAACTGCTACAGTAACTGTTCCCGAAGGCTATTCTAATTCAGGTGATACAATTTCGACAAATGAAACAGTAACACAATCAGCCACTCCAACGCTTTCCTGTAGTGATATTACATTGTCAGGATTTGCTGTGTCAGATGCAGGTGTTATTACATCACCGACTATTGACATTGGCACAATATCCTCTACAAGTCCATCTTCGTTTAGTACAGTAAGCGTAGCCACAGTAAGAACGCTAAATGTTAACATTACTGTCCCTAGTGGATATTTTAACTCGGGTGCTACCTTAGCCTGTACGACAACCGCAACGCAACCAATAGCAACATTATCAAACCCTGTTACAAGTAACCCATTTAAATATCAATTTACTGGCTATCCTACGGGAATTGTGATTTATAGATTTGCTTACAATAATGCAGGCGATTTTATAGACTTAAAAGGCATAAGGGGTGAACTAGGACAATCTTTAAATATAACTATTTCATCTTTTAGCAAGCCTGAAGTGGTTGATGGCAATGCAACGGGTCTCGCAATGAATGAGACCGAGGATGCGGCTTTAGCACTAATTGGCGCAGTAATGAGCCATGGCGGTAATGATATTCAATATTTTTCTGAAACATTATTTACAACAATACAAACGGGTTCGACAAACGTAGGCACGGTTTATTATACTAACAACCCAAATAATACTGCCAATAATTATGGCTTATATGATTCAACTAATAGTATTGGGATAGGAGTTTACACAAACTTACTTGCAAGTATTCCTGTAAGCGATGCAACTTTACTTAATCAAGCCCTAGCCAATGGATATTACACAGCCTATAACAATCCAAAGCAAGTTAGAATCGAAGATGGGGTAATTAAAGAAGTTTTAGACATTTAAGAATATAACAAACAGCTAAAAAAAAATGTTAAAATTTGACCGAATTACCCTACCTCAATTGTTTATATAATATAACCCTTAAAGATGAAGGCAACAGACATTGTAAATCAGATAAGAGAAGTTCTAGGAATGGAATTATCAAAAGAAGTGAAATTGGCAGTTATGAAACTGGACAATGGTACTGAAATAGAAGCTGAAGCTTTTGAGGCAGATCAACAAGTATTTATTAAAAACGAGGACGGAGAATCAATTCCCCTTCCTGTTGGTGATTATACTCTTGAAGATGGTCAGTCTCTAAAAGTTGAGACAGAGGGTGTGATAGCATCTATTGGAGAAGCAGAGGCAGAAGAAGAAGTTGAAGCCAAAGAAGAACCAAAAGAAGAAGAAGCACCAACTGAAGAAGTAGTAGCTGAAGAAGAAGAAATGAGCTACGCTACTAAAGAAGAACTAGAAGAAGTTAAATCAGTTCTTCAGGAAATTAAAGATGAAATAAAATCTCTAGGCGAAAGCAAAGAGGAAATGAAAAAAGAGGAATCTGTAGAAGAGATAGAAATGACTGCTGAAGTTGTTGAGCCTATTGCTCACAACCCTGAAGCTCTTTCTTCTCACAAACATAAAATTTACAGAAGCAATAATCCTCAACTAGACTTAATAAGAAAAATAATAAATAAATAAAATGGCAACAACCTCAAGTATAACAACGACATATGCAGGGCAGGCGGCCTCTGGTTACCTAACCGCATCGTTATTGACTGGAAAATCTCTAGCATCAGGTGCTATTGACATTCGAGACAATATCAAATTTAAAGAAGTGCTACAAGTGTTCGCTTCTGACGCTAATTTAATCAAGCCGGGTAGCTGTGATTTTACACCTACAGGTACTTTAACAACTACAGAAGTTGTAATTGAACCAAAGGAAATACAAACTAACCTGACTTTGTGCGTCAAAAACTACCGAAATTCATGGGAATCTCTTCAGATGCAAGGCATCAAATCTGGAGTGCCTAAAACTTTTGGAGACTTTATCCTAGAGCACGTAGTAGCTAAAACTGCTGCTGCAATGGAAACTGCAATTTGGAGCAATACAACCTCTTCTACTGACATTCCTTTTGATGGGTTTGAAGTATTGGCTGCTGCAAACTCTGATGTAGTAGATGTTGCTGCTGGTTCTGTAACTGCTGCTAATGTAACTGATGAGCTTGGAAAAGTAGTTGATGCTATTCCAGCCGCTAACATTGGCAAGGACAACCTTTACATCTATGCTTCTACTGCAATTTATCAAAAATACGTTCGTGCATTGGGCGGTTTTGGAGCTTCTGGACTAGGTTCTGCTGGTATTAACAATGAAGGCCCAACTTGGTACTCAGGTCAGCAAGAGCTTTTCTATGATGGAATCAAAGTATTGCATTGCCCCGGCCTTACAGCTACTAAAATGATGGCTGCTACTTCTGACAACATGATCTTTGGAACTAGCTTGTACAGCGAGCTTAACCAAGCTTCTGTTTTGGATATGAGCGCACTTGACGGAAGTCAAAATGCGAGAGTAATTTTAAGAGGATCAGCCTCAGTTGCAATTGGAGTTGGATCAGACGTAGTTCTTTATGCTTAATAACTGTTAGCTGAGATGCTAACTACTAAAAAATTAAGTTATGGCTTGTCAATTAACAGCTGGATATGCTACAAACTGTAAAGATACTATTGGTGGGATTGTCAGAGTATGGCTATCCGACTTCGGTTCTTTATCAGGATTTACGCTAGATTCAGACGATCAGATTACAGATGCGAGTGGAACTGCTACTTTCTTTCAATACGATTTGAAAAATAGCGGAAACACTCTAACAACAACTGTTACTACTTCACGTGATACAGGGACTACCTTTTTCTCTTCAGTTCTTTCTTTGGTTTTGCCAAAGCTTACAAAAGAATTGTCTAAGGAAACTAAGCTTATTGCTTATGGCAGACCTTATATCATCGTTGAAACTAGAGCAGGGGACTTCTTACTACTAGGTAAAGATCATGGGTGTGAACTTACCTCAGCCACGCTCGCCTCTGGCGGTGCTATGGCCGATTTAAGCGGCTACAATCTTGAGTTTACAAGTGAGGAATCTTTACAACCATTATACATAAGCGGTGCGACTTCTGCTAATCCAGTTGCTGGGCTAGCAAGCGTTACTGAAACTATAACGGTTGGGACAAATAGTTAATTAATTGTGTTTTGTTTTTGGGGGTATGCTTTGCGGCTGCCCCTTTACAAAACGCTAAATCCAAATAAATGGCAAAATCAAAAGATTACTTAAAAAAATCTTACGACTCGGCAGATTGGAAACCAATATCTAAATCACAGATTGCAAAAGAATTAGTTGACGAAGATTTAGAGGTATTAGAAAAAAAAGGCAGGATAAAAACCTTCGTAGCTATATACAAAAAAGCATGATCGTACTTAACAGAACACAATCTAGCCACACATTAAGTATCATTCCAAGTTCCTACTCGCCAACAGGGGCTTCAATATTCAGGATAAAAGTGATAAACGAGCAACAAAACACAGAGGTCTATAATCAAACTGCCACATCACTTACAGCAGTAGATTATTATTACACCCACACAGCAAACTTAAACCTTGATGCAAATAAAGATCAAGACTACTTATTAGAGGTAACAAATACCGCAACTAATGAGGTTTTGTACAGAGATAAAATCTTTGCTACAAACCAGACAGTCGCTGATTATTCAGTAAATGCTGGGAGATACACTACGAACACAACGCAGTCAAACGATTTTCTAGTTTATGATTAATAGCGACTTTCACATAGTTAATCTTTCAGCTTATCAAACCCCTGAAATAGTTGAAAACCCCAATGAGGAATTTATCTCATACGGAGAGGACAATGATTACTACCAAGAGCTTATAGATGCATACCTAAACAGCCCCACCACAGGGTCAATTATAAACGGTATAAGCAACCAAATCTATGGCAAAGGAGTAAATGCCCACAACGCATCTAAAAAGCCTGATGAATACGCTCAAATGAAGTCATTATTTAAAAAGAAATGCCTTCAAAAAGTAGCGATGGATTTAAAGCTTTTAGGAGAGGCTGCTTTTCAGGTAATTTACAAGGGAAAAAAGATAGTTAGTGTTTCTCACTTTAATAGAGAAACTCTAAGAGCTGAGAAATGCGATGACAAAGGCAAAATAAACGCTTACTACTATCATCCGAATTGGAGTGAATATCAAAACCCAGATGAGCTAACTAGGATTCCAATTTTTGGATCAGGTGCAAACAATGAGATTTACATCATTAGAAAGTTTATCCCTTCAATGCACTACTACTCTCCGCCAGATTGGGCTAATGCACTCAACTACAGTAAGCTAGAGTGTGAAATATCTGAGTATTTAGTCAATGAAGTTCAAAATTCATTCTCAGGCACTAAGCTCGTTTCATTTTCCAACGGAGTACCGACTCAAGAAAAACAGCATTTGATCAAAAATGAGATCATGAACAAGCTCACAGGGGCTAATGGAGAAAAAGTAATTATTTCTTTTTCTGATTCTGCTGAAACTAAAACGCAAATTGAAGATATTTCTGTAAGTGATGCGGCTGATGTCTATTCTTACATCGCAGAGGAGTGCTCTAGAAAGCTACTTTTAGCTAACAGAATTACTTCTCCTCTTTTGGTAGGTATTAGAGACACAGGAAACTCTCTGGGATCAAACGCAGAGGAAATAGAAAACGCACACAACCTTTTTGACAATGTTGTCATAAAGCCTTATCAAGAGTTAATCTTAAACGCTATTGATGACATCTTATCGGTTAATGCAATTGCTCTTGATTTGTTTTTTGAAACTCTTACACCAATTGAATTTGTTGATACTGAGGAGATAATAAATAAAGAACAAAAAGAAGAGGAGACTGGTCAAATAATTGAAGATCAAGCCCCAGCAGTAGATCAAGTTGTTGATGATAGTGATGAAGATTTAATTGACAAACAAGCTTCTTATAATGGCGCACAGATTGCTTCTGCTTTATCTATTCTCCAAAACGTAAAAGAGGGAATAATTACAGAAGATCAGGCAATAGTTTTCTTAGTCCAGATGCTTCAGTTTGATATTGATGTTGCTCGATCAATGTTTAGTGGAAACGGTTCTCAAGAATTGTTTTCTAAAATAGAGCAAAAAAACAAAGATCAAAGGCCTGAGCTAAGTAAAGATCATGAAGCTTTAATATTAAAAAACCTAGAAAATTTCGGTGAGGATTTAGACGATGAGTGGGAGTTAATTGAACAAAGTGATGTAGTCGATGGAAAAGAAGAGCAGGTTTTATCTAAACTAGAAATGTTTGCTGACACAGCAGAGGCAAAAGATAAAAGCAAAGAAGATAAAGGTCTCTATAAATTACGCTATAAATACGATGGAAACCCTAATCCTGAAAGAGCTTTCTGCAAAGCAATGATGTCTAGAAACAAAGGCAAGAAATACGGATTACTTTATAGGCTAGAGGATATTAAAGAGCTATCTGATTTGAACCCAAACAAAGGTCTAGGCAAAGGAGGTGCTAATAATTACGACATTTTTAAATATCTGGGAGGCGTTAACTGTAAACATTTTTTTAAAAGGATGATTTTTTTCAGAAAAAGAAACAGTCAGGGTAATTTTTTGCCTGCATCTGATTCTGACAATCTAGAAAATGATAAAAGAGTTGCTAATGTGCCAGGATTAAAAAGAAAAGGAATAGAGGGGACACCTCCAAACAACAGACCAAATAAAGGAAGAGCATAATGGCAGACGTTTTATTTTGTAGTAAAGAGGATGTAGTAAGAAAATCGACTATGCTATCAGGATCAATAGATGCTGACAGTCTGATTCCTGCTATGCACCTCGCTCAGACACAATATTTAAGAGAAATAATAGGCACAGATTTATACAACAAATTCTCTGCCGATATAACAGCCCTAATAAATAGCGGCACAACCTTTCCTGCAACCTATAAAGCTTTATTAGATGACTTTATAAAACCTATTTTAGTCCATCTGACAGTTCATGAGTTTCTTAAAACTGCTCATGTAACAGTATCAAACAAAGGAGTCTTTAAACACACCTCCGAGAACGCTACGGATGTAAATCAGTCAGAGCTAAAAGAATTAATTCAGGTTGCAAGAGACAGAGCAGAAAGCTATACACAACGCTTTTTAGATTATATGGCTTTTAACTCAAGTGGTTTTCCTGAGTGGAGATCAAACAGCAATGGAGATGTTTCTCCTAATTACGAATCTTATTCAATAGACTGGGTATTATGAGTTGGGGAGACATTTATTGCGAGTCTTGGTGGGGAGACAACAACAGAAGTGAAGGCTGGGGATATGTTTATCCGATATGCTCTTCAGTAAGTTTGGATAGAACAGACATCACAATAGATAATAATTTAAGTGTAACAATAGACATGATATAAATGGCATCACAAAATTTAAACGTAGGAACAGCAAACCAAGGAGACGGAATGTCTCTAAGACAGGCGTTCATTAACACTAGAAAAATGTTTGCGGATATGTATGGAATTACATACACCTCAGACACGCAAGACATTTCAGGATCGAGCTTTGCAATCGATCACGGACAATTAGCTAACAGATACAAAGCTAAGGCAACAAGCACAGCTACAGGAAGTCAAGACTTAGATGCATCAGCAGCAACTACGTTTCTCCTTACTGGCAATGTAGCGACTGCAACATTAACAATTCAAAACATGAAACTCGGTCAGGTGATTGACATAGTTTTATCTGGAAGTGATTTGTCTGCTGCTGTTATTACACTAGCCACAAACTTTACAAGTGCTACTATCAACAAAGTTGGAAGCGGCTCTTTAGATACAAGCAAGACTAATGTAATTCAGGTTGTCTGTATTGATGACACTACATCGGCGGCTATTGTAAATTATTCTATTAACGCATTTGAAGTAGATACAACTCCTTAATTATGAAAGCACAGGTTACAAATACAGGAATTTACACACACAAATCTTTACCAAACACTTGGAATGGTAAATCAGGACATATTTTAAACTTCAATAACGCATCAGCCGAAGTGTTAGAAGCTGAGGGTTTTTACGATGTCGTAAAACCAAGCTACGATAAGCAAACCCAAACTAAAGGAGGTCTATACTTTGATGAAAAAAAGAAGATAGTAACCTATGATGTTACTGACATAGACTTCAATAAAGAGGTAGATATTATCGGAGAAGATGGAGAGCCAACAGGCGAAAAAGAAAAAAGGTATAAGATAGCCGACATCAAAGCGAGTAAGATTGCAGAGATAAAATCTAAAGCAGGTAAAATGTTACAACCTACAGATTGGCAAATTATAAGAAAAGCAGAAAGGGATATTGCTATTAGTTCGGATGTTGCAACAAAAAGAGCAGAGATTTTAGCAGAAGCCGATAGGTTAGAAGCTGAGGTAAATGCTAAGAAGTCTTACAAGACTGCCTTGCAATACAATGTACAATTTTTCCCTCCATCTGAAAAAGAATAAATATGGCTTTAGGCAAAAGATTAATTAATACAGGTGGCGTTGCGGTTTGTAATACTGAAACTACTGATATTTTTGGCGATTCAAGTGGTG
>VMHT01189894.1_pt1 | contig 31009 bp, 35 predicted proteins | sample 4693611 | NCBI WGS metagenome assembly VMHT01 (sample SAMN12280063, study PRJNA550983) | marine metagenome | isolation source: seawater sampled from same location over 5 years 0.02-0.2 micron viral filtrate | place: USA: collected off the coast of southern California halfway between the port... ... | reverse complement strand
GGGATGTCGGTGGATGGTGTAGCCCTTGCCAGTGTGATCGCCGAAAGCTTTATGGCGATAGCCGCTCTGGGGGTTGCTTTAAAACAAGTAGGGTTTGTGCCGGCCCAGTGGCATTGGTTTAATGCCGCCGCCCGTAAAATGCTCATGCGGTTAAATGGCAATATGCTATTGCGCAATCTGGCGCTGCAGTTATGTCTGGCGTTTGTCACTTTGCAAGGTGCCCGGTATGGCGAAACCGCCGCCGCGGTCAATGCGGTGCTGATGCAGTTTTTTGTGCTGATCGCGTTGGGGCTGGATGGCATCGCCTATGCCGTGGAAGCGCTGGTGGGGGAGGCCACGGGACACCGCAATTCTAAAGCGGTAATGACCCATACGCATCGCGGACTGTTCTGGTCCAGCGTATTTGCCGTGGGCTATGCGTTGGTATTTTGGTTGGGTGGCCCCAACATCATTGGCCTGCTGACCGATTTGCCGTCGTTATTTAACGCAGCGTTGCCTTATTTACCACTGATGATTTTGCTGCCCCTTGCCGGACACTGGTGCTTTTTGTTCGATGGGGTGTTTGTCGGGCTGACCCGTTCCGCAGCTATGCGAGATACCATGATTTTAAGCGCGCTAGGTGTGTTTTTTCCGGTGTGGTGGCTGTTTAAAGCCGAAGGAAATATGGCGTTGTGGTATGCCTTGCTGGCGTTCTTGCTGGCCCGTGGCCTGACGCTGGCCGCGGTGCTATATCGGCTTAAATATCGTGATGAGATGATTTCCCACGTGGATTAAGGCCGCTGATGCGATGCCAGAAGATACCGGCATAACCGACCATGGCCACCGCAAAGCCGGCTAACAGGATGGCCATACTGGCGTAATAAGCGGCTATATGCCACTGGCTGGTGAGCAGTAAACCGGCCAGACCCGTTAAGAAAATGGCCAGACCCCACTTAAAGCGTCGCCAGCTGGCCGACAATGTCAGCCAGCCGGCCGCAGTGGCTGGTTTGATCACCGGCTAACTCGCTCTGTTAGTAGTAAGAATGCGAGCCTGCTTCGTGCTCGGTCGCATCTTTCACGCCTTTGAGCTCGCCTGCGAACTCTTCCAGCATCTGTTTTTCGATGCCTTCTTTAAGTGTCACATCCACCATAGAACAGCCATTACAGCCACCGCCAAATTGCAGTACCGCGTACCCTTCCTCGGTGATTTCTGCTAACACGATATGGCCGCCATGGCTGGCCAGCTGCGGGTTAATTTCTGCTTCAATCATATAATTAACACGCTCAACCAGGGGCGCATCGTCAGCCACTTTACGGGCTTTTGCATTGGGCGCTTTCAGGGTCAGCTGAGAGCCCATCTGGTCGGTAACATAATCAATTTCAGCTTCTTCCAGGTACGGTGCACTTTCAGCATCCACCACCGCATCGAAGCCGTTGAGTTCAAAACGTAAATCGGTATCTTCGACAGCGTTCGGCGGACAGTAAGACACACCACACTCGGCAGAAGAGGTACCAGGGTTTACGACGAATACACGGATATTAGTGCCGGATTCCTGTTTTTCCAGTAATTTTGCAAAATGAGCCTGTGCTTCTTCTGATATAGTAATCATTACCAAGTCCTGCGTTGAATCGTATTTGGACGTTATAATAACAAATTTACCTGAGTAAAACAGTCAAGTATTGATGGCATTTTACTATCAGGTTCATTGAGCTTTACAACGACAAACGGAAAATTGATTTATGCGAAAGCTAGTTGCGCTTACCGGCCAAACCACGCAGCGCATTGTCGTGCTGCTACTTTCTTCACTGATGTTACTGGCGGTGCCTGCTACCGCAATGAGTGCCAGCAACACCGATGGCGGCCGGCCCGCCGCCAGTTACCTACCTGCGAATACAACCTACAATCCTGATATTCCCACCCCGGAAGCCTACCTGGGAGCTAACGTGGGTCAGTGGCATGTGCGCCATGACCAGCTGGTCGGCTACATGCAGACACTGGCTGACGCGTCGGCGCGGGTCAGTATTCAGGAAACCGGTCGCACCCATGAAAACCGGCCACTATTGCTGCTCACCATTACTGCTCCAGAGAATCACTCTAATCTGGAGACTCTGCGTGAGCAGCATTTGAGCAAACTGCAACAGGGCGAAGTTGAAGACAAATCGGCGCCGCTGGTGCTCTACATGGGCTATAGCATCCATGGTAATGAGGCCTCCGGCGCCAATGCTGCGCTGTTGATTGCCTATTATCTGAGTGCGGGCAACAGCCCGCAGGTCGATGCCTTGTTACAAGATAATATTGTGTTGCTGGATCCCTCTTTCAACCCGGACGGGTTGTCGCGTTTTGCGCAGTGGGCCAATATGCACAAGGGGCAGCAACTGGTGGCCGATCCTGCTCACCGTGAACACATCGAAGGCTGGCCGTCCGGACGCACCAATCATTACTGGTTTGATTTGAACCGTGACTGGCTGTTACTAACCCACCCTGAATCCCGGGCCCGGATTAAACAGTTTCAGCGCTGGCGCCCCCATGTACTCACGGATTTTCATGAAATGGGCCCCAACAGCACTTACTTTTTTCAGCCCGGCGTGCCCAGCCGTAAAAACCCCAACACGCCCAAAGGTAATGTCACCCTTACTGAGGCGCTGGCAAAGTATCATGTAAAGGCTTTGGACAAAGCCGGCCAGCTGTACTTTTCAGAAGAGGGCTTTGATGACTTTTATTATGGTAAAGGGTCGTCCTATCCGGACTCGCTGGGCACAGTGGGAATTTTGTTTGAGCAAGCCAGTAGCCGGGGCCATTTGCAGGATACGGTTAACGGGCCGCTGGCATTTAGCGATACCATCGCCAATCAGGTAACCACCACTTTAAGCACATTTGCCGGGTCTCTGGCCAATAAGCCCGCGTTACTGGCTTACCAAAAAGAGTTTGCCCAGGATACGTCGCAACTGATTGAAAAAGATAGCACGTTCGGTTATCTGATTGAGCAGCCTGCCGATACGGCGCGCTTCTCACAAATGTTAAGCCTGCTTGAACAACACAACATTGACTACCAATGGCTGGGCGATAAAGCGGCAGTGAAAGGGCGTACCTTTAAGGCGGACAAAGCCATCTTTGTGCCATTAAATCAATCCGCTTACCGGCTGGTGAAGTCGTTGTTTTCGACACGGCAGTCGTTTACTGACAACACCTTTTATGATGTTTCGAACTGGAATTTGCCGCTGGCCTTTAACCTTACCTATGAAGCGGTAAGTAAAGGGCAGCGTCGTCGGGTAACACTGGCAGAGGATGCGCCTACTGCGCCGTCTTTGCCCCAGATTAGCGCTGACGCCTATGCCTATGCCATCGATTGGCGCCATTACTATGCGCCGGCTTTATTGCAAAGTCTGCTCGAAGAAGGGGTGCAGGTTCGCTCCACGCCTATGGGCTTTTCGGCGTCACTGACAACTGGCAACCAACATGCCTTTGCAGCCGGCACCATGATTATCTCAACGCCGCTGACGCAGCCTGAGAATCTGGTTTCCCGACTACAAAAGTTCAGTGAGCAGCACCAGGTGCCGGTGTATTCTATCAGTAGCGGCTTTACCCGCTCAGGCCCCGATTTAGGGAGCCGGGACATGGTACCGGTAAACGAGCCCAAGGTGCTGATTGTGGGCGGCGTCGGCACCCGTGAATACGAAGTGGGTGAAATCTGGCATTACCTGGACACCCGGGTAGGTCTGGCGGCATCTATCGTGGAGCAACAACGTCTGGAACGTACCTCGCTTGAGGGCTACACCCATATTATTTTTGCCAGCGGCAATTACAGTACGTTGCGGGAAAAAGCACGGACGTCAATTGAGCGCTGGGTTAACCAGGGTGGGACGCTGATTGGAATGCGTACGGCACTGAAGTTTTTCGAAAAACAACAGTGGCTGGATTTGGATATCGTAGACAAAGACATTATGGATGATGCCTTTAGCACGGACGGCCTGAAATTTGGTGATCAGCGCGCCCGGCAGGCCAAAAAAATCATTGCCGGGTCGGTTTACCGGGCGAAGGTTGATACGACCCATCCGTTGTTGTTCGGCTATGAAGGCGATACCTTGCCGTTATTTAAAACTACCAACATGATTGTGAAATCGGATAACTCACCGTTCACGACCCCGGCAATCTATCAAAATGACCCCCTGGTGGCGGGCTACAGTGCCGATGAGCTGGTGTCGATGATCAGCAACAGTGCCGCCATTATTGCCGAGCCTATGGGCCAGGGCGTGGTGGTCGGCTTTGTTGATAATGTGCATTTTCGCGGCTATTGGTATGGTACCGACAAGCTAATGAGTAATGCCTTGTATCATGATGGCCAGTTAAAGCGCTAACGTGCGCGTGGTGAGCGGGTGACAGCCAGTGTCCACACCTGGATATGCAGATGTGGATACTGGTGTCGCAGCAGGCCTGCCAGCGCATCGGCGGTACAGCCGGTGGTGATAACATCATCTATAATGGCGACCGACTGAACCCGGGGCAACGGCTTAACTTTGAAAGCCCGGCGCAGATTCACTAACCGCTGGGCGCGGTTTTGCTGATGCTGCGCTTTTCCGGCAACCCGTTGTGCCCAACCGTAATTCACCTCGATATGCCACTTCTTTGCAATGGCTTCTGCCATTATCTGCGCCTGATTAAATTGCCTTTGCCAGTAGCCTGACGGTCTTAAAGGCACCGGTAGCAACAGTTGCGGACAAATACTCCCGCTCTGGTGTTCAAGATATTGCTGAATTGGCCCGTTCAGCCAGCGGCATAGCGAGGCCGCCCCGCGTAAATCCCGGTTAAATTTAAAACGGGTGATAAGCGTATCAAAAGGCCACTCATAATAACCGCAGGCCAGTAATCCCGCGTAATGGGCATGACGCACATGCCGGGCTATTTCCGGGCGTAATAATAAATTAATGGGGCGCCCGTCATCCTGAAAAAAACGTGTATCATGCTCACAATAACTGCACACCGGCGTCCGGGTGGGCTGTTTACACAATAAACAGCACTGCCCCGGCAACATACGCTTTAGCCAGGACGGCGAGGCAAGGTGGCATAAGTTTCTCATAACCATCGATTCATTGTGTATTGAAGGACATGACTGTGGCTGAACAGAATAGCAAACCCTCCGCGCTTATCACCCGTACCCAGGGCACAGGAAAAGATCTGGTTTTTCTGCATGGCTGGGGTATGAACAGCGGTGTATTTACTGAGTTTGCGCCGTTATTAACTCCCCATTTTCGGGTCACCACCATCGACCTGCCGGGTTTTGGCGAAAATCATCAAAGAGCTCCCAGCCCTTATACCATCGCCGGGCTCGCCGCAGCTATCCAGCCGGTGTTGCCACCAAACAGCACCGTAGTGGGCTGGTCGTTAGGCGGCATGGTCGCCCAGCAACTGGCTCTGAGTGCGCCTGAGCAGGTAAGCGCGCTTATCACTGTATCTTCTACGGCGCGTTTTATCGCAGGGCCGGGGTGGCCGGGGATCGCTCCGGAGCTCCTGAATCAGTTCGAGCAGGATTTGGTAAATGATTACAAAAAGACCCTGGAGCGTTTTCTGGCCATCCAGGCCATGGGCAGCACCTCGGCGCGCCAAGACATCAAAACCATCAAGAGCTCCATGGCAGCGTATCCCGAACCATCAAAGCCTGCCTTAGCCGCCGCACTGTCACTGTTATCCACCGAAGATTTGCGCGAAGACATCACCCGGATTAAACAGCCCACCTTACGAATCTTCGGACGGCTCGACAGTCTGGTGCCAGTTAGTGCCATTGACCACTTGTGCGCCCTTCATCCCGCCTGTGATGCGGTGGTACTATCCAAGGCCTCTCATGCGCCTTTTATCTCCCATCCGCAGCAGACCGCTGAGGTAATTCGCCAGTTTCTGGGCTAGCCGCGAGGCCGAAACACCGGATACGGGGCAGATAAACTTTTACATTTTGCGAAGACTGGTCAATAATTACACATCCACCAGGAGGATGATGTAGTGATCAGTTTAGGACCATCCATGGCCATGCCGGCCTTTGGTAGTGCACGTGAAGCATTGGATAGCGCTTCACAAGGTATGACGGAGGCGGCGCAGAATATCGCCCGGCACCCCGCACCGACTTCCTCAGCAGGAAGTCATTCAGAGCCAGGTTCAGCCCCCGGCGTTGGCGCTGGAGGCCTGACCACGGATGTGGTCGCGCTGCAATACAGCAATCAGCAGGGGCAGGCTGCTGCCCGGGTATTAGAAGTCAGCAATGACACCCTTGGCCGACTCATCGATACGCTGGCCTGACACGATGAATATTGTTACGCCACTTCCCACCATGTTTGCGTTGCCCACTGCCAATATGGCGACCGAAGCAGCGCGGCGTGACAATTTGCTGCGCGAGTCGATTCCTGCCAACCCAGAATCTGACAAAAACACTCCGCAAAAAGGACTGGGAAGCGACGGTGAACAAGCGCGGGCGTCGTTACAAAAACAGGCAGCGGCAACTTATGATAAGCCGCAAAGTAACCTTGAAGCCGAAGCCAATCCCCTAAATGACCAGCCAGACACAGACAATGCGGGCCAGCAAAGCAACGGCCGTGAAAGCGCCGAGGAGCGCCAGCAACAGCAGGCTCAAGACGCAAAAAATAGCGGCGTTAAAGCAGCGTGATCAGGAAGTTCGTACCCATGAGCAGGCACATGCGGCGGCGGGCGGTCAGTACGCCGGCGCCCCGACATACGAATACACCACCGGCCCGGACAAGCAACGGTATATTACCGATGGTGAAGTGAGTATCGATGTAAGCGAAGCGGCTACTGCCCAGCAAACCATCGAAAAAATGCGCCAGGTACGCCGCGCTGCGCTGGCACCGGCCGAACCCTCGATGCAGGATCGCAGTGTGGCGGCCGAGGCGGCTGCAACCGAGCAGCAAGCACGTAGTGACATGACCAGGGACATGGGGGCCAGTCAGCAGACCCCGGGGCGGGGCACGATTTTTGGTGATATCGATGCACTGCTAGACCCTATGGGCCCGGCTAGCGCAGCCACCCGCTCACCAGAGCGTCCGGCCGGTTACGATGAAACCAGTATGCAGGCGCGGATGCTGCGTATTCAGCAAACCTACCACAATGCTCATCAGGGAGCTGACGCCGGCTTTACCGCCAGCGCCTGACTATCGCCGTTTACTTGTCCTTAGCTTTGGCAAACGCGTCGGCAAAGGCATTGCCCATCGCGCCATTGGCAGGTTGATTACTGCGTGGGGCTTTGGCCGCAGGTTTATTGCCTGCTTTGGGCTTTTTGCCGGTGTTTTTCGAGGCCAGGCGTGCGGGTTTGGGCGCGCCAGGGGTATCATCCAGGCGCATCGAAAAGGAAATACGCTTACGGTCGGCATCCACTTCCATGACCTTCACCTTCACAATATCGCCGGCTTTCACCACTTCTCTGGGATCGGAGATAAATTTATCGGTAAGGGCAGAGATATGCACCAGGCCGTCCTGATGCACGCCTACATCCACAAACGCTCCGAAGTTTGCCACATTGCTTACCACCCCTTCTAAAATCATACCCACGGTTAAATCAGCAATGGTTTCTACACCTTCTTTGAAGGAGGCGGTTTTAAACTCGGGGCGGGGATCCCGTCCGGGTTTGTCCAGCTCGCTCAAAATATCGCGCACGGTAGGCAAGCCGAATTTATCACTGGTAAACGCGGCGGCATCTAAACTCTTTAGCAGCTCGGTATTACCGATAAGCGCTGCTACAGACACCTGGGCTTTGGTGGTGATGGCATCGATAACCTCATAGGATTCAGGGTGCACGGCAGATTGATCCAACGGGTTATCGCCCTGATAAATACGCAGGAAGCCGGCAGCCTGTTCAAAGGCTTTGGGTCCCAGCCGCTCTACCTTAAGCAAGGCTTTACGGTTGGTAAACGCGCCATGAGTGTCGCGATACTGCACAATATTGTGGGCCAGCGTTTTGTTCAGGCCCGAAACATAGCTAAGCAGCGCCGGGGAAGCCATATTCAGATCTACCCCTACCGCGTTTACACTGTCTTCGATAACCCGGTCTAGTGACTTACCCAGCTGACTTTGGCTCACATCATGCTGATACTGGCCGACCCCGATGGCTTTGGGTTCGATTTTTACCAGTTCGGCCAGGGGATCCTGTAAGCGCCGGGCAATAGATACCGCGCCACGTAGCGATACGTCCATATCCGGCAGCTCTTTTGACGCCAGCTCGGAGGCTGAATACACCGACGCACCGGCCTCGCTGACCATCACTTTTTGGGCTTTGACCGTATCTTCCTTTTTGAGCATTTCAGAAACCAGCTTATCGGTTTCCCGGGACCCGGTACCGTTGCCAATACTGATCAGCTCCACCTTGTGCTGCTTACACAGGTTGGCCAGCGTGCGTACCGATTTGTCCCATGCATTCTGGGGGGCATGTGGGAAAATAGTATTGGTGCTGAGCACTTTGCCGGTCTTATCTACAATGGCAACCTTAACCCCGGTGCGTAAACCAGGATCCAGACCCATCGTGGTTTTCGCTCCGGCCGGCGCGGCCATTAACAGATCGTGCAGATTTTTGGCAAACACGCTAATGGCTTCTGTTTCTGACCGTTCGCGTAGTCCGCTGAAGAGCTCAGTTTCCATATGCAGGGCAATTTTTATCTTCCATGCCCATTTAACCACCTGCTGCATAAAGTCATCTGCCGGACGACCCCGATGCATAATCTGGTAATGCTGGGCGATAATCTGTTCACAGTGGGAAGGCGCCTGGGCGTCTTCCTGTTGGGGATCGGCGTTCAGCTGAATTTGCAGCACACCTTCATTACGCCCACGAAACATCGCCAACGCCCGATGTGAAGGCACAGCGTTCAGCTTTTCCCCATGGGAAAAATAATCTTTGTATTTTTGTGCCTGTTTTTCTTTGCCTGCGATCACCGAGCTTTCGATAAATGCCTGGTCGGTCAGGTACTGACGGATTTTGCCCAGTAACGCCGCGTCTTCAGCAAAGCGTTCCATCAAAATAAAGCGCGCCCCTTCCAGCACCGCTTTGGTGTCAGCAAATTTTTGTTCCGGATTCAGATAGCGGGCGGCCAGCGCCTCAGGATCTTGCTGCGGATCTTCAAACAGGGCTTGAGCCAGCGGTTCAACGCCAGCTTCAATGGCAATCTGGCCCTTGGTACGACGACGGGGCTTGTACGGCAGGTACAAGTCTTCAAGGGTGGTTTTGCTGGCCGCATCGGTAATCTGTGCTTTTAAAGCGTCGTTCAGTTTGCCCTGTTCTTCAATCGACTTAAGAATTACCTGCTTGCGGTCTTGCAGTTCGCGCAGGTAGGTCAGACGTTGTTCCAGGTTACGCAGCTGAGTGTCGTCCAGGCCCTGAGTGGCCTCTTTACGGTAACGGGCAATAAACGGCACAGTGGCTCCGCTATCCAGCAGCGATACGGCGGCGTCTATCTGAGCCGAATTTACCGACAGCTCATTGGCAAGAGTGTTTATAATCATAATGGTAATGCGATGCTCGTTTGACCATGCCAGTGAGCAGCAATGTGCTGTGTCTGTGGCCCTGGTCCTGATGAATGAATGTGGCGGTCAGTATAGCATTGATGCCGGCTGGGAGAAGGGGCGGTGATGAGATCGGCCGGTCAAATCTGAACATGGCTATTTACACAAGGAGCAGGCTTGCAGATGGCGACTGAATTCGGTGGCAATGTGTTCAACCCGACCGATGCATTCTTTGGCCGGTACGGACGAAGGCTCTTGCAGGTGTGTTTCAAGCAGTGTCAGATGCTCCAGGATGTGGGGTGCCGATAATGCACCTGCCACCTCTTTTAGCATGGTAATCTGGCTGCTCGTTCGTAAGGTATCACCGGTTTTCAGAGCCAGTGTTAAGCGAACAATTAAAATAGGCAGGCTGGTGGCAAACCGGGCAATCAGTTTTTCCGCCAGTTCCCTGTTACCATCAAGCCTTTGATAGAGCTCGAGGTCCTGCATGTCCATGGGTATTGTCATAAATGAATTTTCATACAAAACGGTATATGCGGTTCAGCTATTTCCGCAGGTTGCCCGGGGCAGCCAGGGAAGACAGAACATTATCTTATTAAGTATATACAGTATTATGAATGTTGAGCGTTTATCTATAGGACTTTTGGCGGGGAATACAACTTTAGTGGGCCATAGTGCGTAATAAAAGCAAAAATGGGGTCCTGTTCAGGCGCCACCCCCGCCACTGTCAGTAAGGAGTTACCAGAAACCGTTATGATTGTGATCACGCCGTCGATTCGGTTAGAGGACCATGAAGTAGAGATGACCGCTATTCGGGCGCAGGGCGCCGGCGGGCAAAATGTGAATAAGGTCAATAGTGCGATTCATCTGCGCTTTGATATTGCGGCCTCTTCCTTGTCAGATAACATCAAACAGCGCCTGTTTAGCAAGCACGATAACCGGGTGACGACCGAAGGGGTATTTGTCCTTAAGGCCCAAAATTACCGGACCCAGGAGCAGAATCGGGTAGATGCGGAAAACCGGCTCAAAGAGTGGATCGCCAGCGCGTTGGTAGAGCGAAAAAAACGCAAGCCTACCCGGATCAGCAAAGGCGCAAAACGGCGCCGGCTGGAGGCCAAAAAACAGCACAGTCAGCGTAAGGATATGCGAAAAAAGGTGCTCTGAATTAAAGCCTGCAACGAAGGGTTTCAGGCTTTGTCGGTGACATCATACCAAATTCGGGTGATCCACCATTCAAATTTACCTGCTTCGGTGGTCACCACCACGTCGTCATCTTCGGCTTTGCCAATCAGCGCCCGGGCCATGGGACTGTCCACTGAGATATAATCATTGCGGCCAAAAATCTCGTCGTAGCCCACAATGCGCAGGGTCAGGGTTTTGTCCTGTTCATTTTCAATGGTTACCCATGCCCCAAAAAAGACTTTTCCTTCCTGTTCCGGGTTGTAGTCGACCACTTTCAAGTATTCCAGGCACTTACGCAGATACCGCACCCGTCTGTCAATTTCTCGCAGGCGTTTTTTGTTGTACTGGTAATCGGCATTTTCGCTGCGATCACCTAAGCTGGCCGCCCAGGTTACTTTACGGGTTACCTCAGGGCGTTCCTGGCGCCAAAGAGCGTCCATTTCTTCGCGTAATTTTAAATAGCCTTTACGGGTTACCAGGGGCGTTTTCACAAATATTTGCCAAATGTCAGTAATTCAACTAGATAGGAGATAGTAAGTGGCCAACGCTGCAGGATCAAGCGTGCTGAAAGAGGTGTGAAGCAGAGGACGTGTGGAACATTTATGCCGTGGCCCGGTCTTATTAAAGATAAGATTGTCTTTTAACCCCGTACAAAAAAGAGCATGACTATGGTGTGTGAACAAATCAAGGCTACCGGGTATCCTAAATCCCGGCCGGACCAAAAAAGTGGCCTGACCGTGATGGGCTTTGTATTGTTTTTAACCGGCGCGGTGTTTTTTGTGGCGGGGGTGGTGGATATTCTCAGCCGTATCGACAGTCTGAATACCGTTGCCCTGGTACTAGGCGGACTGGTGCTATATAAGCTGGGGCATCGCATTTTACATCATTGTGCCACCTTACGGGCCAGGCGGGAACGACGAGGCCCCTCAGGGCTTTAGAGCCTGCGGTAATTAGCCGTTGGCTTTTTGTTCCAAAATGGTTTTAAGCAATGCTGGTAAAGTCGCCTGGGAGGATTACACTGGAGAAGTGATTCGAAAGCCGCATACGAATAGCTCCCATTACTATGGGGGCACGCGCTTTAAACCTTGTAGGCGTTTATGCACGTAGGGAACAGGCAGGCACGGATATGCCTTAAATGAAAAAGCCGACGCATGGGCGTCGGCTTTTTTGCATCCTTCAGAGCCTAACGATTATTCGCTGGCATCTTCTTCGCTGGCATCCTGTACGACTTCCAGTAACTCTACTTCAAAGATTAAGGTAGAGTTAGGTGTGATCGCACCGGTGGCACGCTCGCCATAAGCCAGTTCTGGCGGGATAACGAATTCATATTTTCCGCCTTCCTGCATCAGCTGTACGCCTTCGGTCCAGCCTGGGATAACCCGGTTCAGCGGGAAGGTCGCAGGTTCACCACGATCATACGATGAATCAAACACCGTACCGTCGATCAAGGTGCCTTTGTAATGTACTTTAACCGTATCTTCAGCGGCCGGGCTCTTACCGTCACCCTGTTCCAGTACTTTATACTGAATGCCTGATTCGGTGGTTTTCACCCCTTCCTTATCAGCATTTTCAGCCATGTATTCTTTGCCTTTTTCAACATTCTGCTCAGCTTGCTCCTGGGCAGCTGCCTGCTGTTTTTCACGCAGGCTTTGTTCGCCTTCCTGAGCCAGCTGTTGAATTTCTTCTTTGCTGAACACCAGGGAGTCTTCAAGACCGTCTTTAAAGCCTTTTTTCAACGCTTCTTTATCAAGCGGAACACCCAGCTCTTCTTGCTGCGTTGCGCGGTTGTCAACATACAGCCCCATACTGGCGCCCATGGCATAGGCGTGTTTCTGACTTGCCGTCATTTCTTCACCAGAAGATTCAGTAGCCTGTTCTTTTTCGGTTTTTTCGGCGGTATCGGGCTGACATGCAAACAGGCCCAATGCGGCAACTGTCGACAGGGCGACGAGCGACTTGCGCATAACGTTTCTCCATTTTTCGTGAGTTTTATCTGCGGATCTGTCAGGTTCCTTTTGAAACGCATCAACAGACAACGCTTTTTCATACTGTTGTATACTGTGTAGGCGCGGTCGCCTGATTACAAGGGGCATTAGCATTTATCTTACCGGGCCCGCCCTGTAACTCAGATTTCAAAGCTTTATTGTTGGGCTTAAAAGCCGATACACTGAAACGATACAACATTAATTCGGACTCCCTTACGACATGACGCACTCTGTTTTGTTCCCGCGAATGCTTTTAATAAGCGTGTTACTGGGCTTGATTTGTGCCTGCTCGGTACCTGAAAGTGAGCCGCTGCAACAGTGGGAACATGCAGAAGCAGGCGCCTATGCCGCAGATATTTCCGCCTCGGGGCAGGTCGCGGTGGTAGCGGGCATGAACAACAGCATCAATGTCTGGCGCGTGGGGCAGCCGCAGCCGGTGTATCAGTGGTCGCATCAGGGCGAAGCCGCGACGCTGGTGGGCAATATACATATCGCTGCAGACGATACTACGGTGGTGACCGCTGACCGCGATGCGTTTGCATTGTGGAGCATGGCCAATGGGGATCCCGTGGGGTTCTGGCGTATTGATGAGTCCAGTATCCGTGATGTGGCGGTAGCGAATCAGGGGCAGGGTGTGCTGGTGGGACGGGGTAATGGCAAAGTAATGTATTTTGAGCCCGAAACCGGTCGGCGGATGGAGTTTTTAGGGCATCAGTCGAAAGTTAATAGTGTTGATATTTCGCCCAACGGTAAATACGCCCTGACCGGTGGCAACGACTATGTGGCGTATCTGTGGAGTACCGAAACCGGCCAGATTATCCACACATTTAACCACCCCAGCCGGGTCACACTGGTGGCGGTGGACGATAAGGGCCGCTATGCCTTTACCGCAGATAGCCAGCAAAAATCACAAATCTGGAACCTGCAAACAGGTGCACCGGTGTCCAACTTACAGTATATTGCCCGCCAGAAAATATTTACCGATGCCGTGTTTTCTGATGACGGGCAGTATCTGTTGACCGGCTCACCGGCTCGCCGCATTTATCTGTGGGAGGTGAGCAGCGGCGAACAAATCGGTGAATGGGCCGTTTCACCCCGTGAAGGCGCCTCGATGCCCAGTGCTTTAGTGTATGCGGTGGCTTTTGTTAATAATAATACCGTGCTGTCAGAAAGCAGCAGCGGCTTTGCCGAGCTTTGGAAAATTGAATATGAGTGAACTTAATCAGCAAGGCCTGTTGCGTCAGACGCTACAGGCTATTGACGATCTGCAAACGAAGGTGGCGTTTCAGGAGCATACTATCGATGAGCTTAACGATGCCCTCACCAGCCAGCAATACCAAATGGAAAAGCTGCAGGTGCAGTTAAAACATGTACTAGATAAGGTAAAGGCGCTGGAGCCGGATAATCTTGCCAAGATGTCTGAAGAAACTCCGCCCCCTCATTATTGATGGGCGGCCACTGCTATCTACAGCCTACTAAAAAAGACGTATATTCAAAAAAAGTAAATTAATTGCCTACAAAAGTCGCACGCGGCCATATCCTTGACTATATTTTTGTCATTGCTCTTTGATAAAAATGTACACATTATGGCCAGAAAGCTTCGCACCGCCCCCCCGGGTATTCCTCAGCATATTCATCGGGTTGCCCGTAGTGGCTTGACAGTACTGGCAGATGAGGAAGACAAACGGATATACCTTGAGGCCTTATCAGAATACGCAGCGCGTTACGAGGTCGCCATCCATGCCTGGGGCATGACCGCGACCCAGCTGCAGGTGCTGGTGACCCCGCAAACCAGCAATGGCATTTCCAGCATGTTACAGGCCACCGGCCGTATGTATGCTCAGCACTTTAATACCAAATATGATCATCGTGGCGGTATCTGGCAGGATCGCTATAAAGCTTCCCTGATTCTATCTGATGAGTATTTACTGGCAGTCTATCGCTATATCGACCGGTTGATGTTTTGTCCGCAGCAGGAGCAGAAACACGAGCAAACCCCTATACATAGCAGCGCCCAGGAAAATAAATACGGGATGGGACAGCCTGTGGTAACCCCCCATAGCAGCTATCTGGGGTTAGGCGATACGCCTTCACAGCGCCAGCAGGCTTACCATGCTTTGTATGCAACCCTGTTGCCACCGGAGCTGGTGGCACAAATCGAAAAGGCGCTGCGTATGAGTCTGGCACTGGGCGATGAGCATTTTATCAAGCGTCTGGAACATGTCATTGGCCGGCGGCTTCTGGAAGGCAAACCCGGACGACCACGCAAGACACCAGCACCTGGTAATGAGCAGCGCATTGCGTGATCTACTTATCTGGCGGTACTTATACCTAGATTAGAACGGCCCGGTGTGGTTGTCGTCAGGCGCCTGACTTTCAGCCTCCTGCTTTTGCCTGGTGGCATCGTCTAACTCTACCGACCCTTCTACCGCACCATTGATGGCATTGATAAAGGCATTTTCTATTATAGCCCCAAGCGCAGGCAAAATCGGGGTGTCAGGATTATCCAGCTCCCCGCTTAGCTCTATTCGGGTGGCAATCTGTTCTTTTGACTGGTTTTCAAAAATCTCGGCAATCAGTGCTGATCCGGCCTCCATGATGCTTTCGAAAAAACCATCCTCATCTTCCACAATATCGCCTTTCCAGGAAAATACGGTTACATCATGCAAGATGGGTTTGATGTAGCCTTGCAGATGACCATCGTCACTGGCCAGCTCAGCCGCCAACTCCAGTGTCCCGGCCTCCAAATCAAACGGAGCGTAGGTATCCAGCAGATTTTTAAAGTTGACCAAAGCCACATTTTTGGCCTGCACATCGATATCAAAGGTAGGTTTTCGGGTGCTGGGATCCAGCTTTGCCTTAACTGACAGTGTGCCCTGTTCTGCGGTATTTGCCTGAAACTGTGCCCGGGCGACTAAGTCTTTTGATAAATCCCGGCTGTTTACTAAGTTATAAGCTGCGCCATCAATCGCATGCAACGCCACATCAATAGGCGGCGTCGTATCGGGATTGTAAAAGCCAATGCGGCCGTCAAGTATTTCCAGCTTGTCAATCTGTAAGGGAAACAGCTGACTGGCCAGGTTCAGCCAGTTACCTGACTCGCCCACCTGATCACGGGTATCATCACTGGCATCAATGAAGTTAATTTCCGGCCCTAGCAAGGTAACATTGCCTACCACAGCGCCATCAATCAACGCTGACCATAGTAAGCTGAATTCTATGCTTTGGGATTGAAACAGAGGGCGTTCCAGCGAACCGCCTTGTTTTATGATAATGAGATTATCGAGGCTGTAGGCACCTTTCCACAACATCAGATCGACATCGCCAACCCGGCCCTGATACTCCCCGGGCTGACTGAGGGTACGGTTTATGTACCATTGTGCGGCGTAAGGCAGGGCTATCCGAACGGCCAGTAACACCAGCACCACCCACAACAATCCCTTTACCCAGCCGCAACGACGTACCATGCCTATACCCTCATTAAAGAAAAGCTTAATCGGATAAAGTAGAAAGATACGTGCCAACTTGTTGTCATTGTGGGTCAGCGTACTACCGATAATGCTTAGGCCGATATCCATCCGGGAATAGCAAGATTAAAGGAAGGCTACAGATAGGGGATAACCGGCCCGTAGGTTGCAAAAATTACGTGTCTGCCTGCTTTGGCAGAAGACCTTAGCCGGGCTTGAAAATACCAATTACGTCTTCGTTTTCACGCGTCGAAGACTGAACGTTTTCATCGGTTTGATTTTCCTGATAGTCGCATTCCACACACTTTATTTTTTCCATGTTGTTCTCAAAATACAACATGATGGTGTCCAGCGCTTTGCAGTTAGGACAGGTGGCCCCGGCAATAAAGCGGCGACGATTTCGATTGGTCATAATGCCTCGGTAGTTATTTATTGCTGACTAATTATACCGAAAACAGGAAGCAGATGCAGGGCCGATGGCATTAATCCTGAGTAACCTGTCGCACCGATGCATCCAATCTGGCACAACGGTGTATAAAACAAGCGTTTCCAACGGATTTTTGCTACGCTATGGCGCCCAAAATCCAGCAACCCGAATGGTTTATGATAAAGCTTTCTGATGTCACATTGATGCGAGGCAGTAAGGTTTTGCTTGAGCAAGCCAATGCCCAGATATTTCCCGGTCACAAAGCGGCGCTGATTGGCAGTAATGGCTGTGGAAAGTCCAGCCTGTTTGCCTTGTTGCGTCATGAGCTGAGCCTGGATGCGGGCTCCTGCGAGGTACCTGCCCACTGGCGGGTGGTGAGCGTGGCTCAGGAAACACCGGCAACAGAGCGCCCGGCCATCGACTATGTTATCGACGGCGATCAGCATTTACGGACATTACAGGCCCAGTTGGCCCAGGCTGAAAGCGATCATGACGGCGTTGCTATTGCTGCTTTGCATGGTCAGCTTGAGCAAGCCGGCGCTTATGATGTGCAGGCCCGCGCCGCCACGATACTGGCTGGACTGGGGTTTGCCACCGAGCAGCTACAGGCACCGGTCACCGCCTTTTCTGGTGGGTGGCGAATGCGTCTGAATCTGGCACAGGCATTGTTGTGTCCTTCTGATCTGCTGCTACTGGATGAGCCCACCAACCACCTTGATTTGGATGCGGTTATCTGGCTGGAAAAATGGCTGCAGCGCTACAGTGGTACCCTGCTGTTAATTTCCCACGATAAAGCCTTTATCGATACTACTGTGGGCCAGATTATCAGTGTTGAACATAAGCAGCTGGTGGCTTATACCGGTAATTATTCTTCTTTTGAGGTACAGCGCGCTGAGCGAGCCCGTTTGCAGGATATCGAATACAGCAAGCAGCAGGACAAAATTGCCCACCTTGAATCGTTCATAAATCGATTCAAAGCCAAGGCCAGTAAGGCCAAGCAGGCCCAGAGCCGGATTAAACAACTGGAAAAAATGGAAACCCTGTTACCGGCCCATGCAGCCAGTCAGTTCAGTTTTGCCTTTGCTCCGCCCACCGATTTGCCTAATCCATTAATTTCGATGGAGCATGTGCAGCTTGGGTACGAGGAAACCATTATCCTGCAGCAGGTGAAGCTGAACCTGGTGCCCGGCAGCCGTATTGGTCTGTTGGGCCGAAATGGCCAGGGGAAATCTACCCTGATCAAATTGCTGGCGGGGGTGCTTGAGCCGATGCGAGGCGACTTCTCCATCGCCCAGGGGCTGAATGTGGGGTATTTTGCTCAGCATCAGCTGGAATACCTGGATCCTCAGGCATCGCCACTGTTGCATTTGCAGCGTCTGGACAGCCGGGCCACCGAACAGCAGTTACGGAACTTTTTAGGTGGGTTTGGTTTTAACGGGGACGAAGCTCTAAGTGCCGTGGCCCCTATGTCTGGCGGTGAAAAAGCACGTTTGGTACTGGCGCTGATTGTCTATCAAAAGCCCAATCTTTTGCTATTGGATGAGCCCACTAACCATCTTGACCTGGAAATGCGTTACGCCCTGAATGTGGCCTTGCAAGGCTTTGAGGGGGCTATGGTGCTGGTCTCGCATGATCGCTATTTGCTGTCTTCGGTGTGCGAGGATTTTTATCTGGTGGATCGCGGTGAGGTCTCTTCCTTCGACGGCGACCTGGATGACTATCGCGACTGGATTTTGACCCAGCAAAACACCGAGACACCGGTCAGCGATAAGCCTAAAGAAGATCGCAAGGCCACCAAACGCAAAGAAGCCGAGTTCAGACAAGCGGTGGCCCCCTACAAAAAGGCGCTCAAGCTGCATGAGAAAAAAATGGAAACCTGTTCTGAAGCGCTGCTTGAAGTAGAAGAGGCGCTGGGTGACAGCACGTTGTATGACGATGAGAACAAAAAGACGCTGATGCAATTGCTCGACAAACAAACGCAGTTGAAGCAAGCTTTGGAAGAACATGAAATGGCCTGGCTGGATGCCCAGGAGGCCATTGAAACCGCAAGGCAGGACTATGACACCGAATAATAATCTGACCGCCACCGAGTTTTGGCGTTATTCTACCGGCGTTTACCAGGCGCCCCAGGCTGAAGCATTGTGCCTGCGCCTGCAGGACACTGCGGGGGTTAATGTCAATATGCTATTAATGTTGTGCTGGTGTCTGGACCATCAGAAAATTGTAGTGTTAAAACAGTGGCAGATTTTAAAAGCCGCCATTGCCCATAGTGAAGAAGGCCTGCAAAAACACCGGCTGCATCGCAAAGCGGCTAAAGCGCCGTCGCACCCGGACCACGACAATTATGCACGCTTAAAAGAACAGGAACTGGCGCTGGAGTCTGAGCAACAGGCTGAACTGGTAAACGCCTACAATAATATGACGGTGGAAGAGTCTGATATAACAGGGATTAATGTCAGTATCGTGGCGTTTATTCATGCCTATCAGCTGCGCAACAACGAGCCGGCCATTGATGATATTCGTGCTTTGCTTAAACTGGCGTTGTCAGAATAGGTCCTATGCAACGAAAAAAACAACATCACGGTCACATTCATAAAAGCAGTTTTCGGGCCCCGTGGTGGGCGCGTAATCGCCACTTGCAAACCATTTGGCCGCGGTTTATCCAAAAGCGGCTGCCCCTTGATTACACCATGGAACGGGTAACCTTACCCGATACCGATTTTATCGATCTGGCATGGGGCCCTGAACCCACCCGTACCACTGGGGTGGTGGCGATGTTTCATGGGTTGGAAGGCAGTATCAGGTCGCATTATGCAAACGATATGATGGCCGCCCTGAGCCAGTCTGGCTGGCAAGTGGTGATGATGCATTTTCGTTCCTGTAGCGGTGAACCCAACCGCTTGCCCCGGGCCTATCATTCAGGCGAAACCGACGATCCCACCTTTTTTTTAGAGCTGCTACAAAAACGGTTTCCCGGTATTCCTAAAGTGGCGGTGGGATTTTCCCTGGGCGCCAATATGTTGCTGAAGCTATTGGGTGAAAATCCGGCTCAAAAGTGGCTGGACGGCGCCGTTGCGATTTCAGCGCCGCTAAAGCTGGACGAGTGCGCGCGAAGTATTAACACCGGCTTTTCGCGTATTTATCAAAAATACCTGCTTAACAGCATGAAGCAGACCCTGAAACAAAAGATGGCGTTTATCGATTATCGTAGCCTGATCCAGCTGGGGCCCGATGAAGTGGATGCGATTGACAGCTTTGCCGGCTTTGACGATAAAGTCACGGCCCCGCTGCATGATTTCGCCGATGCTCAGGATTATTACGAAAAGTGCAGCGCGTTTCATTATCTGAGCGCGATTCATTGCCCGACCCTGGTACTGCATAGTATTGACGACCCCTTTATGAATCATCTTATAGTGCCCCGGGAAGAAGAGTTGTCCAGTGCGGTAGCCGTCGAGCTAAGTGATCGGGGTGGTCATGTCGGCTTTATGCAGGGCAATATCCTGCGCCCCCAGGTATGGCTACAACAACGGGTGAAACAGTTTTTTGAACAGTTTTTACCTACCCATTTTGAATAATTAATCAGGAGTTTTATGCTGATCCCCATTGACGAACTCTCGGCAGAAACGCTGCACAGTATTGCAGAATCTTTTGTTCTGCGAGAGGGCACCGACTACGGCGAAGTTGAAGCCAGTTTTGATGAAAAAGTTGCTCAGGTTCTATCTCAGTTAAAAGCGGGCGAGGTGGTGCTGATATACTCGGAACTGCATGAAACCGTAGATATCCGGCCTAAAGATGCCCTGCCTTTATCCGATGAGGAAGATGTTTAACGCTACTCATCTACCGGCACAATGGTCACCGGGATAACACCGGCGGCCAGCGGACTTAGCCGGGAAAAGGCGGCGCTGGATAAGTCAATAATCCGGCCTGAAACAAACGGCCCCCGATCATTAATTCGTACGACGACACTCTTGCCATTGTGGGCGTGGATAACCCGGACCCGGGTACCAAACGCATAAGTCTGGTGGGCGGCGGTGAGTTCAGCATGGTCAAAACGCTCGCCATTGGCGGTGGTTCTGCCCTGAAAATAATGCGCATAATAACTGGCGTTGCCCTGTTCAGCATTAACGGGGGGATCAGTAATGGCAGAGGATGAAGAGGTATGGGTGCTGCATCCGGTAGCGATAAACATAATAAAACATGCTGGAAGCCACAGGGGAGTAAAAAATCTCATGGACAGTAAAAAGGCCGGTGTAATACCGGCCCCGACATTATTTTAGAAGGTGTAACGAGCGGTAACCTGAGTCATATCGATATCATCGATTTTCTTATAGCTCACACCGGCCGCCCAGCTTGGTGCAAAGTAGTAGTTGGCACCGACTTTCATGGTGACATCGCCATCATCCACATCGTAGTAGCCGACTTCACCCATCAGCTCAACCTCCTGAGTGACCATAGAACGCACACCGGTATTTACGCTATACCCATTTTCATCGGCCGCATCGGTATCAATACGCTCAAAGTTGGCGCCTACATACGCGTCCGTATTGCCATTTAATGGCATACGGTAACCCACACCGGCGGTGGCCATATTGATATCAAAGCCATTGTCAGTGACATTGCTGTATTCACCGTTTAGATAAATATTGTTTTGCAGCAAGTATTTAGCATTTACCCCAGCACCGTCAAATTCGGTCGCATCAGTATCCAGTAAGGCATAGCCACCTTCTACGTAGCGCCAGTCTGGTGAGTCGGCCAGGGCAGAAAAAGACATAGAGCCCGCGATAAGTGCCGAAGAAAGCAAAATTGATTTGCGCATAACTACTCCTGAGAAAAAGTCGTGTGGTATACACGAGTGAGTGTGTTGAAATAATCTAACATCCAAAGAAATTGCAATCCTTCTGCCAGCTTGCAAAAAAGCGCTATCCCGGCGGGTTTTAAAATAAATCAACTACATGAAATTCATCGTTATTTCGTTATTCTACGTAGTCATCTATATCCCTTATTAAATGGGATGCCGGGGCAGGCCATCGTGAGCAAAAGTGTGTAAAACTGTCGCTTTTTTCCTACGTATTTTCATGGTTTTGTCAAAAGCATCAATAAGATATCGCTAATGCATCAGACTCTGTGAGTGGCTATCCGGCTCACCTTACTGATATTTAACAGTTAACCACATCAAAGTCATAAAGGCGGATTGCTGGTTCAGCATTTGCACTATGGGTTCAGGCCATACAAAGGAGATTTTTCATGCTGCGAAGCTTATTCTCAGACACCGGCGGTGCGCAGGCGCGCACAGTCAGCGATAAATACCGACAGTCTCCGCCATTGGCGGGGCTGGCCATGCTAGCGCTATGGGTGTGTGGCTTGGGAAGCGCCACCGCTCAGGAGACCGATGAACTTAAATTGCCAACCAATCGGCCAATTCTGATGTCGGTTATTGAACAGGCGAAAGCTTCTGCAGCCGAAGAATATCAGGCTGATGATCACGGGTTAGATGAAAAGCTCAAAAATATGGACTATCAGCCCTATCGCTCAATTCGCTTTGATGCAGAAAAAGCCTTGTGGCACGGGTCAAATGATTATGAAGTGCAGTTTTTCCATCCTGGATTTTTGTATGACCAGCCCGTCACCATCAATGTTGTGGAGTATGACAATAGCCAACAACAACTGGATTTTGACCCTGATATGTTCCGGTACGAGCAACAGGCCAAGCAATACAAAGGGCTGACTGATAAAAACAGTGGCTTTGCTGGCTTTCGGGTGCATTACCCTATTAAAAGCGATGAATATAAAGATGAGTTTGCGGTATTTCAGGGAGCCTCTTATTTCAGATTGGTCGGAAAAAACCAGGTCTATGGTATCTCCGCTCGCGGCCTGGCCATCGATACCGGTTTACCCAAAGGAGAAGAATTTCCCAGCTTTACTCATTTCTGGCTGATTAAGCCCCGTCCCGGTCAGCCCATTACTGTATACGCACGCCTTGAAAGTCCGTCGGTAACGGGGGCCTATAAATTTGTGCTGGAACCTGGTAAAGATACCCGCGCTCAGGTCAGCGCCTGGTTATTTGCCCGTCAGGATATTAAAAAGCTTGGCGTGGCGCCCTTTACCAGTATGTTTTTGTATGGCGAAAATACCGAGCAGCGCCCTGATGATTACCGTCCGGAAGTGCATGATAGCGATGGGGTGTTAATGCTTAATCATGATGGTGAACAAATCTGGCGACCGCTGACTAACCCCACCCGCCTGCAAATCACCTCGCTGGCGGATGCAGCGCCCAAAGGCTTTGGCATGCTGCAGCGAGATGGTAACTTTGACAGCTACCTGGATGCTGAAGCCAATTATCATTTACGGCCCGGGCTCTGGGTAACGCCAAAGGCCGGGTTTGAACAGGGACGGTTAGAGGTGGTGGAGATCCCCACCGATGCCGAAATCCACGACAATATCGTGGCCTACTGGGTACCGGAAAAGCCGCTAAAAGAAGGCCAGAGCCGCTACTTTTCCTACTCGCTTCGTACCGTAGAACAAGAGCCGATGCACTACGATAAGGCGGTCGTAACACGCACTCGCCAGGGTGCCAGTCATCTACCCGGCTTTGAATCCTCAGAGGAACAGACAGTACGTCGGTTCGTAGTCGATTTCACCTTGCCCAGCGGTTTCAATCTGGCGGTGGATGACCTTAATCTTATTCTGGATGTGAATCGGGGCTCCGTTAAGCAGGCCCGCTTATTAAAGGTGAACAACAATAAGGCCATGCGAGCCACCTTTTTACTGTTGCCCGACGGCGAAAAGCCCGTAGATATGCGTTTGTTTTTGAATCATAACAAACAAAAAGTCAGTGAGGTTTGGAACTATGTCTACCAGCCGAAAAACTAAACCCGGCCAATTCCGGGTTCGCGGCCGAGGCTGGCGTATCGGAGTTATGGCCCTGCTGGCCCTGCCGACCTCCGCGTTGGCTATGTGGGCCTTGTTTGAAATATTCCGTCCCAATCAACTGACCTGGCTGGAGCTGGGGCAGCTGGCGTTGTCGCTGCCTTTGTTTGTCTGGCTGTCTATGTCGTTCTGGACCGCGGTAGTGGGGTTTCTACTAAAGCTGCTGCACATTGACCCCCTGACGCTGGGCCGCGCTCAGCCTTCGCCGCCTACTGACAAACCCCTGCAGCACCGGCATGCTATCATCATGCCGGTCTACAACGAAGACACCGCCCGTATTATGGTGGGGTTCGAAGCCTGTGTCAGGGAATTACTGGAAACTGAGGCGGGGAAGCAGTTTGATTTTTATATGCTTTCTGACACCCGGGATACACATAAAGCCGACGCCGAATTAAAAGCCTGGCACCGGCTATGCGAGCGCTTACCGGCCCATCAGCAGCAGCTGTTCTATCGGCGTCGGGAAAAAAATATTGGTCGCAAAGTTGGTAATATCACCGAGTTTTGTGAGCGCTGGGGAAGTTATTACGAAGCCATGATAGTGCTGGATGCTGATAGTGTGATGTCGGCAACACGCATGCTGGACTTGGCCCGTCGAATCGAGATGAACCCCGACACTGCGCTGATTCAGACCATTCCCATGCCGGTACGGCAGCACTCCTTTTTTGGCCGGTTTGTGCAGTTTGCCGCGCATTTGTACAGCCCCATGCTGGCTACCGGTCTGTCATTTTGGCAGACCGACAGTGCCAACTATTGGGGCCACAATGCGATTATTCGCATAGCGCCGTTTATGCAGCATTGCGGACTGCCCCGGGTACCGGGCCGAGCTCCGTTTGGCGGTGAAATCCTCAGTCATGATTTTGTTGAAGCCGCGTTATTAAAACGGGCCGGCTGGCAGTGTTTTTTACTGACTGATACCGATGGCAGTTACGAAGAAGTACCGGCAAACATGATTGATTATGCTATTCGTGATCGGCGTTGGGTTCAGGGCAACATTCAGCATTTGGGTTTGCTAGGGGTAAAGCAGTTAAGACTGACCAATCGCCTGCATTTTTTGTTTGGGGCGTTTGCCTATATTTCCTCCATTGTGCTGTTTGCCGTGCTGGGGATTGGGACCGCCGACGCGTTGGTTCGCGCCCTCACACCGCCGGACTTTTTCAGCTCCCCGTATCAGCTGTTCCCCACCTGGCAGATTGCCAAGGAAAGCATCATGCTGGCGACCCTGTGGGGAACCATTGCGCTGTTGTTTATGCCCAAACTGCTGGGCATCGTGCTGGCGATGATCCAGCGGCGTAAACACTTTGGCGGCATCTTGCGGTTATTGAAAGGCAGCATGGTCGAAGTGTTTATGGCAATCTTAATCGCCCCCATTATGATGTTTTACCACAGCTTTTTTGTTTTAAGCGTGATGATTGGGCACAAAGTAAGGTGGGAAGCGCAGGAGCGTGAAGGTCGTATGGTCCCGTGGCGGGATGCATTAACCTACACCCGCTGGATGACGTTGCTGGCCCTGGCCTGGGGCGGCTTGACCGCCTGGTTCACCCCCGTCCTGTTCTTGTGGCTACTGCCGGTGCTGACCGGGATGTTCATCGGCGCGGCAGTGATTCGCTATAGCAGCAGTGATGGACTGGGATTATGGTGTGAGCGCCACGGGGTGTTTGTAATTAAAGAAGAATTAGCGCCTGATAGTTGCCTGCAACGCGTCGCTGCTGATTTGCCCGGGTTCTCATTACCTGAACAGGCGGGAGCCGAACCGGCAGTACCAACAGACCGTTTTCAGCCTATGCCATTACAAAATCTGAATGCGGCGCCGCAACCTATGCGGGCACAAGTCACTTCCCGACAAGCATAAAAAAGGGCCGGGTGATTACCGGCCCTATGCTCTGAAGTTCAACAGCGCTATCGCCGTTGCCTGTTCGTGGTACCTGTTACTGCTGAGTGAAGGTCGCGGCAAAGGTCACTGGTACCGTCATGGTGATGCTTTCGAGCCCCGCAATAGACTGCAGGGTTTTTACGCCTTCAGCCAGTCCGAAATCCCCGGCTTTCAATAACGTGGGCTTTACCGTGGCCACGGTAAAGGTGGTGTCATTTAAACGATTAATCATGACGGTGAACGTAGTGGCCACATTTTTACCCTGCAAATCAATCGCACCTTCAATGGTTTTAATGGCACTGGTTCCGGCCGTCATGGTTAAAACAGTGTCAGGTAGGGTGCCACTGAAGGTTGCGCTGGTATACTTGCTGGTGTTGAACAGTTTATTTTGCATACGGGTATCGCGAATATCAATACCGGTGGCCACTGAACTCAAATCCACCTGAATCTCCAGGGCGCCAGAGTCATCCACAGACCCTTCAAGCTGCCTGAATTCGTGCACTTCGGTAACCTGGGCATTTTTGGTAGACAAAAAATGCAGCTGCGAGTCACTGCTATCGAGCTGCCAGGCAGCCAGTGCTGGCAGGGCGCTCAGGGTGCCCACGGCCACCATCAAGGATTTTAGCATAATGTTATTTCTCCTTTGTATATTGAACAATATCCTGCCAGGGGACCCGCTGGTCGCCCATTACCACAAAATCCGGGTTTTCCAGGGAATGACGCTGATTGTAAGTAAGCGGTTCAAAATTAGCCGCCAGAATACGACCCCCCGCTTCCTCTACAATGCACTGGGAGGCCCCGGTGTCCCATTCGCCGGTAATACCGATGCGCATAAACACATCAGCTTTACCCTCGGCAATAAAGCAGGATTTGAGAGAGCAGCTGCCCAAAGGCAAGGTTTGATAGGTTCGTTCCCGGGTCAGTTTAGATAAAATCTTTTCCCGCGACTGGCGCCGGCTAATGGCAATCTTGACGACGCTATTGCCTGGATCCTCCAGTTCCCGAACCCGTATCTGACATTCTTTTTCCGGCGAGGCTTTAAAGGCGCCCTGATCTTTACTGGCAAAATACAGGGTCTGGCCCGGTGGCCAGTAGATCACCCCGATAATCGGCTCATTGTTTTCAATCAGCGCAATATTAATGGCAAAGTCGCCGCTGCGCGCGATAAATTCCTGGGTTCCATCAATGGGATCAATCAGCCAGTAGCGCGACCATTGCTGACGTTCGGCAAGGCTGGCATGCTTGTTTTCTTCGGACAAAATAGGGATGTCCGGGGTCGCCTCTTCTAAACGCTGAGTAATAATATCATTGGCTTTGTAATCGGCACTGGTGACCGGAGAGTCATCCTGTTTCTGATACGCGCTGAAATCGCCTGAGTCATAAATATTTAGCACTTCGCGACCGGCTTCTACCGCCGCGGATTTGGCCAAATCCAACAATGTCTGCAGGGTATGGTCGGGCATAGGTTATTGCTCCTTAAGCCATTTCTTTGCTAAAAACAGCGCGGCGATGCAGCGGGCTTCAATAAAATCCGGGCGTTCAAGTAGCGCATCGAGGTCGCTGAGCTTCCAGGTAACGACCTCAAGCGGCTCAGGCTCGTCACCTTCTAATGATTTTTCATACAAATCGCGGGCCACTACGATGCGCATTTCAGAATTGAAAAAATTAGGGGCCATGTTTACCGTATGAATTTCCTGTAACTGATGGGCGCCATAACCGGCTTCTTCCATCAATTCGCGATTGCCGGCTTCGATAGCATCTTCCCCAGGATCAATCAGCCCTTTCGGAAAGCCCAACTGATAAGAATGATTGCCCGCGGCGTATTCACGCACCAGAATAAAGGTGTCATGGTCAAGCATAGGGACAATCATTACCGCCCCGCGATGAGAGCCGGCCATACGCTCGAACTGGCGGGTGGCGCCGTTGGAAAACTCCAGGTCAACACGCTCAACCTTAAACAGATTGCTTTGCGCAACAATTTCGCGATGATGAATGTGTGGCAGCACTTTGTCGGGATCAATTTTACTCATGTTTATCGTGGCTATCTTTCGCTATTATATGAAGGTCAGTTTAAAGCTTAATGTATCATAAGGAAAACCGCTTGCCATTTCTGCCCTGGAGCCAAATCGACACCGTTTTGCTGGATATGGACGGGACCCTGTTGGATCTGCACTTCGATTCGTTTTTCTGGAAAGAACACCTGGTCGAGAAAGTTGCCCTTGCCAACAATCAGACCGTGGCGCAATCAAAAGCCCGCATGCATCAATATTACCAGCAGGTCAGCGGTCAGCTGCAATGGTATTGCCTTGACTACTGGGCCGCCAAACTCGATATAGATATTATGGCGGCAAAACATGAAATTGCGCATCTAATCAGTATGCGCGATGACACGATTCCGTTCTTAAACGCCCTTAGACAAAGTGGCCGGGAGGTAGTGTTGTTAACCAATGCCCATCCCGATAACCTGGCGATGAAAATAGAGCGAACCCAGTTGGATACGCATCTTGATACGCTGATATCCACCCATGAGTTTGGTGTTTCTAAAGAATCTCAGCAATTATGGCAAAAAGTTCAGCAACGACTGCAATTTGACCCTGCCCGAACCCTGTTTGTGGATGACAGTTTGCCTATACTTGAGGCCGCCCGCCAGTTCGGTATTGCCCATCTGTTGGCGGTGGCCAACCCGGATAGCAAAGTGCCCGCGCGCACCATTACAGAATTTCCGGCCACCAGTGACTATCGTGAATTACTGGCGGATATTGTTCCTGCCAGTGCACAACCAAAGGTTTGATGTTATGCATTGTATTGTGGGTTCTGCCAACCCGGTTAAAGTTAATGCGGCAGTTTCTGCGCTGGAAAAAGTCTTTACAGAGACTGTTACCAGCGAGCCCCGACCGGTAAGCAGTGGCGTATCGGATCAGCCTTTAAGCGAAGCCGAAACCCGTGAAGGGGCCATCAATCGGGTCAAAGGGTTGCTAAAACAGGCGTCGGTAGAAAGCTTTGAAACTGACTGGTTCGTGGCCATTGAAGGTGGCGCTGCAGAATTCACTGATGGGCCTGCTACGTTTGCATATCTGGCGATTTATCACCAAAGTCAGTGGTCGGTGGGCCGTAGTGCCAGTTTACCGCTGCCGCCTTCGGTATTTCAGGCACTGACCCAGGGGGAAGAGCTGGGGGATGTGATGGATCGGCTGTTTCATACTACCAATATTAAACAGCAGGGCGGGGCCATCGGGTTGTTAACTCATCATCAGGCCACCCGGCAAAGTGTGTATGAACTGGCTATGATTCTGGCTCTGGCCCCCTTTACCCAACCCGCTTTTTTTCTCTGATCGGCCACCACAGCGTGTGAAATTTGCCAGACGGTGTGAAAATTTGTCTGCATACCGTATTGGCGAACAGGTTTATCCTAATCGCTTTTATGTATATAACTTGCTGAGATCGAAAGAATAATCCAATTGTCATAGCAGCTGGTTTCAATGTTGCACCTGTTTTGATACATATTTTCCTAACAGGAGGCAAAACTATGTCAAATACCGTCGAAACTATTAATCCGGCGACGGAAGAGAAACTGCAGTCTTATACCTTGCTAAGTAATGACGAAGCAAAGCAGGCTGTAGATAATGCCCATGAGGCATTTACTCAGTGGCGCAAAACATCAGTGTCTGAGCGCAGCAAATTGTTAAATGCGCTGGCAGACAAAATTGATGAGCGTGCCGATGACATCGTAGAGCTAATGATCCAGGAAATGGGTAAGGTCAAAGCGCAGGGCTATCAGGAAGTAGAACTGTGTGCCAATATCTGCCGCTATAGCGCCGAACATGGTCCTGAACAACTGCAAGATGAAAAACGTTCCTATGAAGGTGGCAATGCCATCATTTCTTATCAGCCCACGGGTGTCATTCTGGGCATTCAACCGTGGAACTTCCCTCTGTATCAGGTAATTCGCTACAGTATTCCTAATGTCATGGCGGGTAATACTACCGTTTTAAAACATGCCGATAATGTATTTGGTATGGCCAAACTGATTCAGGAATTGTACGAAGAAGCCGGCTTTCCGAAGAATGTGTATCAGTCGTTGATGATCAGTGGCGAGACTGCCAGCGAACTTATCAAGCATGACAAAGTACGCGGTGTCACCTTCACCGGTTCGGACAAGGTTGGCAAAATGGTAGCAGAAAATGCCGGCAGCCAGTCGAAGAAAACCGTATTGGAGTTAGGCAGTAACGACGCCTTCGTCGTGCTTGAAGATGCCGACATCGAAACTGCTGTACAAGCCTGTGTAACAGGTCGTGTAATTAACAACGGTGAGACCTGTGTTTCAGCGAAGCGATTCGTGGTGGCAGACAAAGTCTATGACCAGTTCCGTGATGCGTATGTAGAAGCATTTAAAGGCCTGAAAGTAGGCGACCCACGTGATGAAGATACCGATGTGGGCCCAATTGCTCGTAAGGATCTGATTGATAAGCTGCATGACCAGGTTCAGCAGTCCATTAAAAACGGGGCGACCTGCACCATGGGCGGCGATTTGTCAGGCGATAAAGGCTACTTTTATCCACTGACGATTCTGGAAGATGTTAAACCCGGCATGCCCGCTTATGATGATGAGTTGTTTGGTCCGGTAGCATCATTTATTCGTGCCAAAGACGATGAAGATGCAATGCGTATTGCCAATGATTCGCGCTACGGTCTGGGTGGCGGTATCTTCTCGAAAGATACAGAACGTGCCATCGAGCTGGCCCGCAGTGAGTTTGATACTGGCATGGTCAACATCAACGGTTACTCTCTGGCCCAGCCAAACCTACCCTTTGGTGGCGTAAAAGAAAGTGGTTACGGTCGTGAACATGGCGGTTTCGGTATTAAAGAGTTTGTAAATATCAAAACCATCTTTGTGGCCGACTAAGCCCGCGCAGCAAATAAAAAAAAGCACCTTCGGGTGCTTTTTTTATGCATGTTGACCCGTCCTGAATAGCGTTGACACTTTTCAAACTCAATTTGGAGAGTGTAATGAAATCAAATAGCAGAAGAACTCAACGCGATGATTCCCTCGCTTTTAAATTAGCAGTGGTAGACCAGGTTGAAAAAGGCGAGCTTACCTACAAACAGGCTCAAGACCACTACGGAATTCAGGGGTGTTCTACCGTTTTAGTTTGGCTTCGCAAGCATGGTCGTTTAGATTGGACGAATGGAACGCCAAAGTTTCTGAAACGAGGCCAGCCCGTGGATAAACCGAAAGCAGAACTTACCCCTGAACAGCGAATTAAGGCGCTGGAGAAAGAGCTTGCAGATACGAAAATGAAAGCTGATTTCTTTGAAGCGGTCGTGAATGTCCTTGAAAGTGACTACGGAGTTAGCGTTGTAAAAAAGCGCAAAGGAAAGTCATCCAGGAAGAAGTAGTAGCGGGCGTTTCTGTTACCAAAGCCTGTCGCTACCTGAATATCTCTCGTCAGGCATATTACCAGTACTGTGTTCGCTCACTAAAGCGCGAAGCGGATGAGGACAGAGTCATTCAGTTCGTCTGTCAGGAGCGTATGATTCAACCTCGTATAGGAACCAGGAAACTACAGTATCTGCTTGCGCTCGTTAAAATAGATATTGGCAGAGACCATCTCTTTAATTTACTGAGAGAAAGGCGACTATTGGTGCCTACAAAGCGCGCCTACCACAAAACAACGAACAGCC
>VMHT01102948.1_pt1 | contig 31010 bp, 22 predicted proteins | sample 4693611 | NCBI WGS metagenome assembly VMHT01 (sample SAMN12280063, study PRJNA550983) | marine metagenome | isolation source: seawater sampled from same location over 5 years 0.02-0.2 micron viral filtrate | place: USA: collected off the coast of southern California halfway between the port... ... | reverse complement strand
CGCCACCCAGCTGGCGTTAATCCCATTATGAAAGCTTTTGTTGTAAATCGACTGCAGGCTTTGTGCGCATAAGTAGTTGTCCCCGTGGACAGCATTGCCAAGTTTAATAACGCCTGCAAAGTGGCGGGGGGCCAACGGGCAATAAGTAATACTCATTTCGTTTTTATCCCGTCAAGATGAACATCCAGCGCTTCAACAGAGATCAGAATCTCGCGCACTGATATCCATAATGAATACATCAGGCAAACCAGACTGGCGGCGAAAATCCAGTTTCCGGCAAGCTGATAAGTCAGATAAATAGCCAGCATCGAAAGCACGCATAGAAAAAAACTGACTACGCCGGCAATCTGCATCCGCTTTATCAGCTGGATCCGTTGGCGTAAATTCTGAATTTGGGCGGTGGTGTTCTGATCCCACTTTTCTTTTGAAAAGTTTCGAATAATGGTAGCCAGCGTTAAAAAACGATTAGTATAGGCCAGCAGCAATAGCGAAATCGCCGGGAACAGCATGGCAGGCGTAGCTATGTCTATAGTCATGAATAAAGGACTCGCTTTTGTTCACAAAATTATCCAAGCCTGTTTTTCAGCGGCTGCATAGGGAAGCTCAGCTGGATTAAATACACCAGAGGGTGTGAACCAGGACAATACCAGATTACATTTGTTCAACCGGTAAACCGGCATCATGCCAGCCCATCATATCACCTTCAAGATGACTAACGTTATCAAATGACCGGGCTTTAAGCGTTTCAATGGCCAGTTTTGACCGTCGGCCGGAGCGACAATAAATAATCAGTGGCTTGTGTTTACCGTCTTTCAGATAGGAAATATGGGTGTCTATCTTGTCATGAGGAATATTCACCGCCCCCGGGATATGATATTGAGCGAATTCGGTGGGTGTCCTGACATCAATCAACAGCCACTCGTTGTTGCGAACTTTCTCCAATACCTTAGGGCCATGGGCTACCGAAGGTTGCCAGGGCAGCGTTGAGTCGGCGACACTGACCAAAGTCACCATAAACCCAACCACCAACAGTATTAATCTGAAGCTGGAAGACATAAACCGGATCCTGTTTTATCAAAACATAGCCAGCTCAATAACTGGCGCCTGCATTAAGTATAGCCTGAAAATAAAGCAGGCAGTGCTAAGGGGGGCTTGCGGCCTGGATAGCGGCGCACAGATGCTGCATCTGGGGCAGCAACCGCAGAGTAAACCGGCTGGTGATATCCGGGTTAACCTGAATAATCGGCGCGTTGAGTACCGCCCGGTGAGGTTGCCAGAAGGCTTGTTCATCCGGCAGTGGCTGGCCATTGGCAGCAATAATAATCTCAGGCTGGCGGCGCAATACTTCCTGAGGGGAAACCTGAGGATAATCCACCGGGGAGTCAGCAAAAATAGTCTCCCCGCCACAATAGTTAAGCAGAGTCTCGGGCCAGGACCCGGCGCCTACACTCATCAGCGGCTGGTTCGATAAATAATAAAAAACCGGTATCCTGGCGGATGTCTGATACTGCTTGCGCAATTGCTTAAGTCCCGACAGAAAAGGCGCGGTTATAGCCCGGGCCTGATTGGGTAAACCCAGCAGTTCACCTAATTCATTTATTTCATAAGCAATAGCCTCGGGCGTAGCGGGCTGCGATAAGAACACTTCAAACCCCAGACTTTGCAAGCGGGCGATATCCTGCGGTTTATTCCCGCCTTGCCAGGCCAGGATAACATCGGGGTCTAGCTTCATAATGGCTTTGATATCAACGCCATGATAGCTGGCCACCACCGGCTTGTTCGCCGCGGCGGCAGGGTAGTCACTGTGAGCGCTTACCGCCAGTAACTTATCCTCATAATCAAGGCTATAAACCCACTCAGCCAGGTGCGGGGATAACGTTACTACGGTTTTGGCGTTTGCCAGACTGCTGCCCAGCGCAATGACTGCTGTGACCCCAAATAATAGCCACCCCCTCAGACACCTACCTGTCATAACCACCCCATAGGCCAGTAGGCAATAAAAGCCAGCAACAGCAATATAACCATCAATATGTTGGTGCGATCGATGGCGTGTTTAGCCCGGGACACATCTGAAAGGCGCACTTCGCGCGCACCGCCCACCCGTGGATAACGAAATTTTTGTTGCTGATAGATAGCGGGTCCGCCCAGCTGAAACCCTAACGCGCCCCCTACTAAAGCCAGCAACAACGAAGTACTGTCGGTCGCCGGACTGCGCCGGGCAGCCTGGATAGCATTGATGGGGTGGGTGACGCTAATGAGCAAAAAGGTTGCCAGCCACGCAGGCACTATCGCCAGCAGACGGGTCAGTCGCTGCACGGGGGCCACAAAGTATTCGAAGCCTGGACGGCGGTGATGCCATTGCCAGCTCAGTAGCAATAGCAAACGGTAGGTAAGGGCGGCCACCGGCCCGGCTAGCAAAAACCAGAACACCACGGCGCAATAGATATAACAAAACCGCAGGACTAATGCTTCAATCGCCGCTTTAGCGATACCCACCGGACTGAGCCGGTCGGTATCCCGTGCCACCAGTAGCTGCAGCCGGTCCCGGGCCAGCATTTTCTTTTCGCGGTGCAGGGCTGTACGCACCTGCTTGTAGGCTTTGCGATCGTGCCCGAAATCCAGAATAGCTAATAGAATAAGGCCTTCAAAAAACACCGGGTATTCTGCCATGTTCACCAGCAGCGCCAACAACACCAGCAGAGGGCCCAGCAATACGGTGGCCCCCAGCGTTCCGGATAACTGATGCTGAGACACAGGGTAAGCGGAGCCTGGACGGACCCGCCGGGCCATGGTTTCGGCCAGCTGGCGCATCAGCGTCAGTGGATGATAGGCCCGCGGCCATCGCCAGACAGCATCGCAAGCCATTACCGCTAAGATGAGTGCCAGCGCCTGCAAGGCAGGCTCTGAGCCAACGGTGTGCCATACCCCGGTCCACATAGGCTTAATCCAGGACGGCGATCATTCCCATTACCAGCTGGGCAGAATTTTTCGCTGCCTGTTCCAGGTACTCCTGAAACGACACTGACGATGTTTTGCCGGCAATATCAGATAATGAACGGATCACCAGAAACGGTGTGTTGAGCATGTAGCAGGTCTGAGCAATGGCAGCGCCTTCCATTTCACAGGCTTTCATATCGCTAAAGGTAGACTGAATACGCTGAGCGGCTTCATCACTGCCAATAAAGGCATCACCGGTGCAAATTAACCCGGTGGCGTGGGTGATCCCTTCAATCGCATCGGTGGCCTGTTGCGCGGCGCTCATCAGGGTCGAATCACTATGGTAGGCTTCAGGCATATCTCCGGCACATTGTCCCGGCGCATAACCAAAATGGGTCAGATCCACATCGTGGTGTTTTAATGCGCTGCCAATGACAATATCGCCAATGTTCAGGGTACTGTCAAAACCGCCGGCTGAGCCTGTGTTTACCACATAGTCAGGAGAGAATTGCTGAATCAGCGCGGTGGTAGCCAGGGTTGCCGCCACTTTACCAATACCACAGCGTACCAGTACCACCTGATGCTGGTGCAGGGTGCCTTCTACAAAGGTCAGGTGATGCCACTGCGTGGTGGTAACATCGCTAAGTGAAGCTTGTAACAGCGCAACTTCCTGATCCATCGCGCCCAGAATTCCGATTTTTGCCATAGTGCTCTTAATTTGTTGTATGTGCGCCAGAAACAGCGCATATGGTGCAGTGTATTAAATATGGTAATACGAAAAGAATAAAACTGACAGTACTGAAAAGAAGATGAGGAAAAGCCCTGGGGGGCGACTTTCCCTCTGAAACTGGTTACGCGGCAGCGCGACTTGAACGCAGCGGCCGGGTAGGGCGCTTAGGCGGCTGAGGGTTGTGTGTAGGTACCTGCGCCAGCTTTTGCTGACGGCGACGGTAACCAATCAGTTTGGTTTCCAGACACTCACGAATCTCTTCAACCGTATACCCAGACTTAACCTTGATACGGGCGTGAGGAAGACCTGCAGCATCCAGCGTACCTGATACAAACCAGTCCCGTTGCGTTTTGTAGCCTTCCTTACCATTTGCATGTACCAGATCAATGGCCATGACCGGGGTCATATCGGTTTTATCACACAACACAAAATCCAGCTGACGTGACGATGCCCGGCTTAATGCCGCGCCGGCTTGTTTTTTTGCGGTATTTTGCCGCACCTGAACCAGATCGCTCAGGCGAACGCGGCACACCACCCGAAATTCGCGTCCCGCCGCCTGTTCAATCAGGCCTAAAAAGCTTTGTTCTACAGGAGTAAATAACGACGGCTTGCGTCGAAATGGAAATGCTACGCCTCCATCTGACAGTTTTATGGCGCCCAGAGCCACCACAATTAACAGCATCATTAAAATTATTGCCAGTTCCATAACGATTCCTCAAAAACCCGGTCTTAGATGTCATTTTTCTGACGATATGTGCAGGATTTCCGTCAGTTATAATGGAATAGCAAAGGGAGTGCCAATAGAGATAGGAATCGGATATTTTTAAAAATGCTATAAAAATCAAAAAGAAAAACTGGGGGGAGGGGCCGTTTACTGACTGGCCAGCAAAGTGTCGATAACGAGTAAATCCACCTGGGCGCCATGTTTATCCGGTGAAACCACCACCCGAATATTGTCATCCGGAGCACTGAGTACCACCCGACCGTTAAAACGGCTTACCACTGCCAGCTCAGGCATAGACTGTTGGTACCATTGCAATACTGTCTGAGTATTGGCAGGCGTATGATAGACCAATGAAGCTGGCAATTCGTCGTCGAAACGCTGGCACTGCATGGCGCCGGCAGGCATGGCCACTGAGTAAAAGTCGGCAGGACAGATGGCGGTGTCCGGGCCTGAAGTATTGGCGGCCTGGGCAGAGACACAAAGTAATGAAACAAGTGCCACAGGCAATACTTTAAGTAAGGTCATTGTCGGCCTATTGGTGATGAAATTTAATACAAAAACAACTATAGGCAATGCCATTACCTACGGCAACACTCAAGGGGACAGATTAGGTATGCGAAAAAAACAGAAGGTATGAGGATGATAATAAAAGAATATTTATGCCAACCACGTAGAGAGTATGCTTTGCGTGGTTGGCATAAATTCAGTGCCCCGGCTGCCCGCTCAACTTAACAGCGGGCAGACAGCACGATTACGGCTTAAACCTCCAGGTAATCCATAATACCCGCGGCGGCCTTGCGGCCTTCATCGATGGCGGTCACCACCAGATCGGAACCGCGCACCATGTCCCCACCGGCAAAAATTTTGGGGTTACTGGTCTGGTAGGCAAACTTGCCTTTGGAGGGCGCCATGACCCGGCCTTTTTCATCTAAAATGATACCGTGATCAGCAAACCAGTCTGAGGGACTGGGCTGAAAACCAAAGGCAATAATTACCGCATCGGCGCTAAGTACATGCTCAGAGTCTTTCACATCAACCGGACGTCGCCGTCCATTGACATCGGGTGGGCCCATCTCGGTTTTCACCAGGCGTACGCCGTTAGCATTGCCGTGCTCATCAATACTGATGTCCTGCGGCTGCACATTAAATACAAATTCAACGCCTTCTTCTCTGGCATTTTGTACTTCCTTGCGCGAGCCGGGCATACTTTCTTCATCCCGCCGGTAGGCACAGACCACACGCTTAGCGCCTTGGCGGATGGAGGTACGCACACAGTCCATGGTGGTATCACCACCACCAAGCACCACCACCGTTTTGCCTTTCATATCGATAAAGTCTGCCGGATCTTTTTCCAGGCCCATTACCCGATTGGTGTTCGCAATCAAAAAGGGCAGGGCTTCATAAACACCTTCGACCTGTTCGTTAACAAAGCCGCCCTGCATGGACTTATACGTCCCCATCCCCAAAAACACGGCGTCATGACGCTGCATCAGCTCATCAATTTGTACATCTTTGCCAATTTCGGTATTCAGCACAAACTCAATACCCATATCGGTGAAGATTTGCCGGCGTAGCTTTATCACATCTTTTTCAAGCTTAAAGGATGGAATACCGAAGGTCAGCAGCCCGCCAATTTCTTCGTATTTGTCATACACCACCGGTTTTACGCCATTGCGTATCAGGACATCGGCGCACGCCAACCCTGCCGGGCCAGCGCCGATCACCGCCACGGTCTTATCGGTCCATTCCACATCCGACATGTCCGGTCGCCAGCCCATTTTAAAAGCGGTATCGGTGATGTATTTTTCGATACTGCCAATGGTCACGGCGCCGAACTCGTCATTGAGGGTACAGTCACCTTCACACAGCCGATCCTGAGGACAAACCCGGCCGCATACTTCGGGCAGGCTGTTGGTTTTGTGTGAAAGTTCTGCCGCTTCGACAATTCGCCCCTGATTGGCTAAATCAAGCCACTGCGGAATGTAGTTATGGACCGGACACTTCCACTCGCAATAAGGATTACCACAGTCAAGACACCGATCAGCCTGCCCCTCGGTCTGCGACTGAGACAGCGGCTGATAGATTTCGCCAAATTCAGATGTACGCATCTGGATAGGTTTTTTTGGCGGATCGATTCGTTCAACATCGACAAACTGATATACATTTTTAGCCATTACAATACCTCTCCTACTGAGCCTGAATGCGAAGTTCGTCGCTGGAGCGACTGATGTGGCCCAACAGGTTTTTCACATCACTGGTTTTTGGTTTTACAAGCCGGATTTGCTCAAGTGTGGCGGCAAAGTCGGTCAGTAACCGCAAAGAGTATTCGCTGCCCGTTTCTTCATAATGCTGATTGATAAGCCCCCGAAGATGTTCCACCAGAATGTTTTTATCCGCTACCGGCATAATCTCTACCAGCTCTTTGTTAACACGATGCTCCAGGTCACCATCATCCAGCAGGTAGGCAAAACCACCGGTCATCCCGGCGCCGAAATTCACCCCAACTTTGCCCAGCACTGCGACAATACCGCCGGTCATATATTCGCAACCGTTATCGCCAATACCTTCGACCACCGCAATGGCGCCGGAGTTACGTACGCCGAAGCGCTCGCCGGCCCGGCCCGCGGCAAACAATTTACCGCCGGTCGCACCGTACAGACAGGTGTTACCCATTATGGCGCTCTCGTGAACATCAAATCCACAATTTGCAGGCGGGTAGATCACCAACTTGCCGCCGGTCATGCCCTTACCTACATAGTCATTGGCATCCCCTTCGATACGCATATGCAGACCGCCGGCGTTCCAGACCCCAAAGCTTTGCCCTGCGGTACCGGTAAACTGTACCTCTATCGGCGCATCTTCCATATCATGATTGCCATGATATTTAGCAATTTCGCCCGAAACCAGCGCGCCCACAGAACGATCGGTGTTGCGAATGGGGTAGGCCAGCCGGATCCCGGCTTTATTGGCCACGGCTTCCCGAGCATCAGTAAACAACTGATTATTCAGCTCGCCCTTATCCATTGGCTGATTCGTGGTTTGTGAACAGAACAACCGGGTATGCTCACCGGCTTTTGGCCGAACCAGCAAAGGCGAGAGATCCAGACGATTTTGCTTAGCTGAAATGCCATCCAGTATTTCCAGTAAATCCGTGCGGCCTACCAGGTCATCAAAATGTTTAACTCCCAGGCTCGCCATAATCTCCCGTACTTCCTGGGCGATGAATTTAAAATAATTCATGACCATCTCAGGCAGTCCGATGAAGTGCTCTTCGCGCAGCTTTTCATCCTGGGTTGCGACACCCGTGGCGCAGTTGTTCAGGTGGCATATGCGCAGGTATTTACAGCCTAACGCCACCATGGGGCCAGTCCCAAAGCCAAAGCTTTCGGCGCCCAGGCAGGCGGCTTTGACCACATCAAGGCCGGTTTTAAGACCGCCATCGGTTTGCAGGCGTACCTTATGGCGCAAACCGTTTTCGATAAGGGCTTGTTGGGTTTCAGCCAGCCCCAGTTCAAAGGGGCTGCCGGCGTATTTAACCGAGGTTAGCGGGCTGGCCCCGGTACCGCCATCGTAACCAGAAACGGTGATCAGGTCGGCGTAGGCTTTGGCCACACCGGTCGCAATGGTCCCTACACCAGGTTCAGACACCAGCTTCACTGAAATCAAAGCGGCCGGGTTCACCTGTTTTAAGTCAAAGATAAGCTGGGCTAAATCTTCAATGGAATAAATATCATGATGCGGCGGCGGTGAAATCAGGGTTACGCCGGGTACCGAGAATCGTAAGGTGGCAATGTAGCGGTTAACTTTGTCACCCGGCAGCTGGCCGCCTTCCCCAGGCTTAGCGCCCTGCGCCACTTTTATCTGAATAACATTCGCGTTCACCAGATAGTGCGGCGTTACCCCAAACCGGCCCGAGGCAACCTGTTTGATTTTAGAATTTTTCTCGGTGCCAAACCGGGATGGGTGCTCACCACCTTCACCGGAATTGGACTGCCCGCCAAGTCGGTTCATGGCGATGGCAAGGGCCTCATGCGCCTCCGGACTCAGCGCGCCAATAGACATAGCGGCAGTATCAAAACGCGAAAACAGTTTTTGCGCCGGTTCTACCTCGTCAATATCAATAACCTGGTCACTGTCGCGCAGACGCAGTAAATCACGCAAATGTGCCGGACTGCGCTCGTTCACCTGCTGGGCGTATTCCTGATAATCGCTGTATTCACCGCTCATGACCGCTTTTTGCAACGACTTCACTACGCCCGGGTTATACGCATGGTATTCACCGCCGTGCACGTACTTCAGTAAGCCACCATGGCTGATGGACTTGCGTTTGAGCCAGGCCACCCGGGCCTGATTTGCAATGTCCTGATTAAAGTCATCAAACCCGGCACCCTGAATGCGAGAGGTGACGCCGTGAAAACACAGCTTCATTACTTCATCATTAATACCGATAGCCTCGAACAGTTTGGCTGAACGGTAACTGGCAACGGTACTGATGCCCATTTTGGACATGATTTTATACAGGCCTTTGTTGATACCTTTACGGTAATTTAGTGTGGCCTGCATGGCTGAAACCGCCAGCTCGTTGTTTTCACACAGCTGTTCGATAGTTTCATAAGCCAAAAATGGATAAATAGCGGTGGCACCTAAGCCAATTAATACCGCGTAATGATGCGGATCGCGGGTGGTGGCGGTTTCCACCACAATGTTGGCGTCGCATCGCAGCTGCTCGTTGACTAACCGGCGCTGTACTGCGCCCACGGCCATGGCCGCCGGCACCGGCAGGCTGTCTTTGCTGATATGACGGTCTGATAGCACCACAAATGCTGCTCGCTTATCTCTGACCAGGTGCTCTACCTCGTCACAAATCCGTTCGATAGCCTGACGCAAACCTTCCTCGGGGCGGTACTGCAATTCCACCACTTCGGAGTAGTAATACTCAGGATTAAATTCACGAAGCTGCTTTAGATCGGTGTACATCAGTATTGGTGACTGAAATAACACCCGATCGGCGTAGCCGGACGTTTCACTAAACACATTTTGCTCACGGCCGATGCAGGTTGCCAGTGACATCACATGGTTTTCGCGCAAAGGATCAATCGGCGGGTTGGTAACCTGGGCAAATTGCTGGCGAAAATAATCGTACAAGGTGCGCGGCTGTGAGGACATGACTGCCATCGGCGTATCGTCACCCATGGAACCGACGGCTTCCTGACCATCTTTTGCCAATACCTTGATAACCTGCTGGATCTCCTCATAACTGTAATTGAACAGCTTGTGATAGACCGCCATAGTGTCATCATCAAATACCCGCTTACCAATCTGGCTGGCATCTACTTCTTCAACCGGGGCCAGGCGACGGATGTGTTTATCCAGCCATTCCCGGTAAGGGTGACGGTCTTTGAGTTCATCATCAATTTCGGTGGAACGCCAGATTTTGCCGGTGTAGGTATCCACTGCCAACATTTCGCCGGGGCCTACGCGGCCTTTTTCGATAACATCCTGCTGCCGGTAATCCCAGATACCCACTTCTGAAGCCAAAGTGATAAAGCCATTTTTGGTTATCACGTAGCGTGCCGGGCGTAAGCCATTACGGTCCAGGTTGCACGCGACATGACGTCCATTGGTCAGTACGATCCCCGCCGGGCCATCCCAGGGCTCCATATGCATTGAGTTAAATTCATAAAAGGCGCGTAAGTCCGGATGCATGGTATCGTTGTTCTGATACGCTGGCGGTACCAGTAGGCGCATGGCCCGGAACAGATCCATCCCGCCGGCCAGAAACAGCTCAAGCATGTTATCCAAAGACGAAGAGTCCGACCCTTCGGTATTTACATACGGGGCAGCATCTTTTAGGTCGGGAAGCAGCGGCGTCGAAAATTTGCCGGTTCGTGCCAGTGACCAGTCCCGGTTACCTTTGATGGTATTGATTTCGCCATTATGTGCTAAAAACCGGAATGGCTGCGCCAGAGGCCAGCGCGGCAGGGTATTCGTAGAAAAGCGCTGGTGGAACACGCATATGGCACTTTTCATACGTGGATCTGCCAGGTCAGCATAAAACGCCGGCAAATCCTTAGGCATTACCAAGCCTTTATACACTGTCACCAAACCGGACAAACACGCGACGTAAAATTCGTCATCCTGTTCTAAGCGTTTTTCGGTACGGCGACGCACCATATACAAACGACGCTCCAGATCACGCTTACGCCAGCCGGCGGGGGCATTAACAAAAACCTGTTCAATCTGAGGCACGCCGCTTAACGCCAGTTCACCCAGCACGCTGTGGTCTACCGGCACTTCACGCCAGCCCACTACACCTAATGTTTCTTTTTCTAGTTCTTCATTAAGAATGTCGCGAGCTTGTTGCGCTAACACGGGGTCGTGATTTAAAAATATCATGCCCACCGCGTATTTCTTGCTGAGTTTCCAGCCATTTTCCTGGGCAATCTCTTGGAAAAATGCGTCGGGTTTTTGCAGTAACAGACCACATCCGTCACCGGTTTTTCCATCAGCGGCAATACCGCCACGATGCTGCATTCGATCAAGACCGTGGATAGCCGTGTCAACCAGCTCGTGGCTGGCCTCGCCGTGGAGATGCGCAATTAAGCCAAAACCACAGTTATCCCGGGAATCATTAGGGTTGTACAAACTCATCTTTTACTCCTTCAACCTTCGACTGGGCAAGGTACATGCTACCCCCATCATTCGATAAAACCGCGTGGGGGAGTCATTCCGAGCATCGTTTTTAGACTTAAAGTTGCTTTAGTCCGGTGTGCCGGTTTTTTGTCGTCGTTTCTTATTAGAGGGTGCCAGTCATGTGGTCCGCATTTTTATGCATATTTGCTGAGCGGGCCTAACAAAATAACCAGATTAAAAAATAAAATCAATCCGATTTATAGGCCATTATTGCCGAACTTGGGGTGATAGAATGTTAGTTTATTAAAATCAATATCTTAAGGTTCATCTGAAGGTGTTGTTTAAAGTTTGTGAAGATGTTGTTAAGACTGCATTTAGGATAAATATACTAATCTGGGAAAATTCACGATAACAAGGTAAATGAATAAATAAGCATTTATTAGCCGGATATATTTAGTTTAAGAGGCGATGGAATAGGCCTAACATATTGATAGTTCCATTTTTGATGCCGAGATGCTGATTCTTCATACCAAGGGGACATTTCTCAATAATATGCGCACTGACGGGAATGTAGTTGCGGTATCGGCCACGCTAAAAAATTACTCACAGATAAATACGGTATGGCTCATTGGTCGGCTGGGTTTATTACATTTTTGTGAAAACTGGTAAAGCATTTGCATTTGTTATCAGTGAAGACCATCGCCTACGTTCATGGTTAGGCAAAGCTGAAATTACAAAGGTAAGAAGGTGAATACTATGTTGCTAATCAATGTGTATGATGAAGAAGAAATGGATCGTATCGCAGTGCCAGGGTACAACATAAAGTAACTTATAATCAGGTAGTTGCATTCTACTTAAGTACTTTTAGAATCAGCCAGCGAACAGCAGTTGAACGACTTTGACTGACGCGCTGGCTTTTTTGTGTCCGCCAATAAATTAGCGGTTAAGACAAAAGCCCCGCGCGACTGTATATTAGTCAACCAAAGTGTTTCCATGAGGCGACAGTAACGGCCTTTAGCCCTTTGCAGGCTTACGATATATTGCTGCCCTTATCTTACCCCAACGCCAGTGATTGAAGATCTTTTGGCCGGCATACAGCAGACAGAGTAAGCAAACAGAGTATGGACACCCACCTCTTTAGTTTTCGATTGCCTTTCAATAGCAGCGATGTTCATTATCTTTTCTTAGTTATCCGGTGCCGGGTAGTATTCTCTGATACCGCCATAACAACTCTAAAAAAGTTACAAAATTGTTATTTTTGTGTGACCGGATGATGGCCATCTTTTTGTAAGCAGAATGAAATGGGACCTCCACGGAAACTGGTTAGAAATGGGGAAGGTGAAGAAAGCAAAGATCTTTAGTATGGCGTATCCGCCAACTATCACTTCAACAGCCTGAACAGAAATTTTGCCACTGTTGGTCTTCGCTATAGGTCAGTGGATATGGGGCTTATATAAGGGCATATGAAAAACAAGGCGGAGGGCATGGCGAATGAAAGCCGGGATTACGAAGGGGCTTGCTGGCCGTGCGTGACTTCAGTGGGTGGGTGTCTGTATGGGTGCCTGAGCCGGAAAATACTCCTGTTGTTGAGCGATGCTCAAAAGGGCGATAATCAGATCACACGCGCCTGAAGCTGATATTTTGCAAAGCTTACAGGGTGAAAAAAGCAGGATACATAATTCAAAATGTGGGTGTCCATCGTACTTCATTTTGTGTACATCTCACTTCTGATTACCTTCGCAATACTCTGGTTGGAGTTATCCATTGGGTTATATATAGCACGAGCAACCTGGGGCTGAGGCGCATTCACAATACATAGATTCTCTTACCGGCCGGAAACTGTAATCTCACTATTTTTTAAACTCAGTGAAGTAGAATAAGTTAAAAAATAACCACAAGTCAGGCTCTTATTTTGCTGGGTGGCTATGTAATCACCAAACCTGGTTGCGCTTTGAACCTCAAGGCAGGTTGATAGAAACGACATGAATACTACGCTGCGCGTAAAGTGGGGGCGGAGTAAAATAGCTTGCGGTGAGGTCACACTCGCTATCATTGTGTTTTTAATAACAGGTAAGGCCTAACAGGATGAACATAACGCGTGGCATTACCGATCTGAGATCAACGCTATGCTGACCGTGCAATCCTTACACACTGCCAGGGTATCTCACTTACCTCGGTAAGGTTATCGTTGGGTCTCGATAGTTCAGAGTTTAGCTAATATCACTCTCAGTCTTTAGATGGAAGGTGGGTGTCCATAGTTGACAGCTCTCTCAGTCTTCAGTCTTTAGACTTCAGATCGAAGGTGGGTGTCCAAAGTTCAGAGCTTAATGTATTTCCCTTGATTTAGGTGGGTTTATCTGTGGATGTCCACGCCAAGAGACTGAATGTACCTGACTACTTTCCTCGAAGATTATCTGTGGATGTCCAGAGACGGGGTTAAAGGGTGTCGGTGGGTGTCCATACACAAAATGTGTTGGTGGGTGTCCATAGTTCAGAGGCAAATGTATATCCTTCGCTGTGGGTGGGTTTATCGGTGGGTGTCCAGGCCATGGAACTGAACGTGCCTGATTGCCTCCCCTGAAGATAATTGGTGGGTGTCCGGGGGCACTTTATAGAGCCATAGCGAGAAAAATATTGATGGTCGGTTCACAACAAATCCGGTCTCAGGCAGTTTGCTTTGTTTGCCCGGGGCCTAAGACCTGCTAGGATAACCGCAATTTTATTTGTGAAATAAGTGTTATGCATCAGGATTCTCCCAATGATTCATGGGCTATACGCATAGCTCAGTTTGTAAAGCGCTTCGGCACACTCAAACTCAGTATTTTGTTTGTCACCGCTACTTTGGTCTTTACCCTGGTGGCGTCTTACCTGGTGCGCATCAGTCTGGGTAAGTCGGTGCAACCTGATGACTTTATTATTGCCATCATCATCACTTTGTTGTCGGCGCCCTGGGTACTGTATTTTTTCAGCGAACTGGTGAAACAACTGGAAAGCTCCCGGACCAACCTTAAAGAGGTGGTCAGTCAGCTTGAGCGTTTGCGCGAAGAAGATGTATTTCTGAACCGGGAGCTGCAAAATAATGTGCGTCAGCTTAATCACGAAATCGAGCAGCGCAAGCGGGCCCAGGAAGAACGTGAAGCCGTGTTTAAGGAGCTGGAGCGTGAAATTGAAGATAAATCGTCTTCTGAAGAGCAGGCCCGGCGTCTGTCCACGTTACTTCGCTCTATTATCGACGCTTCTCCCGACCTGATTTATTACCGGAATGAAGAAGGCCGTTTTGCCGGCTGTAACCGTATCGCCGAACTGCTCACCGGTAAGACTGAGCAGGAACTGGTAGGGCTCACGCTGCACGATGTCTTTGAAGAAGACTTAGCTGCGCAAATTGTTGCCAGCGACCGTGAAGTGCTTGAAACCAACGCCAGTATGACCGAAGAGTTGTGGCTGCGCTTTGCCGACGGCCGGCGTCGTTACTTTGAAATGAAACGAGTACCGTTTTTCGATAAAGCCGGCAACCGTTTAGGTCTGCTGGCCTTCGGGCGCGACATGACCGAACGCAAACAGGCAGAAAGCGCGGCGGAAAAGGCCAGTACGGATAAAACCCGTTTCATTGCCACCATCAGCCATGAGCTGCGTACACCGCTAAACGGTATCGTAGGTCTGAGTCGGATGCTGCGTGACACCGACCTGTCTGATGAGCAATTTAGCTGGGTAAGTACCATTTATGCCAGTGCGATTACCCTGGGCAATATCTTTAATGACATTATTGATTTGGACAAGCTTGATCGCGATAAGCTTGAGCTGAGCCTTAAAACCGTCTCGCTACGCGACTTCACCGAAGAATTATCAAGCATCATCCGCTTGCTGGCGGCAGATAAAAGTTTAGAACTTGTGTCCAATATTCATGAGCCCTTACCGCAAATGGTCGAAGTTGACGGCACTCGTTTACGGCAGATTCTGTGGAACATTCTGTTCAATGCGGTCAAGTTTACTCACAAAGGCTATGTAAGCCTGTCGGTGTCAGCGACCGAACCTGTTAAAGAAGCCTGTGTGGTCAGTTTTATTATTGAAGACACCGGGGTGGGGATACCGGATACCGAACTCGAGAAAATTTTTGCGATGTATTATCAGGTGGATCATCCGGATCATCAGTCAGCCACGGGCACCGGCATTGGTCTGGCAATTTGTAAACAAATGGTCGAACTGATGCATGGTGAGATTCGGGTCACCAGTGAAGTGGGTAAAGGCACCCGGTTTGAAATCGATTTGCCGGTGCAGATTTCGACCAAGCCGATGCAGGTTTCAAAATTGCTGGTTACCGATTTGAAAATACTCCTGGTGGAAGACATTGAACTGAACGTGATGGTCGCTAAAGCACTGCTGGAAAAGTTAGGCCAGCATGTGGATGTGGCGATGACCGGTCAGGAAGCGATTGATAAAGTGCGTGCCCAACAATACGACCTGATTTTGTTAGATATTCAGCTACCTGATATGACAGGTTTTGATGTGGCTAATGTGCTTATTGAAGAAGACCTGGTAATGCAAACCCCGATGGTCGCACTAACCGCAAATGTGATTAAAAAACGCGAAGAGTATCTTGAAAATGGCATGGACGACATTATTGCCAAACCCATCAAAAAGAGCCGCGTGATAGAGGTTTTTAATTCGTTGTTTGCCGAGCCAGCCGCACCTACAGCGCTTGAGGCGGAACAGCGAAAGCCTAAAGCCGATGCCAGTAAGTCTCTTAACAACATTCTGGATATGGATTTGCTGCAAATGCTGGTGGATACCATAGGCGAAGATATGGTCCGTGCCAGCGTCAAAGTTTTTCAGGACAAGATGCCTGAATACATGGAGATTCTGCAGCTAAGCTTAAGCGCCGATGAAAAGTCAGAAGTCTGCTCCCAGGCGCATAAGATTAAAGGGGCGGCGGGGTCCGTGGGTCTGGCTCGGGTCCAGCGGATTGCCAATCAGATTCAGCAGGGTGATCATCCGGCCTGGTGGCAGAATGTACACGACTGGGTGGAAGAGCTGCAAATGGCGGTGGCGCACGATATGGATGCGTTACAGGAATGGCTGAGCAGTCAGCCGATAGACGATTAGCATAGTGCGGTTATGAGTACTCAACCCCCATCGTCCTTTTCCAATGCGCCGGTAGCGCCTGACTCGCTGCCGGATATCTGGTCCTTGGAAACCAGCGCGGTGTCGCCTCGCTATCGCCTGCTTAACCTGGTGACCGTGGCCGGCATTTTTGCCGGCTTGCTGGCTATTATCACTGTTTTGCGGTTTCAGCCCTGGTTTGAGCTTTCAGCAGAGCTTCAGGCTGCCTACCCGCGAGTAGCTTTGGTAGTGGCAGCAGTGGGGCTGGTTTGGTTTGTGTATCATTTTTTTGCCGATTTATGCGTGCGCTATGCATTGCGAGAGCAAGATCTGGTTTTACATAAAGGATTGATTTTCAAAAGTATAAGTTGCCAGCCGATTTTGCGTATCCAGCATATTGAGCTTAAACGGGGGCCTCTGGAAAGAATGGCCGGGTTAGCCAGGTTACAGGTGTATTCTGCAGGGGGAGCAGGGCACACTTTTGAAATCCCCGGGCTGCCGGTCACCCGGGCTCAGCAACTGCGTCAGTTTATTCTCAGCCATAAAGAGCTGGATGCCAAATAACTCCACAGAGGCACTATGAATAAGCACGACGCACTCACTCAGGATGAGGTTGAACTGGACACGGGCAAGCACTGGCGACGGCTATCGCCCATTGCGATGCTGTATTTTGTGGCCAGCGGCTTCAAAACCCTGATTCAGAATGGTTTGTATGCTATTCCGGCGCTGGCGATAGGCTCGCAGACGGCCAGTATCACCACCGCCAGCTGGTTTATTCCGGCGCTGATCGGCATGGCTTTAGTGGTAATGGGCTCGGCGGTCCTTAGTTATTTCTTTTACCATTTCAGAGTCCGTGACCAGCATGTTGAGATTCGCCGCGGCATGTTTAGTCGCAGCCATATCAACCTGCCTTTCTGGCGGATTCAAAATGTAAAAGTTGAACGCCCGTTTTATTACCGGTTTACCCGGTTTTCGGTGGTGATTCTGGATACCGCCGGCTCCGCGAATGAAGAAGCCAGTCTGGTTGCGGTAACTAATGATTACGCCAAAGCCCTGCGGGCCCAGATTCTTGCTTCACGAAGCGACTATTTGCAGGACCAAAACAAGGATGACACAGAAGCTTCCCCTTCGGCTCACGAAGCCCACTGCGATGAACGGGTTATAAATACCCGTTCCGTTAAAGATCTGGTGATCCACGGGATCACCAATAACCGGGTCTGGATATTGTTAGGGGCTCTGGTGCCATTTTTTGACGAGATAGCCTCGGGTATCAATAGCTATCTGCAGCAATACGGTTTGCAACTGGAACAGCTTGCCGGGTCGGGTACGATAGCCTGGTGGCAGTGGGGACTGTATCTGACGTCTGTGACCCTGATTATCCTGGCATTAATGGGGCTGTTGTCGGTAGGCGGCTCGCTGCTGACGTATTATGGTTATACCTTGTCCAAAGACGGCGATCGGTATATCCGGCGCAGCGGGTTGTTGTCGCGACAAGAAGTGAGTATGCGCGAAAGCCGTATTCAGTTGGTGGCGGTAAAGCAGGACTGGCTGGATAAATTGCTAAACCGGGCCAATCTGTTTTTCGAGCAGAACAAAAGCGGTCAGCAGCAGGACCAGGAACTGATGGCGGCAAACAAACTGCTGGTACCTTCGGTTACTACTGCTCAGGCACAAACATTGGTCAGCCATGCTTTTCCCGATTGTTCCTTTGCGCAGCAATCGTATCAACGTGTTTCTAAGTTTTATGTCACCCACCATTTGCTGGTGCGGTTATTGCCCCTGACTGTGCTGCTGAGTGTTCTAGGATTTGAGTTCAGACAGTTTGTTGGGGTGGCGGTAGTGTTGACAGGCATGGCGCTGGCCGTGAGTGTTTTATGGTTACGCTACTGGCGTTGGGGGTACAGATATGATGCGCGCTACCTTTATGTCCGCAATGGCTGTATTGGCATCGATTATCAGTGTTGTCCGCTGTACAAGGTTCAGCAGGTTAAATATCAGCAAAGTGTCATGATGAAGCGCCGCGGTGTCGCCAGCCTGAAAATAGTTCTGGCCAGTGGTTCAGTCAGTATACCGTTTATGGACGAGACCCAGGCCAGAGACCTGATGAACCGGTTGTTGTATGAAACAGAAAGTACCCGGCGTTCATGGATGTAAATCCGGTCTGCTGGTAAATTTACAAACCGGTAATCACTAAACAATCAGTATCCACCATCATATATAAAATATATCGCCGGGTACCGGTAACCCAGGTGTCGGGTGTGAGGTACCTGGTAAAAGATAAAAAGATAAAAAGATAAAAAGATAAAAGGCAAAAGGTAAAAAGTCCCCGGAGCCCGATTCAGGACACCGGCGGAACCCTTACAAAGCCTTCCATCAGCACTCTGGCACTGCGGCTCATGATCGCTTTTTCGACCTGCCAGTGAGTGTCACAGTAGCGAGCCTTGGCGCCCACTTCCAACGTACCGGAAGGATGACCAAATACCACCGACTCGCGCTCTGTACCGCCGGCAGCTTCGTTTACCAGGGTGCCGGGGATCGCCGCTGCGGTGGCAATGGCGACTGCCGCGGTGCCCATCATGGCATGGTGTAGTTTTCCCATCGACAACGCCCGTACCAGCATATCCGTATCTTTGGCTTCTACGGTCTTACCGCTGGAGGCTTTGTAAGAAGCCGCAGGCGCCACAAACGCCACTTTAGGGGTATGCTGGCGCTGGGCGGCTTCACCAATATTTTGAATCAGTCCCATTTTAACCGCACCATGGGCACGAATCGATTCGAACATAGCCAGGGCGGTGGCATCGCCGTTAATATCTTCCTGCAGCTCAGTCCCGGTATAGCCGATATCGGCGGCCCGTACAAAAATGGTCGGGATGCCGGCGTTGATCATAGTGACATCCAGATGACCTACGCCCGGCACTTCAAGCACATCCTGGGTGTTACCGGTAGGAAATAACGGTTCGCTGGCATCGGCAGGATCCATAAACTCGACTTTCACTTCAGCTGCCGGGAAGGTGACCCCATCAAGCTCAAAGTCACCGGTTTCCTGCACCTGACCGTCAGTAATGGGAATATGCGCCACAATCGCTTTTTGAATATTTACCTGCCAGATCCGCACTACCGCCACACCGTTTTCGGGGATACGTGAAGCATCGACCAGATTATTATTAATGGCAAAAGCACCCACTGCTGCGGTGAGATTGCCGCAGTTACCGCTCCAGTCGATATGAGGTTTATCAATGGCGACCTGGCCGAACAGATAGTCGACATCGTAGTCCTGACGTTCACTTTTGGACAAAATGACCGTTTTGCTGGTACTGGAGGTGGCACCGCCCATTCCATCCGTGTGTTTTTGGTATGGGTCGGGGCTACCAATAACCCGTAACAATAGCGCATCACGATAGGGACCGGCGTGTTGGGCTGCTTCAGGTAAATCCTTTAACGCAAAAAAAACACCCTTGCTGGTACCGCCGCGCATATAGGTGGCCGGGATCCGTAATTGTGAAGGATGAGACATAACAATACTCCTGTGACAGGGCCATCAGGCAGTGCCAGTGGCCCTGATTACATTACTCCTGCTTAGCTTCTTCAGCCTGCAAAAAGTCTTGAGCGAAGCGTTGTAGCACGCCGCCCGCTTCATAAATAGACAGCTCTTCGAAGGTATCCAGGCGACAGATAACCGGTACCTCAACTTGCTGCGCGTCTTTACGATTTATGCATAAGGTAAGCTCAGCACCCGGATGAGGCGTGCCTTTAACATCAAAGGTTTCACTGCCATCCAGCTTAAGAGTGTGACGGGTGGTGCCTGGCGTTAACTCCAGTGGCAATACGCCCATCCCGATTAGGTTGGTGCGATGAATACGTTCAAAACCTTCGGCGACAATGACTTCAACCCCGGCCAGACGTACGCCTTTAGCCGCCCAGTCGCGCGATGAGCCCTGGCCATAATTATCACCGGCAACAATAATCAGCGGCTGCTTACGTTGCATGTACGTTTCAATAGCATCCCACATCCGCATTACGTCGCCTTCAGGCTGCAAACGTGTTAACGAGCCCTGCACAACCTCACCGTTTTCCATCACCATTTCATTGAAGATTTTGGGATTCGCCAGCGTCGCCCGCTGGGCGGTAAGGTGATCGCCCCGGTGGGTGGCATACGAATTATAATCTTCTTCGGGTACGCCCATGCTGGTAAGGTATTCACCAGCTGCACTGCTGGCCATGATGGCGTTGGAGGGCGACAGGTGGTCTGTGGTGATATTGTCTGGCAGGATGGCCAGCGGCCGCATCCCAGTCATTGTGCGCTCTGCGGCTAAGGCACCTTCCCAGTAGGGCGGACGGCGAATATACGTGCTTTGTTCGCGCCAGTTGTACAGCGGATTCAGATCTTTACCGTACTCCACTTTCAGGTCGAACATCGGCTCATATACCTTTTTAAAGTGCTCAGGCTTAACGTACTTATCCACCATGGCATCGATGTCTTCATCAGACGGCCATAAATCGCTCAGGGTCACCGGATTACCATGCTCATCGGTTCCCAGCGCATCTTTTTCAATATCAAAACGAATGGTGCCGGCGATGGCGTAGGCCACGACCAGGGCAGGGGAGGCCAAAAAGGCCTGCTTGGCAAAAGGATGAATGCGACCGTCAAAATTGCGGTTACCGGATAATACCGCTACCGAATACAGGTCACGTTCTTCCAGCTCCTGCTGGATAGCCGGATCTAATGCTCCGCTCATGCCATTGCAGGTGGTGCAGGCAAAAGCCACCACCCCAAAGCCCAGCTGTTCAAGCTCATCCATCAAATCGGCTTCTTCTAAATACAGTTTGACGGCTTTAGAGCCCGGCGCCAGCGAGGTTTTTACCCAGGGTTTGCGGGTCAGACCCAGGGCGTTGGCTTTTTTCGCCAGCAAGCCTGCAGCAATCACATTACGAGGATTGCTGGTATTGGTACAGCTGGTGATCGCGGCAATAATGACCGCCCCGTCCGGCATTTTACCGGCTTCGGCATGCACATCACCTAACAAACCATGTTGTTTGAGATCGCTGGTGGGCAAGCGCGAATGGGGGTTAGACGGCCCTGCCATATTTCGCCCGACACTGGACAAATCTAACTGCAGCACCCGTTCATAATGAGCAGAAGCCATATCTTCGGCCCACAGGCCGGTATGTTTTGCGTAATTTTCTACCAGCGCCACCTGTTTATCTTCACGCCCGGTAAGGGCCAGATATTTGATGGTTTGCTCATCAATGTAGAACATCGCCGCGGTGGCCCCGTATTCGGGGGTCATATTAGAAATCGTGGCGCGATCGCCCAGCGTCAGATGTTTGGTACCTTCACCAAAAAACTCCAGGTAGGCCGAAACCACTTTTTGTTTGCGTAAAAATTCTGTCAGCGCCAGCACAATATCGGTAGCCGTAATGTTGGGCTGAGGTTTTCCGGTAAGCTCCACGCCCACCACATCGGGCAGTCGCAACATGGAGGCGCGGCCCAGCATCACGCTTTCCGCTTCCAGACCACCCACACCCACGGCAATAACGCCCAGCGCGTCAACATGAGGGGTGTGACTGTCGGTGCCCACCAGGGTATCGGGAAACGCCACACCATCGGTGGCATGTACGACCGGGGACATGCGCTCCAGGTTAATCTGGTGCATGATGCCATTACCGGGGCCAATGACATCCACATTTTTAAAGGCGGTCTTAGTCCAGTTGATAAAATGAAAGCGGTCATCGTTACGACGATCTTCGATGGCCCGGTTTTTCTCAAAGGCGTCTTTTTCGAACCCGGCATGCTCCACGGCCAGTGAATGATCCACAATCAGCTGGGTAGGCACCACCGGATTAACTTTTGACGGATCGCCGCCTTTTTCGGCAATCGCGTCGCGCAGCCCGGCTAAATCGACAAACGCGGTCTGGCCCAGAATGTCGTGGCACACCACCCGGGACGGGTACCACGGAAAGTCATGGTCTTTTTTACCGTGAATAATCTGCTCCAGAGACTGCTGTAAAATCTCCGGCGGACATTTGCGTACCAGATTTTCGGCAAAGACTTTCAGGGTATAGGGAAGCTTTTCGTAGGTACCCGGGCTCAGGTTGTTGATGGCTTCACGGGTGTCAAAATAATCAAGATTAGAATTGGGAAGGGGTTTGCGATGGTCAGTATTCATAACTGCCTCCTGCAATAGCAAAAAACCGGACACCCACACAGGTTGGTGCCCGGTTTAAAATAAAAGGAATTAACGGGCGTCGATGGCCGGTACCTGACGTAGTTCTTCACCGGTGTATTCGGCTGAAGGACGAATAATCCGGTTGTCAGCGCGTTGCTCCATCACGTGAGCAGCCCAGCCAGTCAGGCGGGACATCACAAAAATCGGGGTAAACAGCTTAGTGGGGATGCCCATAAAGTTGTAAGCCGAGGCGTGGAAAAAGTCAGCATTACAGAACAGTTTCTTTTCCCGCCACATGACTGCCTCACAGCGCTCTGAAATCGCGTAAAGATTTTCGTTACCGACTTGCTCAGACAATTTTTGTGACCATTTTTTGATAATATCGTTACGCGGGTCGTTGTCAGAGTACACCGCATGGCCAAAGCCCATAATTTTTTCTTTGCGCTCCAGCATGCCCATCATTTGCTTTTCGGCATCATCCGGAGAGCTGAATTTTTCAATCATATCCATCGCCGCTTCATTGGCGCCGCCGTGCAACGGGCCGCGCAGGGAGCCGATAGCACCGGTGACGCATGAGTGCATGTCCGACAGGGTAGAGGCGCATACGCGGGCGGTAAAGGTAGAGGCATTAAACTCATGCTCGGCATACAAAATCAACGAAACATGCATTACCTGCTCATGCAGTGGCTCAGGTTTTTTACCATGCAGCATATGTAAAAAATGACCGCCGATTGAATCATCGTCAGTTTCTACCTCAATACGCTCGCCATCATGGCTGAAACGGTACCAGTAACAGATAATACTGGGAAAGCAGGCCAGCATCCGATCGGTAATGGTTTGCTGATCATCAAAGCTTTCTTCGGTTTCCAGATTGCCCAGTACCGAACAACCCGTGCGCAGCACATCCATAGGGTGTGCGTCTTTAGGAATACGCTCCAGCACTTCTTTTAGTGCCTGAGGCAGGCCGCGCTGGCGTTGCAGTAGCGCTTTATACTCGGCCAGTTCGTTTTGATTTGGCAGATGACCTTTTAAAATCAGATGTGCTACTTCTTCAAACTGACAGTTGTCTGCAAGATCTTTAATGTCATAACCGCGATAGGTTAAGCCAGAACCTGCAATACCCACTGTCGAAAGGGCTGTTTTACCGGCTACCTGACCACGCAGGCCTGCGCCACTTAGTTGTTTTGCCATGAAATATCTCCGCTTATAATATGTAGGGTACAAATGAGAAAATACGGTTTTGTGCGGGTTACACCCGGCTATTGGTTCTTGGTTTGCTCGAACAGGTCATCAAGCTTTTTCTCGTAGTCGTGATAGCCCAGATAATCATACAAATCCATTCGGGTTTGCATATCATCGACCACCGCCTTTTGGTCACCATCGTTTAAAATGTGCTGATACACCCGTTCAGCAGCCTTATTCATGGCTCTGAATGCACTTAACGGATACAGCACCATGGCCGCGCCCCACTGACCTAACTCGCTGGTATTCCAAAGTTCGGTTTTTCCAAACTCGGTAATGTTGGCCAGAATCGGCACCTTCAGTGCTTCAGCAAACGCCCGGTAGTGTGCTTCGGTTTGAATGGCTTCGGCAAAAATGCCATCGGCGCCGGCAGCTACGTAAGCCTTCGCACGCTCTATGGCAGCGTCTAAGCCTTCCTGAGCAAAGGCATCGGTGCGTGCCATGATAAAAAAGTCTGGATCGGTACGGGCATCCACCGCCGCAGTAATGCGATCCACCATTTCTTTGGTAGAGACAATTTCTTTATTCGGGCGATGACCACAACGCTTCTGGGCCACCTGGTCTTCCATATGTACTGCTGCCGCGCCGGCTTTTTCCATATCGCGGATGGTTTTGGCAATATTGAAAGCCCCGCCCCAGCCGGTATCGATATCGACTAACAATGGCAGATCGCAGGCGCTGGTAATGCGCTGGACATCCACCAGCACGTCGTTAAGTGAGGTCATGCCCAGATCAGGCAGGCCATATGACGCATTGGCCACCCCGCCGCCAGATAGATAAATCGCCTGATGCCCAATTTCTTTGGCCATGATGGCACTATAGGCATTGATGGTACCGACAATTTGAAGGGGCTGGTTTGCGCGCAGCGCCTCACGAAATTTTTTTCCTGCAGATTGCATAAAAACCTCTTTCATTTTAAATGTAGGGGGAAGTCAGACTTTCAGCTTATTTTCAATATTGTGTTGGGAGTACAGTATGTGCCGACGCATCAGCATTTCTGCCAGTTCTTCGTCGCGGTTCGCGATAGCCAGGGCGATGTTTTTGTGTTCCACAAACGCGGTGGTCACCCGCGGGCCGGCCATACCCAGCTGAACCCGATACATGCGTACCAGATGATACAGACCATCAATGAGTACATTGATCAAATGACTGTTGTTACTGCCCTGTACGATACGATAATGAAAGTCGACATCGCCGGCTTCCTGATAATACGATTGATCTTCTTTCACCTGAGCACTGTGTTCATCAAGCAATTGCTGTAACGCCTCAATGTCGTGCTCGCTCATGTGGCGCGCCGCCAGTCGAGCCGCCATGCCTTCCAGAGACTCTCTGACCTGATACAACTCTTTCAGGCCGGCGGCAGATAAGGTTACAACCTTGGCACCCACATTGGCTTTGCGTTCCACCAGGTGACAGCTCATCAAGCGACTAATGGCTTCACGAATCACTGCGCGACTTACGGCATAACGACTTGCCAGCTCGGTTTCACTGAGTTTGGCGCCCGCCGGGATCACCCCTTCTACGATATCCTTTCGCAGCTGAAAAAAAGTTTTCTCGGCGCTGGTTATCGCAACTTCTACGGGTAAAGGCATAGTTTGAATATTGTTAAGAAGATGTATTGTGTCGACAATGTAGTGCTTTGTACGATAATTGTCAAAGAGAAGAGAGTGAATTGTCGACAAAAACCAAAGGGGGAGGCCCGGCGTCTTAGCGCCAGACCGATGATCCATTCTTCTCTAGTATGCAGGATTAATCTGAGGGCTAAGAGCGCTTCGCGCCACTCAGATTAAGACGCCGCGGAGGACTCTGACTTTTTCAAAATACTACTGCCGGCCTGGCGGGGCAATGTCATACTGTCGACAATAGAGAGCAGGGCGATAATGGCCATCATTCCCATGGTGAGCTGAAAATCAATCAGTACCGGCTCATCGGCCGATCCCGCCAGTAATAAAGTGGCCACCGTCAGGGCCAGGGCACCCACGGTAATGCCCAGCCCCCGGGTCATTTGCATGACGACGGCGCTTAGCGTATTGGCATCGCGTATTTTATGCTGGGGGATATCAGCAAAGCCTAAGGTATTTAACACCGTCAGATGCATCGAGCGGGTCATACCGCTGGTAAACAATATCAGGCCCAGTAGCCAGCCCGGGGTCTGGTTACTACACAATGCCAGCGCCACAAATCCGGCGGCAATCAGCAGCGCGTTGTAAATCAGCACCTGCTTAAAGCCAAACTGATTCATGATCCAGGTAGTGGCGGGCTTGATTGCCAGGTTGCCGGCAAACAGCCACAACAACACCATACCGGCTTCAATGGGCGAGTATCCCATACCCAGCTGCAACATCAGCGGGATCAGAAACGGCGCGCTGGACAGGGCTATACGGATCACCGAGCCGCCCACCATGGTTGCCCGAAAAGTCCGGTAACGCAGCGCGGTGAGCGAAAATAATGGCTGACTCGCCCGTAGCATATGCCGGATATTGAGCGCGATTACCGCCACCCCAAGGGTGATTAAAATCCCAGGAATAAGCGGCTCTTCAGGATGGCTGCTGAGTAACTCCAGCCCAGCCATAAGAGTGCCAAAGCCGGCACCGCTTAACACGAATCCTTTGATATCAAAGCGCTGGTATTCGCCTTTTTCGTTATCCAGTAACAGATAAGTAAAGATAAGCGCGGCCAGTCCCAGGGGGATATTGATAAAGAAAATCCACGACCAGTGCCAGGTCTGGGCAATCCAGCCTCCCAAAACCGGGCCGATAAGTGGAGCGCCTAAAGCCGGCCAGGTCAAAATAGCCATGGCTTTTACAATTTGCTGTTTAGGCAAGTGACGTAATACCACCAGCCGGCCCACCGGGACCATCATTGCGCCACCAATGCCCTGCAAAATCCGCGCAGCGGTAAATTCGTACAAACCGGTACTCATTCCGCACAACACCGAGGCGCTGACAAACAGTACAATTGCCAGCGAAAATATATGCCGCGCGCCAAACCGGTCGGCGGCCCACCCACTGATGGGTATAAAAATGGTAACCGCCACCAGATAGGCACTGACCCCCACTGATAAGTGCGCGGCGGGCACCCCAAAATCCTGTGCCATTATGGGCAGAGCAGTGGTAATGATGGTGGCATCCAGTATTTCCATAAACAAAGCGGCTGCCACCAATAGCGCCGTGGCAGTTTTGTTATCAACTTTTGGCATTCGAACAGATACTTATTTAGTCGCGTTGCTGACCTGATGGAATTACAGGGTGACCAGGGTGTTGGTCTGGAAGCAGGGCAGCACAGAAAGATTAGGAGATGTATTAGTTAGCAATTGTGCATGACATTGGATCAGTCTGCAGCAGCCCTATAAGCCTGCTACAGACTGTGATTTAGCGGGGTTTACTGAATTTCAAAGGCGCGTACAACCCGGGTAACACCTTCTACATTACGGGCGATGTCCACCGCATAGGTGGCTTCCTGGTTGTTCACCCGTCCCATCAAAAAGACTTCAGCATGTTGTACCACTACACGAACCTGCAGGGTCGGCACATTTTCGTTAGCCAGAAGTTTGGCCCGTACCTTGTTCGCCAGCCAGATATCATAGGCCTGGGCAGAGGCCCCGAGCGGCTGACCTATACGGACCTGGTTGTGAATTTTGCGAACATGCTCGACCTGTTTTACCTGCTCCACTGCCTGATTAATCAGCTGCTGATCAGGAGCCTGGCCGGTGATAAGCGCCACGCCATTGTAAATGTCGACCTGCAGATTTGTCTCGTTCTTTAGCCGTTCACTTTCAGACCAGCGAAATGCCACTTTACCTTCGGCGTTCTGGTCATCAAGCTGAGTTCCGACCGTGCGTCTGTCATGGGCGACCTTGGCGGCTGCCGCACCGGCGCCTACCGCAAGTACAGCACAGCCCTGAATACTGCTTAAGGTTACCACAAGCGCCAGTGAGCAGACGCTTAGCCAACGTTTAGTCATATCAAACAGATTCCGGATGTTCGGCTGGAAATAAACTATCATCAATGCACTCACAAAGATTGTGAATGACCAGCAAGTGGACTTCCTGAATACGGGCAGTACGATTTGAAGGCACCCGGATTTCTACATCGTGATCGTTTAAAAAGCCGGCCATTTCGCCGCCGTCTTTACCGGTGAGTGCGACTATGGTCATATCCCGTGATAAAGCGGCTTCCATAGCCGCAATCACATTGCGCGAGTTACCGCTGGTGGAGATAGCCAGTAATATGTCGCCCGATTGTCCTAAGGCCCGCACCTGCTTGGCAAAGATTTCATCATAGCTGTAATCATTGGCGATGGAGGTCAGGGTAGAGGTGTCGGTGCTCAGCGCGATCGCCGGCAGGCTTGGGCGATCCCGTTCGTAGCGGTTCAGCATTTCAGAAGAAAAATGCTGGGCGTCGCCCGCCGAACCACCATTCCCACAGCTTAGGATTTTATTTCCCCGAATCAGCGCCTCAACCATCATACTGGCGGCTTTCTCAATGGATTCAGGTAGAATCTCGGAGGCCGCGATTTTGGTCTGAATACTTTCGGTGAAATTTGCTTTTATTTGTTCAATCATATTGATGACTACCTGGTATAGGGAACTTAACCAGCAATGTTTTTAAACCATTGCAGATGATCATTGTTAAAGGTTACCACATCAAAGCGCTGGGGTGTGTGGTTTGGATTTAAGCCCTGGTCAATCAGATACCGGACAAATGTTTTGGTCATTTTATCCAGTTTGGCGGCGTTGACAAATTCAGCCGGATGACCGTGCTGATGGCTGGCCCGGGCTTTTACTTCTATACAAACCCAGTAGGCGCCGTCGCGCATAACGATATCCAGCTCACCAAAGCGACTATGGACATTGCAGGCTACCAGCGTCAGCCCCTGCTGTTGCAGGTATTTAACCGCCTGCTGCTCTGCCTGTTGGCCACGCCACCGCGACACCGCTACCGGCCCTCCTTCAAGGGTTTGATGCGTTCATTGTCGATAATTGCCTGGGGAAGCAGGCGTTTTAACTCACCGGTATGACTGCCTGATAACGTGCCGGTAAGACCTTGATAGTTAATCTGCGGAAGTAAACTCAGTGTTTCCACAAATGGTAGCAATTGATACGCATCCACCCCGAACGCAAAAAAGCGTGACTGAGCGGTACTTCGGCGCGGCCATAGCGTCGCCGTTTCCTGGTTTAATCGCTGCCATTGCGGGTTTGGCATTAGCCAGGGCATATCGATAAAACGAACATTCTGAAGATCGCGCCACTGGTTTTTACTGCTGTCATATTCCATCGAGCGAGAGGTGGCATAAACTGGCACTGTTTTGCCATCAAACGGGCTCAGGCTGGCTTCTATCATAGGGTTAAGCAATTCGGTTTGCTCAGCTGAGGCAAACACCACAATAGCATCAATGTCCCGGCGGTTGCGGGTAACATTGTATAGCTTTTCGTTTACCATATACCGGATCTGGTCTATCCGGTCTTTGCTCTGGGCCACCCCCAACGATGCGGAAATGCCTTCTTTAAGAGATTTACTGTCGGTATAGCGTACGATGTCAAGTTCACGCTGACGGGGCAGGTCCGCAATGCGGCTCAGCTGTTGCCAGCGCTTCGAAAAGGCATCCAGCAGACGCTGGTAAATGCCACCGTCGGCCGCCACCACGATGGGAGCCCGGTGGCCCTGGGCAAAAATTTGTTCAGCCAGCTGATAGGCTTCATCTTCTGGGGCCAGCGCAAAAAATGCTGCGCGCTCAGGCAACAACTGTTTTACCTGAAAATCTTCGGGGATCAGCGCCAGAGCGCTTTCGGATAAAGTTCGCTGAGCAGGCAACGCAATACGGTTTAACGCCAGCAGCCGGGTATCCGGTCTTAAGTGAGGTACAACCGCCTCGATGGTGTCTTTTAATAGCGGGCCAATTACCCATTTGGTTTGCCCCACTTCGCTAATAATTTGTTCCGCGCTTTTATTGTTGGTATCAATAAATAACAGCTGCCGGGCATGGCGCTGGGAATCCATGTTCAGCTGCTGATAATACCCTGCCAGAATACCCTGTTTAATCAGCGCGCCGGTGGCGGCAAACCGACCGCTAAGTGGCAGTAAAACCACGGCAGTATCAATTTCCTCTGCTGACAGGCTGGCGGCCTGAGTAATCGGCCCGGGCATATAGGTAACCACAGGTTGCCCGCGATAAACTTGTCTGAACTGCTGCAGCTGTGTAGCAAGCTCGCTGGCATTCAGACCATGCTCTACTACCAGATTACGCAAGGCGATATAGGGCTGCAGAGCCGGGTACTCGCTGGTCGCAGAACTGTCAGGCTGGGCCTGGTTGACCCACCGCCAAACCTGGGTCACGGTATGTGCATTGGGTTGCATGTACTGCAACAGTGAATTAGCAGCAGCCAGATAGTCTTGCTGACGCTCATACAGGGTGGTTAAAATACGCAGCTGGCGGGCCTTCAGGCCCGCTTCATTATCCAAAGGCAACAGCAACTCAATCAAAGGTCCGGCTTCGGCCTGTGCAGAGTCCATATAACTTTGCGCAATCAGGGTGTTGGCCCGGGCCTGCTGCTCACGCCCCAAACGATTGTTTTTAAGCGTCAGCAATAGCTGGCGAGCCTGACGGGGTTGCTGTTCTTGCAAATAAGCGGTGACGGCATCCAACAGCAAAGTGTCGCGAAGATCTTTGTCTCTTTGTTCTTCCCATACCTGGCGTGCCTTGGCGATAAGGGCCTGAGGTGACAGGGTTACGGGCGTTTCTGTACCCACGGTTTCAGGCTGACTCACAGGGACAGGCCGGGGCGCTGAGGGGCCACTGCTACAGGCGGCCAGGCTAAGTACCCCGCCTAATAAAACACATTTTATAATCAGATAATAATAGCTTGCCTGATGCACGCCAGATCCTTTTTTGACCAGAATAACCAGTTTGACGCCAAGTTTATCTGAACCCACAGGAAAATCTATGGTTGGCGCAATAAACCGGCCATCAGGCGTGTTACACTTTTGACTTTTCAGACAACATTTTTCAGGTAAGCATGAGCGAAGACGCCACCCTTTATATTGTACCTACGCCGATTGGCAATCTTGATGATATTACCGCCAGAGCCTTGCACACCCTGGAAAGCGTGGACTGGATTGCAGCCGAAGATACCCGGCATACCCAACGCCTGTTGCAGCATTTTGGCATCAAAACACGAACCATGTCGCTACATGAGCATAACGAAGATAAGCGAGCGGCTATGCTGGTGCATCGTTTACAAAGTCGAGAATCGGTAGCACTTGTAAGCGATGCCGGTACGCCTCTTATCAGCGATCCGGGATTTGTACTGGTACGCAAATGTCGGGAAGAAAAGATTAAGGTGGTGGCCTTACCCGGTCCCTGTGCTGCGATTACAGCCCTAAGCGGGTCTGGCCTGCCGACGGATCGATTTATCTTTGAAGGTTTTTTACCCTCCAGAAGCCAGGCTCGCAGTGTGGCTTTGAAACAGCTTAGCGATCGT
>VMHT01211579.1_pt1 | contig 31017 bp, 31 predicted proteins | sample 4693611 | NCBI WGS metagenome assembly VMHT01 (sample SAMN12280063, study PRJNA550983) | marine metagenome | isolation source: seawater sampled from same location over 5 years 0.02-0.2 micron viral filtrate | place: USA: collected off the coast of southern California halfway between the port... ... | reverse complement strand
AAAGATGAAGAAGAATTAAGAAACTGGTTTTTTGAAAATATATCAACTGAAAAAAAACAAGTATTTAAAAAATTTGAGATGACAATTTCTGTTATGCAAGATGTTCACTCAATAGAAAGAATAGCATATGAAGCTGTTGAAGATTTAGTATCAGATCGAGTACTTTATGGTGAGTTAAGATACGCCCCTTTACAGCACTTACAAGAAAACCTTTCACCACAAGAAGTTGTGAATGCTGTATCTCGGGGAGTTAAAGAAGGTGAGAATGATTTTGGAGGTGAGTTCAATACCATTTTATGTGCAATGAGACAAAATAAAGACTCTTTTGAGGTCGCAGAGTTAGCAATAAATAACATAGACAACAAAGTTATAGGTTTTGATCTTGCTGGGCCCGAATATAAATTTCCCCCTTCATTACATAAAGAAGCTTGTGACTTGATTTCCAATTCTGAAGTAGGTCTAACCATACATGCTGGAGAAGCAGCCGATTTATCTTATATTGAAGATGCAATATTTAATTGCAATGCACAAAGAATTGGACACGGTTGGCAAATTATTGATGGGTGCGAACTAAAAGATGATCTTTATTTACCAAAATCAGATATTGCAGAACACATACTTAATAAGCAAATTCCTTTGGAAATATGTATTTCTTCAAATGTTAAATCAGGAGCTAGTTCAATTACCATTGATAATCATCCAGCTGTAAAGTTATTAAATTCAGGATTTAAAGTTACTTTAAATTCCGATAATCGTTTAATGGCTAATACAAATCTTTCTACAGAATTTAAAAAAGCAGAAGAGCATTTAGATTTAACTATAAATCAGAAAGAGCAGCTTTTGACTAATAGTTTTGAAGCAAGGTTCACAAATCTAATATAGTCGAAGCCAAGAGAAGGCTTCCAGTCTCAATCATATCTGTAGCCCGTTTAGTAATAGTGGCGTGTGCAAATTCAGGCTGATGGTTTACAATTTTTCCATCATCATCCACTATCTGAAGAAATGCATGTAAGGAAGGAACTAATTTTGAAATATTTCCAAAATCTGTAGAACCATTTTTACTTTGGTCGTAGCTTTCATTTGTTTTCATATCAATCGAGAGTTTTTTTGATTTTTCCATAAAAATATTTTTTAATTTTTTATCGGTAACTAAATTTTCATAAGTACCATTTCCCTCTACAACGTTTAATTTACAGCTAGTTGACTCAGCAGCGCCTTTAAAACAATTTAAAATTTTCTTTTCCAGTTTTTTAAGATCTTTTGTTTCCTGAGCTCTAATCATCCAACTTGACCTCGTATAGTCGGGGATAATATTTGGAGATTCACCACCATGCGTAATTATTCCGTGAACTTTTTCTACAGGTTGCAACTGCTGCCTAAGTGCACTGATATTGTTATAAGCAAGTATTTGTGCATCTAATGCATTTTTTCCAACATAAGCTGATCCAGAAGCATGGGCAGCTTTTCCATAGAATTCAATATCTAATTGTTTTACTGCAATCATTAATGGATCTACCTCATTTCTAGTTGCAGGATGAATCATCACAGAATATGCTGTATTTGTAAAAACACCTTCGTTAATTAATTTTATCTTTCCACCACCACCACCATTTTCGTAAGTAAGGGGGATAATTTCTTCAGCAGGGCATCCTACTAATTTAATTTCATAATTGAGTTGTTTTTTATATTTTGAGAGTAGGAAAAAAGCTCCTAAACCAATTGAAGATATAAGATTATGTCCACAAGCATGTCCTACATTTGGTAAAGCGTCATATTCAATACATATAGCAATATTTTTATTATTAGGTTTTTGATTGAAAGAGGCAGTAAATGCTGTAGGAATTTTTTTAAATTTATTAAATTTTGCATTTGGAACATTCTTATTTATCAAGGAAGTAATTTTTTGAACCGATTTCAACTCTTGGTAGCCTAATTCTGGGTTTTTATACATATATTCGTTTAGATTCAACAAATCTTTTTTAAATTTTCGAAAATCTGACTTAAGGGTATTGATATCCACTTTAACCGCGACCATAGAATGTAATCTCTTGTATTGCACATTCAGGAAATGGTTCAGCACCGTTTACTTCTTCGCCTGGATAAGCACTTAAAATCTCTATTGTAATTACAGAAGATGTTGTATTCATATCAATCCATTGTGAACTGTTATTTTGGTTTTCTAGTTCATACTCTATTGAAAAGCCTTCTTCTTCAGAAGTTATCAATAAATCTCTTGGCTTATGGTTTCTTTTGAAAGACTTTGTATCCTCTATGTTTTCATATGTTAAAAATTGAAAATATACATCTTTTGAAAAGGTAAATTCCAATGTTGCATCAGCACACTCTAAGGAATTATCTTGCCAAGAAGTTGGCTCATCGTCATAAATTTTTTCACAAGACCACCCCTCACCATAACTACTAGAAGCTGAACAGCTAAACGGATACTGAAGTTGTAATAGCGTTTGAACTGTAGTTGATGTACTAGTTGTAGTTGCTTGTTCTACAACCTGAATTTCTTCTATGACTTCCTCTGCAATATTTTGGTTATAGTAAAAACTTGCAGCTGCAATTATTGGAATAGTTACTGCGAGAAAAAAAACAGCCCTAATACCTGGCACTTCTTTTCTTGTTGGTATAGGTGTGGCTCCATAATTTGACAAAGGCTGAGACAAAAGTTCATCAGGAGGCCTCACCCTTCTTTTTATTTCTGGCTCGGAATTGTTTTTTGAATCTTCGTGATCTTTAAGGCTTAGACCTAACCACTCACCACAACTTGAACAGAACTCAATTGATTTATCTACGATTGCACTACACGCTTTACATTCTATTTTTTCCATAAATCTAATCTATATTCCCTAATTATAAAATAATACAGTAACATTCAAATAACAATATTGTTCAAATAATAGAGAGGAAAATGAACATAAACAACAATTCAAGTGCTAATCAGCTTTTACCCGGTCAAGATTTAAGAGTTGGGGTTGACTTAATTGCGGACAAAAAAGATGGAGCTCTTATTGTTATAGGGTCAACTCCCAAATTAGATAAAATATCATCTGGTGGAATAATTTTAAGTGACTGTAAATATTCGCCTGAAATGTTGTCAGAACTATCAAAAATGGATGGAGCAATAGTCGTAGATGAAAGCGTTACAAAGATTTTAAAAGCTAATGTTCATCTAAACCCAAGTGATACAATCGCTACAACTCAAACAGGCACTAGACACAGAACAGCAGAGAGAACGTCAGTCGTAACAGGCTTAACTGTTATTGCAGTATCTGAGGAAACTTCTTTAATTAAAGTATTTGAAAATCTTAAGACAAAAGAGCTTGAAGAATCATCAGCAATACTAGGAAGGGTTAACGAGTCTCTACAATCAGTCGACAGAATGAGAAGAAGGTTTGACGATGCTGTTACTACTTTGGGTGAACTTGAGATAGAAAATACGTTAACCAATCAAGAGGTACTTGAGGTGATACAAAGAGGGGAGTTATTAACTCGTTTAGCAAATCAAGTTAAAAAGGAAGCTTTTAAGCTGGGTGAAGATTCTGGGTTAATTATGATACAAATAGATTCTTTAGAATCAGGAGTATTAAACACTCTAAATCTCGTATTAAAAGACCATCTTCCTACAAGAGTATTTAGAACTACTACAAAAGCAAATAATCAAATCAGCCAACTTTCGTATGACGAACTCAATGCTGTTGAGCACCTAGGAAATGTTTTATCAAAACTTCCATTAGATGACATTTCAGTTTCAAAGGGCTATAGAGTGCTCGCAAGATTACCTAATTTACCTGAAAATCTTCATGATCAAATTATTCAAAAATTTAAATCATTGCCAAAACTTTTGACAGCCTCTCCAGAAAAGCTTTTTGAAGTAGAGGGTATTGGAAGAAATAGAGCTCAGCAGTTACGTAATTATTTTGATACACTATTAAAAAATATTGGTTTTTCATATATAAATGGACATTAAATAGTTCTCAATATGTAGTATCGTTGACATCTATGGCAACAAAAACAAAAAAAGTTACTGAAAAATACAAACCTAATCAATTTGTCGTTCATCCTCACCATGGTGCGGCAAAAGTTGTTAGAAAAATAAATAAAAATGTCGAGATATTTGATGAAAATGGTGAAGTTAAATCAAAGCGAAGGCAATATTTTGAAATAGAAGTTCTTACAGATGGCTTATTAGTAATGGTGCCAGTAGAAAATGTAGACGACGTCATTAGGCCTGTCATTTCAAAAAATGCTGTTTCTAGAAAAGTATTTCCAATATTTAAAGAAAAACCTGAAGAAGCCGGTACAAATTGGAGTAGGTGGTACAAGGTTCTTACTGAAAAAATGACTTCAGGCGATGTTATACAAGTTGCTGAAGTAGTAAGGGATCTTACACATGCCCAAATTAATAAAGGTATCTCTCCTGCATTAAAAAGAATGCTCGCAAAAGCAAGAACGACTTTAGCAAGTGAAGTTGCATGCGCTCTAAATATTGATGAAGAAGCAGCTGTAGAAAAAATTAACCAATATCTTCCTGAAGAAGACCCAGACGACGGTTTATAATTTAAATATAAATCAAAAAGAGGCAAAATGTTTGTAGGGAATGGGTTTGATATACACAAACATTCTAAAGATGCAAATTTAATTCTTGGAGGAATCAATATCGATGGTGATGGATTTGAAGCACATTCAGATGGGGATATAATTTTACATTCACTGTGCGATGCTTTATTGGGTTCAAAAGCTAAAAAGGATTTAGGTTATTATTTTCCGTCTAATGAAACTACACCAAAAGGTATATCGAGTGTAGATATGTTAAATAAAGTCTTAGAGATAATTGAAATTGATAAATTAAAAATTATCAACATTGACATTACAGTTCTTTCACAAGTAATAAATATTTCAAAAATATCCAATAGCATTTGTTCCAACTTAGCCAATCTTCTAAATATTGATAAGAACGTAATAAATGTAAAGGGAAAATCGTTTGATCATCTGGGTGTCATAGGAGATGGGACTGCTTCTGCCTGTATGGCATTGGTCTCGGTCGAAAATGCTTAAATTACATAACTCATATTCTAATAATGTTGAAGAGTTCAGACCGGACTCAAGTAGTGTAAAAGTATACCTATGCGGACCTACAGTTCAATCCTCTCCTCATATAGGGCATGGTAGATCAGCAGTAGTTTTTGATTTTTTGATTAGGTATCTTAAATTTAGTAATTACCAAGTAATATTTGTTAGAAATATAACAGATATTGAAGACAAGATAATTCAGAGATCAGAAGAAGAAGGTATTACTACTGAAGAGTTGGCAGATAGAGTCACCAAAGAATTTCAAAAATCTTACGCAGATTTAAATTGCTTATTACCAAATCATGAGCCAAAAGCTACTGATACCATTGATCATATTATTTACCTTATTGAACTTTTGATAGATAAAGGATACGCATATTCAACAAAATCAGGAGTATATTTTGAAGTTGGTAAATTTGAAAATTATCTAAATCTCTCAGGCAGAAAGAGAGATGAAGTTATGTCTGGAACTAGAATTGATGTAGAGTCCGATAAAAAAAATAATGAAGATTTTGCATTATGGAAAATATCAAAAGAGAATGAACCTTCGTGGAATTCTCCGTGGGGACTAGGAAGACCAGGTTGGCATATAGAGTGTTCTGCGATGATAAATAAAATTTTTAATAGTGGGATTGATATTCATTGTGGAGGAAATGATTTAATTTTTCCACATCATGAAAATGAACTAGCACAATCGGAAACTGCATTTGAAAATCAACAATTTGCAAAGTATTGGCTTCACAATGGAATGATTAATCTAGCTGGACAAAAAATGTCTAAATCAGAAGGTAATATTAAACTTCTAAACGAATATATTGATTTGTATTCCGGAAATGTACTTAGATTTTTCTTTCTTCGAGCACAATATCGTAAACCACAGGAATTTACAGAAGCACTTCTGAAAGAATCTGAAACAACTTTTAATAGAATATTAGAAATTGTTAAAGGTGTTGAATCCAATCCGACTGATCAGGACTTTATTGATATATTTGAAAATTCTATGAATGACGATTTAAATACTCCAAAGTTCTTAGGTGAAGTTTTTGAAAAAATAAATAAGATTAATGATCTCAATGATCAAAAAGAGCAAGAGTTTAAGGAAACTTTAAAATATATTTTTGAGATTTTAGGGTTCACATTTGATGTTAAAGAAAAGATTCAAATAAGTAATGAAGACCTCATAAACTTTTTTAGTAAATTTCAGATTACTTTTACATCGATAGAACAGGCAATGAAAGAATATCTAAGTAAAAGAGAAGAATATAGAAAGAACAAAAATTTTGACCAAGCAGACTTGATGAGAGACCAATTAAAAGAAATAGGATTACTTATTAAGGACGGTGAGAAAACTGGCTGGTATTGGGAAAATCGTTGAAGGTATTAATTCAGTAAATGGCGCTATAGCTTCAGGTAGAGTTGAAAAAATTATTTATCTCGAGACTCGTAAGGGGGCTTCAAATAGATTAATAAAATTAATTGAAGATGCTAATTTAAAAGGATTAGCAATAGAAAAAGTAAACACTAAAGAAAATTGGATTTATAACAGTAGGCATGCAGTAGTAGCTCTTTGTGTGCCAAAAAAAACTTATAGCGAAACAAGTATAAATGAACTTAAGTTGAGCAATATAGTTGTATTAGATCACATTCAGGATACTAATAATTTTGGAGCCATAATAAGAAGCGCTGCTGCTTTTAATTTTAATATAGTTTGTCTTCCAAAAAAAAGATCGGTCAATATAACTGAAAGAACTTTTGCAGTATCTTCTGGCGGATTAGAAAATGTAAGTATTGTTTTTTATAATTCAATATTTTCGTTAATTAAAAAACTTAAGTCTCTTGATTATTGGACTATCGGTTTAGAGATGGATACAGAAGAAGATATTTCAAATGTAAATTTTAACGATCAAAAAGTAGCTTTGTTTATTGGTTCTGAAGAAAACGGTCTAAGTAATGAGGTTCAAAAAAAATTAGATCTTGTATCAAAAATCAATATGAATAATAAGATTGAATCTCTAAACGCTTCTGTTGCAGCGGGAATAGCAATGAATCATTTTTTTAAAAAAAATAGTTGATTCAATACTGAATTTGCTATTATTTTAATGTTTGCCGGAGTAGCTCAGTGGCAGAGCAGCCGCCTTGTAAGCGGCAGGTCAGGGGTTCAAATCCCCTCTCCGGCTCTGAGTGGTTAAGTATGAAAATTCTCTAAAAATTTTATTATTTTCAATTTTTGCTGTCCAAATCGCTTTATATTTTTTTAAAATTTTAAGACCATCAATTATTTATGATTATATTGATTATTTTCCATTTACTATTATTCCGTTAGCTATCTACTTATTTTTAATTTTTAAAAAAAGAAATTCAAAATTTTATGTTTATCTATCACTGTATCTAATAGTTATTTTTATATTTTTCCCTGTAGCGAACATTCTAAGAGCTGATTTTTTAACAACATACAGTTTCCCATCATTCTTAGAAAATAGAAATTTAGATATTGAATCAGACTATTTATTAATTGTAGAAACGGATGGTGAATTGACGTTAAATACTTTTGAGGAATCTGGGTATACAGTCGACATAATTAACAAGCCAGGCAATGTTGGTTTTCCAGAGGCTGTAGAGACTTTAATTGGAGAGCCAAAGGCTGTCTTAATAAGAGAACTTGATACATCTAGGCTTTTAAAAATTTCTGGCTGGAATATTAATCTCGGGAATCAAAATGTCTGGAAATTAGATTTATTATCATTTGATTCAGATATTTACTTAGATAATATAAAACTAAAAAATTCAGAAATTTCAGGCACTGGCATTATATATCTTGGTAAGAACCTAGAAGTTGAAGAGCTTAAAATAAATGGAAATTTTGATATCAATGTATCTATTGACTTACCCCTAGTTGCAATTGGTAATGTAGATGCACCAGCTTCATGGATAAATGCTACAATAGGATATTTAAACCAAGCTGATACAGTATATAAAATAAAGGTTATAGTTGAGGACGGCTCAAATGTTAGATTTTTTGAGGAAAGATAAAGGTAACAATTGTTAGATCAATTAGGAAATGGACTTTTGCTGGGTATTATAATTTCAGTTGCTTCAGTTGCTTTGTCTTTACTTTATGGTGTTACTAGGATAGTAAATTTCGCACATGGTGAGATTATTGCTCTAGGTGCAATAATGACACTATTTTTTTCTAATCCAATTGATTCAAAAATTTTATTCTTAGACAGATTCTCACCCTTAGGTATAAACTTCTCAATTTCGATTGTAATTGCAATCCTTATATGTGGAATATTTGGTGGGTTGCTTGAAATATTTTTATTCAGACCATTAAGAAAGTCTGAAGTAGGAAATATTGCAGTATTAGTTGTAACAATTGGATTATCAATATTTTTTAGACACTTATATCTGCTTTTTGCAACTGGTAGAGTTCAAAATCTTCCGCTAGAACTTCAAAGAAGACAAACATATTTATTTTTTGATATGACACCTAGAAATTTTCAAGTTTTAATTGCTGGACTTATCGTAATGATTTTTATTGGATTATTTCTTTCTTATACAAAGATTGGAAAAGCGATGAGAGCCGTAAGAGACTCCAATGAGCTAGCCAGCGTATCTGGAATAAATTCAGATAATATTATTTTGTTTACCTGGATTTCATCAAGCATGCTTGCTGGATTAGCAGGAATTTTTCAAGCAATAATCAATGATGTACGATACAACATGGGTTTTTTAATTCTTTTGTTAATTTTTGCAGGAACTGTACTAGGGGGAATAGGAACTTCTTTTGGAGCAATGGTAGGAGGCCTATTGATTGGGATTTTTGTTCAAGTTTCCGTAGGGTTACCCTTTATGGAGGGTCACGTTGAAGCAAAAAATGCTGTTGCATTAGCAATAATGATTTTAATTTTACTCTTTCGACCACAGGGAATTTTTGGACAAAAAGAAAGAATATCTTGAGATTATCTACAAAGTTCATATTCACAGTTTTGTTAACTGCAGGATCAATTTATATGGTTTTTATATTAAATGAAGATGGTCCATTTAGAATATTATTTAACTTATTAACTTTTGCTGGTATATATGGTCTTGCCGCAGTAGGTTTAAATGTACATTTTGGACTTACGGGTTTATTAAATTTTGGACATGCTTCATTTATGGGCGTTGGGGCATATGTAACTCTTTTATTAATTCCACATGCTGCTGGTAGAGAAGGTCAAATTACTGAAACAGGATTAACATTTTTTCCAGCTTTAATAATTGGAATTGTCGCAGCTGCACTATTCGGCTTGTTACTAGGTTTACCAGCAATAAGACTGAGGGGTGATTACTTAGCAATTGTAACAATTGCAGCGGCAGAAATTTTTAGATTACTTGTTAGAGATTTAGAGTCAATAACAGGAGGTGTTTATGGAATCATAAATTATTCTGACTCTTTACAAATTTATAAGCCTGAATTTTTAATTAATTTTTCTGATAAGTACGAACTTAATTCTTCTCAAATATGGGTGGGTTTATTATCTTGGATATCAATATTTTTTGTCTTAATTCTCTTAAGAAGACTAACTAACTCCCCATGGGGAAGAGCACTCCGAGCTGTAAGAGAAGATGAGGATGCTGTCAGAGCTCTAGGAAAAAATGCTGTATGGTTAAAGCTACAGAGTTTTATGTTAGGAGCTGGAATAGCAGGATTATCTGGAGTTTTTCTTGCATTTAATTATGGCTCTTTACAAACTACTACTTTTGTTCCTTTACTGACATTTTACGTATGGGCGATAATGATTTTAGGTGGTGTGGGAAGTCTTACTGGTCCTATATTTGGATCAATCATATTTTGGGTAATTATTTCAGAAACAGACAGGTTAGCTCAATTAATTTTTGAAAATGCAAATGGACAACAGCTAGCAGGGGTAAGATTTGTTCTTGTGGGATTGCTGATAATGCTTTTAATGATTTTTAGACCAAGTGGGTTATTGGGCAAAAAAGAGGAATTATTGTTAGATGTTAAAAGTTCATAACTTAAGAAAAAGTTTTGGAGGTGTTAAAGCTGTTAATATTGATGATTTATCATTTCAGTTAAATCAATTGACTTCCATAATTGGTCCAAACGGGGCAGGAAAAACTACTTTTTTTGACTTAATTTCTGGATTTACAGAGGGGGACGAAGGTAAAGTTTTTTTAAATGAAAAAAATATAACAAACAACCAACCATTCAGAATTGCAAGACAGGGGATGATAAGAACTTTTCAACTTACAAAGGTCTTTGACAGGATGACAGTACTTGAAAACATGATGTTCTCTGGATCAAATTTAAAAAATGATTCACTTTTTAGTTCATTGATACAATTACCAACTCAAAAGAAGCATGAAAATTTGCTAAGAGAAAAAGCATTTGAAATTATGCAAGACTTGAATATAGACCATATGGCTAATTCATATGCAAGAGAACTCTCTGGTGGTCAAAAAAAATTGTTAGAACTTGGAAGATCAATAATTAATGAACCTGAAATTTTACTTTTAGACGAACCACTAGCAGGTGTAAATCCAAAATTATCAGAAGAAATATTGTCAATTATTCAAAAACTATCTGATCAAGGAATATCAATTATTATGGTAGAGCATAACATTGAAGCGGTAATGAAAATTTCCGAAAGAGTTATTGTTTTGGCAGAAGGTGCTGTAATAGCTGATGGAAATCCTGAGGAAGTTCGCAAAAATCCAAAAGTTATAGAAGCATACTTAGGAGCTGGTAATGAATAAACCAGTTTTGGAATGCAATGGTATTGCAGCAGGATATGTAAAAGATCTTGATATATTACAAGGTGTAGATCTTGTTGTGAATCAGAATGAGATTGTTTCAATTATTGGTCCTAATGGTGCTGGAAAATCAACACTGTTAAAAGCAATCATGGGGATAATAAATATTTCAGCTGGAAGATTCTATATTAATGGTATCGAAAAAACTAAAACTCCAACACATAAAATTGTTAAAGAAGGTGTTGCATATGTCCCACAAGTTGAAAATGTTTTCCCATCTTTAACAATTGAAGAAAATCTTGAAATAGGGGCCTGGACAATCGGAAACAAAGAAAAGACTATAATATCTGATATATTTAATCAATTTTCACTTCTTAAAGACAGAAGAAAAGATAAAGCAGGAAACCTATCTGGAGGGCAAAGACAAATACTTGCTTTAGCTAGGGCACTTGTAACTTCACCATCCTTGCTACTTTTAGATGAACCATCTGCAGGATTATCTCCAGTTGCTATTGAAGAAGTATTTGAAATGGTTAAAAAAATTAATAACTCAGGGGTTTCTATATTACTTGTCGAGCAAAATGCTAAAAGAGCTTTAAATTTTAGTAATAGAGGTTATGTTTTAGATCAAGGAAGAAACGCATATCATGGTCAGGGTGATGAACTTTTGAATGACCCTAGAGTTGTAGATTTATATTTAGGGAAGCTATAAAAAAAAGAGCCTGTCATTGACAGGCTCTTTTAAAATTAATTAAATTTTATGATCCAAAATCTACTGATTTTAGAACTGGGTTAGTATCGCCTTCTGTTGTCCAAATGTCATATGTAGCAGCAGTTGGGTCACCAGCTTGATTTAATTCAATCTCACCAGAAGCTCCAACATAGTCTACATCAACACCGTCAGCAGCAAGAGCTATACAGCTAACACCTATACATTTTTCTCCACCAGATGATGCTTCAACTAATCCTGAAGCAATTTCAGGTCCAGTTACACCATTAGCAGCAGCTGATATTGCCATTAACATGACAGCATCATATGCTTGTGGAGCAAATATAAATGTTGGTGATCCATCAGCACTTACACCAGCATAAGCAGCTTCGAAAGCATCTTTTGCTTCACCAGCTGCAGATCCAGGGGCAGTACCTTTGAATCCATCAAGTGCGGTACCTAGTCCACACAATGATGCAAGACCAGCATCTTTAACACCGTCAGTCATGTACCAAGGTGTATCAAGTAATCCTTGCTCGAAAGCAGGTTGTAGAACTCCACAACCAGTTTCTGGAAACAAGATTCCAACGATAGCGTCAGCTCCACCTTTACCTACAGCTGTTACTTCAGAACTAAATTCTGATGCATCTGGAGCATGGTAAACAATTGTTTTAACTGTTCCACCAGATGCTTCAAATGCAGCTGCAGTAGCTTCTGCTAGACCTCTACCATAAGCGTCTGCTCTTGAAATAATTGAAACTGTCTCTACACCATCTTCAACAAGTAGAGATGCTAATACATCACCTTGTAAAAGATCGGAAGGAGCAGTTCTTGCATAAAATCCCTTTTTATCCATTTTGGTAAATTGAGGACTTGTGTTTGATGGGGATACCATTACAACTTCTGCAGCAATTGCAGTGTCAAGTATTGCTAATGAGGTACCGCTACATGCAGCTCCCATAACACCTTGTGCACCTTGTGCAATCACGTCATTTAAACTTGTAAGAGCAACAGCTCCATCACAACCACTATCACCCTCTATGAGGACCACGGGTTGTCCGTTTATACCGCCAGCAGCATTGATTTGCTCAATAGCAAGAGCCGCACCTAGTGCAATACCAGGTCCTAAAGATGCTAAATCACCAGACAATGGCATTAAAGATGCCAAAACTAATGGGTCAGCAGCCGGTGCAGTTGTGGTAGCAGGAGCTTCAGTAGTAGCAGGTGCTTCAGTTGTTTCAACTTCTACCTCTGCAACTTCGTCCGCTGTATCAGACCCACCACAGGCCGCAGCAACTAGTGCTAAAATCGCAATCAAAGCCAAAGCTTTGCGATTCTTCATATATAATTTCCTTTCAGTCACTGAAATTAAAAAAACCTACTAATTTGTAGGAATTATTAAACAATAGCGGATATTTAGTACTATTCAATAGCAGATTGAAATAATTTACAAATAAAATGAATAATAATGAATGAAGTAATTGAAAATTTACTAATTGAGCTATCAAATCAACAATATCTAGATATATTTTTATATCTATTTATGATCTATTTTCTTATTTTAGGGTGGAAAAAAGGTGCTATTTATCAATTTTTCTACTTGTTTGCACTTTTGATAGCTGTTGCACTTAGTTTCAGATATTCAAATCAAATTGGTTCTTATATAAGTAGTTGGCTTAATTCAAATTTACAGCTTTCTGAAGTTTTTGGTGGAATTTTAATATTTGTAGCAATATTGACACTAGCTTCATTTTTATTGAATTTGATAAATAATCGAGTTAAAAAGGCTGATTTAGGAAGTAAAGCTCTAGGAGCTGCAGTTTCAATTATGGTTAGTAATTTAATCTTGACACTCATTTTTACTGGAACCAGTGTTATAAATTTACCAAATTATTTTCAAAAATCTATAAATGATTCAAATCTTGTTAACTTTTATGTAAGCCCTGAGGGCTCGCCACAACAAGCGTTAGAAGTAATTATTGGTACGGATTTACTTAAAGTCGTTAGTAGGATAAATTATTTAACAGGAAAGTCTTCTGTTGTAGTTGACGACGATGGTTGTTTAGAAATACCAAAGTACACAGAATCAAATTTACAATCTCGAAGAGATTTCTCAATTGAAATCTACAATTTACTTACTTTAGAAAGGCAAAATGTAAATGTTGATGGTTTAGAATTCAACCAAATATTATCAGATATGGCTCAAGCTTATGCATATGAAATGTATACAGGTGGTTTTTGGTGCCATCAAAATCCCAAAAATGGTGAAAGTGTAAATGAAAGACTTTCCAAAGTTGGTTTTCCTTATACGACTGTGGGAGAAAATTTAGCTATTGCTTCTACTGTAAGATCTGGACACCAAAGCTTAATGCAATCTGATTCGCATCGAAATACTATTTTAGATAATGAATTCCGGAGAGTGGGAATAGGTGTTGTCTCAGGACCTTTAGGATTAATTATTGTTCAAGTTTTTTCATGACAAATATAGATTTTACTTTGTTTGCTAAAACTCTTTCAGAAGGGTTAAAGTACTATTTAAAAAATGAGAATGTAGAAGTAAAGGATACAGATTTTCAAGAATTACAAAATAATATAGTTAATGAGTTTAAGCTTCCATATAATCAACAAACACAAACTCCTACGCAACTATTAAATAAATTTACAAAAAAAAATTACAATTTTCAAAAAGTTATAACTCCTCAAAATTTAGGCAGAGAGGCTCATGAGCAAATTATGCTATGGGGAGTTTTAAAAGCAAAAAATTACAATGATTAATGTCAGAAAAGATATCTGGGTTAATTCTTATCCTATATTTCTGTGGCTAGCTTTAGAACCAATAGTTGGATTAATTGATTCAAAAATTGCTAGTGTTATAAATTTAGAAACACTTTCTGCAATTGGGATTGGTGAAACAATTTATTTTGTTTTTGTTTGGGTATTTATCTTTTTAGCATATGGAACAACCCCACTTGTTTCCTCACTTAATACTAAAAATGAAATAAACAAATTAATCTACTTCATAAAATTTGGTAGAAATATTTCTATTCTGCTGGGTTTAGGTTCATTTTTAATTTTGTACTTAAGCAGTGGTTATTTAATTTCTACTTTTCAACCAACGGAAAGTATTAAATTACTTTCATCAGATTATTTGATATATAGATGTATTGGGCTTCCATTTTACTTAGTAAACATGCACTCAACAGCAGTATTAAGGGGTTTAAAATATGCAAAAATTACTTTTTACAGTGCATTAATTGTATCGATATCAAATATAGTTTTTAGCCTATTTTTTGGGTTGTTTTTGGGTCTTGGTGCTGGTGGGATTGGCTTCGCTAGTTCACTTGCATTCTTTTGTGCTTCAATTTATTCGACAATTATTCTTAAAAAACAGTTAAATCATTTTTCTCCGAATCAAGAAAATATTGATAAAAGTAGTTTAAGAAAAAAATTTTTTAGTGTGGGGATATACATATTAATTCGATCTTTATTTTTGACTATATTCATGGCATATTTAAGAAATAGAGCATCCTTAATGTCAATGGAGGAAATCGCGTTACAACATATTTTGCTTCAGCTCTGGTCTGTTGGTTATATTTTTGTTGATGCAATTGCAATAGCTTCCCAAACATTAATTGCAGAGCTTATTTCAAAAAAAGAAAAATTTCAAAGATCTATATTACAAAAAGAACTTATTTCTGTAACAACAGCAATATCTTTCTTTCTTGCAATTACAACGTTTAGTTTCTTGAAATATTTTATAGAAATATTTAGTGGAAACAATTTTAATTTATATTTTGATTTAGAACTCAGAGCACTTGTTGCGCTGAGTTTATTTATAGGTTGTTATGCATTTCTTTGGGATGGAGTTTTACTCGGACTTGATAGGTCTAAACAATTTTCATTTCTTACAGTCTTTTCTTCAATTGCTGGTTTCATAGTATGTGCTTATTTATTAAGAACACAAAATACTATATCAACACTTTGGATCGGGTTAAACGTCAGTTTGGTATTTAGATCTTTACTTGGATATTTATATCAAAAATAGATCATTCTACGGCTTTAAGTACTGGCCTATCTAAATAATAACTTAAAATTTGTAGTTCCTGAGAGAGATCAACAGATCTAATCTGAACATCTGGAATATTTTTTAATAAAACTGGAGCAAAGTTAAGAATAGATCTAACACCACAATTGATTAACTGGTCAGCGACTTCTTGAGCATACTTTCCTGGTGTTGCAATAATACCTATAGCAACATTAAATTTTTCACAATATTTTTCTAAATCACTGAGAGGTTTAACCACTAAGCCTGCAACTTGGCTATTTACTTTTTTAGGATCGGCGTCAAATAAGCCCACAATTCCAAAACCTTTTTCTTTAAAACCACCATAGTGTGCCAAAGCAGATCCAAGATTACCAATTCCCACAATTACAGCGCTCCAACCCTCAACAAGCCCTAATTCAAGTTGTAGTTGATTTCTTAGGGTAGAGACATCATAGCCAACACCACGTGTGCCTAATGTACCTAAATATGACAGGTCTCTTCTTACTTGAGCATCATTTACTTTAGCAAGTTCAGCTAATCTACCAGATGATATACCTACATCATCATTGTTTAGTTGATCAAGACACTGTAAATAAAGGGGCAGCCTCTTTACTGTTGCTGGTGGAATTTTTTTATTTTCTTTCACTAATGCACAATCTAATTACAAATAGAATTTATACGTAATCATTTAATACCTTTTTTTAGTTTCGTATTAACAAAAATTCAATGTATGTTATTAAAATATGCAAAAAAAAGTTAAAAAATATGATGTTTTAATTATTGGAGCTGGCCCTGCTGGAGCAAATGCTGCAATTTCATATAAAAATTTGAACCCTAATTTAGTTATTGGTCTAGTAGACAAATCACTATTTCCTAGAGATAAATCATGTGGTGATGCAATAGGCCCTGGTGTTATAAGTGCGCTAAAAAGATTCAACAATGAACATATTTTAGAGGGCGAGCCTCAAGTTGTTTCAACCACTCTTTACGGACCAGACAATATAGGAATTCAAAATTATATTCCTCAAGTCAAAAATAAAGAGGATTCAATAGTTTACGTTATACCTCGCATTGACCTTGATAACAGAATATTAAACCTTGCTAAGGAAGCTGGAGTTGACGTTTATGAGGGTTTTAGTTTTGTAGACTTTACTTCTAATGAAGACAAAAGTATAAACATAAAGATTAAAAATGATAATGAAGATTTAGAATTTTTAACAAAGATTCTTGTAGGGGCTGATGGAGCAAACTCTAGAATTAGAAAAAAATTAAAATATGAACCTAATTCTGACTGGCATAAAGCAATTGCTATAAGAGCCTACATTGACAGTCCAAACTACTTGGAAATATTTAATGAGAGAACATTAATGTTTGAGATTAATGTTTCAGCTGATAAAGGCTATGCCTGGGCATTTCCAAGCAAAGGCAATTTATTAAATATTGGAATCGGTGTTCCAGTAAGTATTTTTAAAAAGGATAAATTAGATATTAATAAACTGCTAGATAATTTTGTTTTAGAGCTTGAGGGCAGGGGTGTGGTCGTAGAAAACATAAGAAAGCAAAAATCATATTTATTACCTTTTGCATCTTCTCGTCCAAAAAGAAACAAAGATTTTAATGTTGCTTTAATTGGGGATGCAAGTTCAATGATAAATCCAATGAGCGGAGAGGGAATTTTCTATGGCATGGAAGCTGGATATCTATTAGCTAAAAATACGCACAATATACTTGATACTGATGCGATAAGTCTAGGAATTGATAGATATGAAAAGGAATTTACAAAGAGATTTAGAAAGCATTATCTAAGCTGTGCTTTAGCAAGACTTATTCTTCAGAGCCCTTTTATGACAAAAAGGCTCTTAAGAGTAGCATCAAACGATCAAGATACTATTGATTTCGTAGTGGAGTTATTATTTGATGAAGCATACTTAACCATTAAAGAAGTAGTAAAAATAGCCTACAAATTCCTACTTCCTTCAAAATTATTAACTTCTCTCTCAAAAAACTAATCAGTGAAATTATTTAACATATTATTGGTAGTACAATAAGGATATAGCTTGTGAAATTTTTCACAAATATGGAGGGAACATGTTAGATTGGCTTCCAATACTAGTTATGTTGGTTGTTGCTGTTGGCTTTGCTTTGGCGTCTTTAGGAGCTTCCTATATTTTATCTCCAAAAAATGCAACACCTGAAAAACTTGCTCCATACGAATGCGGAATTTTTCCTGAAGTTGAGCCGTCTCAAAGATTTCCAGTTAAATTTTATATGGTTGCAATGCTCTATATTGTTTTTGATATTGAAATAATATTTTTGCTTGCTTGGGCAACAAGATTTAACGACCTAGGTTGGTTTGGTATTGCTGCAATATCAATATTTACATTTTTTGTTCTTGAGACTCTTTATTATGTGTGGAAAAAAGGAGTTTTAGATTGGAATATTCCTCGTAGAGAGAGATATTTTAAAGAAGACTTGCAAGAGGTAGCTTAATGTATACTCCAGATAATATTTTTACAACAACTATTGATAAAGCTGTTAGATGGTCAAGAACTCAATCTATGTGGCCAGTCACATTTGGTTTAGCATGTTGTGCTATTGAGATGATGGCAGCTGGAAGTGCTAAATATGACCTAGCAAGGTATGGAATGGAAGTTTTCAGAGCATCACCAAGACAAGCTGATTTGATGATTGTAGCTGGAAGAGTTTCTCAAAAAATGGCGCCAGTTTTAAGACAGGTGTATGACCAAATGGCTGATCCTAAATGGGTTATAGCTATGGGTGCATGTTCATCAACTGGTGGCATGTTTAATAATTACGCATTAGTTCAAGGAGTAGACCATATAGTACCTGTTGATATATACGTACCAGGCTGCCCTCCTGGACCACAGTCTCTCATGCACGGAATATTGACACTCCATGAAAAAATAATGGATGGTGAGATAAATAGATGAATCCTGAAATTATAGAAACAACTCCAGAAGAATATAAAGATTTGATTGATTCTATTAAGAATGATGGTTTTGAAATGATGGTTGATTTAACGGTAGTTGATTGGTTCAGAAAAAAAGAACCTAGATTCGAAGTAGTTGTACAGTTTTTGTCAACTTCTCAAAATTTGCGAAAAACTATAAAAGTTTTTGTTAAGGATGAAGATTTAACCTTACCTTCAATAACTGAAATATACCCAAGTTCTAATTTTTATGAAAGAGAAGCATACGATATGTTTGGTATTATTTTTGACAATCACCCTGATTTGACCAGAATTTTAATGCCAGACGATTGGGAAGGTCATCCATTAAGAAAAAATTATGGATCAGGAAGAATACCTGTTCAATTTAAGAATGCACCAAAGGTTGATTAATTGAAAAATAATAATATTAAAAAAAGTAAACTTTCTAATTTTAAAAATAAGTTAGATTTTTGGGCAACAAATTCAGAAGAAGGTGGATGGAACGTATCCTCAACTGATGAAGGTTCTCAAAAGATGCTTGAAAACGAGAATGAAAAACAAATAAAAATTCAAACTGGAACTGAAGTTGTTGATGATTTCGTTATTGAAGAAGAAACTTCAGATGATGAAAGAATGATTGTCAACATGGGGCCCCAACACCCATCAACCCATGGAGTATTAAGGCTTCAAGCTGAGCTAGAAGGAGAAGTTGTTAGAAGAGTAAAACCAATTATTGGCTACTTACATACCGGAATGGAAAAGACAGGTGAAGAATTAAATTACTTTCAAGGACCCACAAACACGACAAGAATGGATTATCTTTCACCATTATTTAATGAGCTAGTCTTTTCTCTAACTACAGAAAAACTTATTGGTATAGAAGTTCCTAAAAGAGCTGAAACAATAAGAATTCTCATGACTGAATTAAACAGAGTTTCTTCTCACCTAGTTGCTCTTGCCACGGGCGGTATGGATATAGGAGCTTTATCTATGATGATTTTTGGCTTTAGAGAAAGAGAATTGATCTTAGATTTTTTTGAAAAAACAACTGGACTTAGAATGAATCATAATTTTATAAGACCAGGAGGAGTAGCGGCTGACTTACCTGATGGATGGCAAAAAGATGTAGAAGAAATTCTTAAAATAATACCTGAAAAATTACAAGATTATGACGACATGCTTTTAGATAATCCTATTTGGAAAGGGAGATTGCAAAACGTTGGTATCCTTACAACTGAAGAGTGCTTTGCCTATGGCGTAACGGGTCCAAGCCTAAGAGCATCTGGATACTCATGGGATCTGAGAAAATCACAACCCTATTCGGGAATTGAAAATTATGACTTTGACATTCCAGTTTTGAAAGAAGGAGATGTTTTTGCAAGGTGGCGAGTAAAAGTATTAGAAATTTTTGAAAGCTTAAAAATCATAGAACAAGCAATGAACAATATGCCTAAGGGTCCTTATAAAGTTCAAGATAAAAAAATTACACCACCACCTCGTAAGAGACTAGATGAGTCTATGGAGGCTTTGATTCACCACTTTAAAATATACACTGAAGGATTCAAGGTACCTGAAGGAGATGCATATGTTGCAGTTGAGTCACCTAGGGGAGAATTAGGCTGTTACATAGTTTCTGATGGTTCTTCAAAACCTTACAGAATGCATGTGAGAGGACCTTCATTTTGTAATTTACAAGCTCTCCCAGTAATAATGACAGATAGCCCAATTGCAGATGCAGTTGCAGCGATAGCATCTCTAGATCCTGTGATAGGAGATGTAGATAGATGAGCTGGGATGAAAAATTATTAAAACAAGCAAAAAAAATTATAAAGCTATATCCTCAAAAAAGATCAGCCTTAGGAACTCTTCTTCATTTAGCACAAAGTAAGGATGGTTATATTTCAGACGATTCTATTAGTGTCATAAGTGATTTAGTGGGTATAACTGAAGTACAAGTAAAATCTGTTTCAACCTTTTACTCAATGTATAAACAAGAACCTACTGGAAAATACTTATTGAGTGTATGTAAATCAATTTCATGCGAAATAAACAATTCAAGTGAAGTAATAAATAAATTACAAGAGTTTACAGGACTAAATAACAATGAAACAGATGAAGATGGGTTATTTACTTTTGAAGCAGTTGAGTGTATCGGTGCTTGCGGTGGAGCACCAGCAATGCAAGTTAATTATGAAACAGTAGAGGGTCTTACAGCAGAAAATGCAATTAATTTGTGTAGTTGGTTAAAAGAAAAACAACCAGACATTGTTGTAGCTGATGATATGCAGAAAGATTTTGGAGGAGTGAAATCATTTGATTGGGCTATTACAGATAATTCTGGTGCTACTTCAAACGCTCCTGGTTTTCAAACTTTAAAAACATCTAAGGCAAAAAAATGAAAGAAACGATACTTCTAACAAAACATATGCGTGACAACCCTGAAGATAGTCATTTAATCGAGAGTTATGAAAAAAATAATGGATATAAAACTGCAAAAAATACCTTACTTAACAGCTCTCCAGAAAATATATTAGAAGAAATTAAATCTTCAAACATAAGAGGCAGGGGAGGTGCTGGATTTCCTACAGGTGTTAAGTGGGGATTTTTAGCTGAAGATGAGGATAGATATTTAGTAATTAATGCAGATGAGTCAGAACCAGGCACTTTTAAAGATAGAATTCTTCTAGAAAGAGACCCGCATCAACTCATTGAAGGAATAATTATTACTTGTTTTTCAGCAAACATTAAAGAAGCTTTTATCTATATAAGAGGTGAGTATGCAAAACCTGCTAGAAGAGTACAGCAAGCAGTGGAACAGGCATATGAAAAAGGGTATCTGGGCAAGAATATATTTGGCTCTGAAATTGATCTAGATATTGTTGTTCATTTAGGAGCAGGAGCTTATATCTGTGGTGAAGAGACGGCTTTGCTTAATTCTCTTGAAGGAAGAAGAGGTGAGCCAAGATTAAAACCACCATACTTCCCAGCCGTTAAAGGTTTGTACATGAAGCCAACACTAGTAAACAATGTAGAAACTATATCTGCAGTACCGTGGATTATTGAGAATGGTGGAGAAGAGTACAACAAGCTTGGAGTAGAGGGTTCTACTGGAACCAGAATTTTTAGTCTTTCCGGACATGTGAATAATCCAGGAAATTATGAAATTGAAATGGGAACTTCTTTTGGTGAGTTTGTTGATACTCTTGGAGGAGGCATAAGGAATAATAAGAAAGTTAAAGCTTATATACCTGGAGGTGCTTCTGCTCCTTGGTTCAGAGGAGATCAGCTCGACATCAAAATGACAATTGATGATGTAGCAAACAATAACTCAATGCTTGGATCTGGTGCAGTAGTAATGATGGATGAAGATACAAATCTTGTTAGTGCTGCTAAAAGTATTGTTAGTTTCTTTGCTCATGAATCTTGCGGTCAATGTACACCATGTCGTGAAGGAACTACATGGCTTGAGATGATATTAGACAGAATCGCTAGCGGACGAGGTAGAACATCAGACATTAACTTACTCTTAGATGTGTGCGACAATATTTCTCCAGGTTTAACTTGGCCACCAAAGATGACAACAATATGCCCACTTGGTCCGTCAGCTGTATCACCGATAACTTCATTAATGAACGATTTCAGGGATGAAGTTGAAAGCTTGATTCCAACAAAAGTTTTGCTATGAGCGATAAAGTAAATTTAAACGTTAACGGTATAGACATTCAGTCTGATTCAAACAAACTTTTAATAGAAGCATGTGAAGATTCAGGTATTCACATACCAAGATTTTGTTGGCACAAACGTTTAGACCCAGTAGGCATGTGCAGGATGTGTTTAGTTGAAATTGAAACACCAAGGGGTAAAATGCTTGTTCCTTCATGTACAACTGAAATAACCGATGAAATGGTTGTGGACACTGAATCAGATGTTGTAAAAAAAGCACAAGAGGGAGTTTTAGAGTTCTTACTAATAAATCATCCACTTGATTGCCCCATTTGTGACAAAGCTGGAGAGTGTCCTTTGCAAGACCAAACAATGGCATATGGACCGGGTGAAAGTCGATTTGTTGAGGAAAAAAGACATTTTGAAAAACCAATAAATATTTCTGAAATAATTTTACTGGATAGAGAAAGGTGTATTTTATGCGCAAGATGTACTAGGTTTTCAGATGAAATATCAGGAGACCCTCTAATTGAGTTTATTCAAAGAGGAAATAAAACAGAAGTAAATACATTTCCAAATGAACCATTTAAATCATATTTTTCTGGGAACACTGTGCAAATATGCCCAGTGGGTGCCTTAACATCAACATCTTATAGATTTAAAGCAAGGCCATGGGATTTAAAGTCAACAAGGTCTACATGTAACGGATGTACTATGGGATGTTCTATTGAGCTCAACTCATCACAAAACAAAATGTTAAGAATCTTAGGCGTCGACAACGATTCTGTAAATCAAGGATGGTTGTGTGATAAAGGTCGTTACAATTTTGAGTATTTAAACTCTGAAAAAAGACTAAAAACACCACAAAAAAGTGTCGACAATAATTTTGTGGAGATTGAAATACAAGATGTATATTCTGAACTTACAGAAATAATTCAAGATAGAAAAACTAAAATTAATTTTCTCCTTGGATCTAATTTGACTAACGAAGATTACGTAGCATTTAGAGAATTTTCAAAATCTATATCTGATTCTGAACAAGCTTTTTATTTAAATGATGACTTGTTGTACAAGGGACAATTTGGCCAAAATAATGAATTGGCTAAGATTGATGATTTAAATTCTTCTGATGCAATAGTGGTATGGGCTGAAGATTTAAAAGAAAAAATGCCAGTACTTTATTTAAGAGTAAGGCAAGCTGTTAAAAAGGGTGTAAAGTTAATTGTTTTTGGTCACACTAATGAAACTTTAATTGATATAGCAGATGTATTTTACGGCAAGGAAACAGTTTCTAAAAATTTTGAAATAATTAAAGATGTATCAAAATTAAATGAAATAAAAAATTATGTAGTAGGTAAAAATATTACAGCTATTATCGGGAAGTCTACACCCCAACAATCTGATGAGAGCATCACAGAATTGTTTGAGTTCTTAAAATCAAATTCAAATACTAAAGTTTTGAATACTTATACAAAAGGTAACACTTATGGTGCTTTTCAAACTTTAGAGAATATTAAAGGAACAAAAGATTTTGTTGATGATATTTCAAGCGAGAATACAGATTTGTTGTTTGTTGTGGGAGCAGATCCAGTTGGCAGGTCTTTTTATTCAAATGAAATAAAATCTATATTAGAAAATTTAGATACGGTTGTCTCTTTAGATATTTTTAATCATGAAACAGCAGAGTTGTCTAATTTTGTAATACCAGTCAGCTCAACTTTGGGTGAAAAAGAAGGAACATTTACTAATATTGAATTTAGAACTTCTCGTATCGACAAGCTTGTACCATCTCCAGGCCAATCGATAAGTGATTCAGAATTTATTACAAGCCTTATGAATTTTGCTGCTTTATCAAATGATATAAACAGCTTGGAAGATCTAAACAACAAAGCATTTGAAAGTATTGAAAATTCTACACGTCCAGTTTTTGATAACTTAGACAAACCCTCTAATTTAGACGGAATCATTAATATTTCTGATCCAATAATTACTACATCAGAAAACAGTTCAACTAAAGCTCTTTTTTATACTGGAGAAAAATTATATGGAGATTCTGTTACAGAAAGACATTCTGAAAGTATTTCACTACTTGGATCAAAAAAATTTATAGAAATAAGTCAAAATATTGTTGATAAATTTAACTTAACCTCTGGAAAGTGTTCTATGGTACAAGATGATATGGAAGTTACGCTATCCTACAAAATCAACGATAATCTACCAGATGACCTAATTTATATTCCAATTAATAGAAGAGACCTTAACAAGTTTAATTTTTCGAAGGAAATTACATTTTTACCTAGCCGTGTGGAAGAAGCGTTAAATGTCAACTGAATTAATTATTGCCTTAGTTAAAGCAAGTCTTATTTTGGGTGTTTTATTGACGAACACTATATTGTTGATTTGGCTTGAAAGAAAATTAGTTGCTGGAATGCAGTCTAGGGTTGGACCAGACAGAGCAGGCCCTTTTGGAATATTACAGACCGTAGCAGACGCAATTAAATTATTACTAAAAGAGCAAATTATGCCTCTTAAGGCAGATAGGGCCATGTATCTTCTTGCACCAATTCTTGCATTAGTCCCATCGTTTTTAATTTTTATGATTATTCCATTGGGTCCAGATTTAAATATTGAAATTGGTGGCAAAGATTATATAGTTGACTTTGTTGGTGCAGATTTAAACGTAGGAGTTCTATACTTTTTGGCACTTTCATCAATAGCTGTATACAGTGTTGTTTTAGCTGGTTGGTCTTCAGGATCCAAATATCCACTTCTTGGAGGAGTAAGGGCTTCTGCACAAATGATTTCATATGAAGCAGCAATGGGTTTATCACTTGTTCCTGTAATTCTTTACTCAGGATCTCTTTCACTAGTAGATATAGTAAGTAGTCAATCTGGAAATTTATCAACTTCTATTCCAATTCTTAGTTCAATTGTTTCATTTATACCAAAATGGAATATATTTCCACAATTTATTGCATTCGGTATATTCTTTATAGCTGCAGTAGCTGAAGTAAACAGAGCTCCCTTTGATTTAGTAGAGGCCGAACAAGAATTAGTTGGAGGTTTTCATACTGAATATTCTGGCTTTCGATTTGCAATGTTTTTTTTAGCTGAGTACATCAATATGTTCAATATGTGTGCAATTACAGCAACCTTCTTTTTAGGTGGGTGGCTTGGACCTACTTTTGAGAATTTTTTACCACCAGTATTATCTGCAATAATGCCAATTATTTGGCTTGGCGTTAAAACTTTTTCATTACTTTTTATATTTGTATGGATTAGAGCAACTTTGCCAAGACTAAGATATGATCAATTAATGGAACTAGGTTGGAAAAGACTTATCCCTGCTTCACTAGTGTGGCTCATTTTATCGGCAATAGTTTTAGGATTGAGAGAGTTTGGCTTACCGTGGAGTTAATTTATGAGTGAAAGTTTTGGTTTAATAAAAGGATTAAAAGTTACTTTTAAAGAATTATTTCGAAAGTCGGTAACTGATAAATACCCTAAAGAATTTAGGAAAAAACCTCAAAGATTTCATGGTCGTCATGTGCTTAATAAATATGAAGACGGTATGGAGAAGTGCATAGGCTGTGAATTGTGTGCAGGTGTTTGCCCTGCACAATGCATATATGTTAGAGGTGAGGATAACCCTGAGGAAAATCCCGTAAGTCCAGGAGAAAGATACGGTTTTATTTACGAAATAAATATGCTCAGGTGTATTTATTGTGCATTGTGTGTCGAGGCTTGTCCTACTGAAGCAATTACAATGACATCTCTTTTCGAGATGAGTGTTACTAATAGGTCAGAAGCAATTTTCGATAAGGAAGTTCTTGTTGTGAAAGATGACGGAACACCAAACGCACATGAAGACCAAACCAAGTTAACTAATGTAGATGAATTAAACACATCAGATGGATGGATGAGAGCAACATCTCCTAATGGAAATCCTAATTTTCAAAATGTAGTGAATTGGTCTGGCTCATTAGGTGTCGGAAAGAAACCACCTGAAGAAGGACAGACTTTGGAGGAAGAGTAGATTGGTTGAGACGCTTCTCTTTTTTGCTCCTGCTAGCTTAATCATTATTGGCGCACTCATAGTTATATTTGCTAGAAATCCTGTACACAATGCTATGGGTTTAGTTATGACTCTAGTTTCATTAGCAATTATATATATAACCTTGAATGCAACTTTTGTTGCAATGGTTCAAATGTTGGTATATGCAGGTGCTGTAATGACCTTGTTTCTTTTTGTAATAATGATGATTGGAGTTGACAAAAAAGAACAATCAACTGATTCAATTAAAGGACAAACATATCTAGTAAGTGGAGTTTTTTTAATACTGATTTCTTTATTAGCCTATGTAGCAGTCAGCTCTGACTTTAAATGGGATCTATGGTTTGCACCTACCGAGAACAGCATAGAAGGAACACCACAACTAATTGCAGGTTTTTTATTTACTGAATGGATATTCCCATTTGAAATAATTTCCATATTGTTAATTGTTGCAACTGCAGCAGCTATTGCGTTAGCTTATGATATAAAGAAAAGAAACAGCAATGCTTGAAGTAACTACTGATTGGTACCTCACACTTGCTGCAATGTTGTTCGCTATAGGCTTTATGGGCATGATGATTAGAAAAAATGCCTTAATTATGTTTATGTGTATTGAGCTTATGCTCAATGCAGTAAATTTAACATTTATCGCAGCGTCTAAACATTTTGGACAAATAGATGGACAAGTATTTGTATTTTTTGTTTTAGTTGTTGCTGCTGCAGAAGTTGTGGTCGGCCTTGCAATTATTGTTTCTATTTTTAAAAAGCAGTCATCTGCCTCAGTAGATGTGCTGAATGTGTCACGAGGATAAATTGGAATTCATTTTTTTACTTCCAATTTTTCTACCACTTCTTACATCAATATTTTTATTTTTAAATAAAAAATTATTTAATGAATTAGTAACTAACTTTTTTACATTGAATGGTGCACTACTTTCATTTGCTATTGCTTCTTATTCATTTATCGCTGTAGCTTTAAATAAATTTAAGGCTGTAAATATTGAATTGTTTCAGTGGATTTCAAATCCTGATATAAGTATCGGGTTTACACTTGATGGTTTATCTGGAATTATGCTGGTATTGGTTACAGGCCTTTCATTTATTATCCAGCTCTTCTCAACTTCATATATGGAAAAAGATGATAACCACAGTAATTATTTTGTTTATTTTAATTTCTTTGTCTTTTCAATGTTGCTTTTAGTAATGTCGTCGAATTTCTTAGTAATGTTTTTTGGTTGGGAGTTAGTAGGTTTGAGTTCCTATTTATTGATTTCATTTTGGTCAAAAAAACCAGAAGCAGCAAAAGCTGGTAACAAAGCATTTGTTATAAACAGGGTTGGTGATTTTGGATTCTTAATTGGTCTAATGATTATTTTGGATACGTTTAACACTTTTGATTTTTATGAAATCCTACACAACTCAACTGGAGTTTCGGAAAGCACTATCACAGCTATTTCCCTCTTTTTACTACTAGGAGCTTTTGGTAAATCTGCTCAGTTTCCATTATTTAGCTGGCTTCCAGATGCCATGGAAGGACCAACTCCTGCAAGCGCACTTATACATGCGGCAACAATGGTCACAGCAGGCGTATTCATGCTTGTAAGAATTTCTCCACTTTTACAACACTCAAAGTTAGCTAGTCTTTTGATAATAGTTTTTGGTTTAATTACAGCGCTTCTTGCAGCATTCTCAGCCATAAACCAATACGATATTAAAAAAGTTTTAGCATACTCTACCATTTCACAACTCGGTTTTATGTTTATTGCTATTGGCTCTGGAGCATATGTTGCAGCAATTTTTCACTTAGTTACACACGCATTTTTTAAAGCATTATTATTTCTTGGAGCTGGAGCAGTTATCCATTCCATGCATCATGAGCAAGATATAAGAAAAATGGGACAATTAAGAAAAAGAATGCCAACTACTGCTGCAATGATGGGTATTGGAACTCTTGCAATTTCGGGGATACCGCCACTTGCAGGATTTTGGTCAAAGGATGAAATACTTGCTTCTGTTTTTGCGAATGGTGGAATTTATTATATATTCTGGGCGCTTACTTTAGGTGCAGCTTTTTTAACTGCATTTTATATGGGAAGACATTGGTTGTTGATTTTTGAAAAGGACAATGGTTTCGACCATTCAGATGTTATTGAAGCACCAAAAGCGATGACAAGACCACTCTTACTTTTGGGCATATTTTCAGTATTTATTGGTTTCATAAACACGCCATTTTTCCATGGATTGGAAAAAGTTCTTCATGTAACTCTTGAAAATGTAGAGGTAACTCATTTACCCGAAGGAGTTACATTAGTTGTTTTAGCAGTGCTTTCTATAGGAGCCGGTTTCACTGGGTTGATTATTGCATTTTTATTATTTGGTATTGAAATCCATAAACGAATTGATTTACAAAAATTTAAACTTGAATATCCTATAAATTTAATAAAAGATCTTTCTTTAAACGTTCTGTATCTTAATAAATTTGGAAATCTGTTTTTTATTTCTGGCATGAAAAATTTGTCACGCAAAGTTGCAGTTGTAGTGGATGGAATGTTAATTGACGGTTCGGTAAACTTTGTATCAACTGCATTTAACAAAACTTCAAAAATTACATCTACAACTCAAACTGGATTGGTTAGAAGTTATGTTGTTTATTTTGGGTTGTTCCTGTTACTTTTGATTGCATTATTTATCGCTACTCCACTGGTGCCACGATGACGTCAATAATGTTCTCCTTGTTAATTGTGCCCCTTGTCAGCGCATTACTTATATTTATTATTCCTAGTGCAAGAAAAGAAATATTTAGACCTATTGGAATTGCTTTTTCAATAATCACATTAACCCAATGTGTTTATTTACTTTTTGGAGATTATGCAAAGACTGAATTTACAATTTTATCTACTTTTGAATGGATTCAATCTTATGGTTTGAATCTAAGTTTTGGACTATCTGGAATGTCTACCTTACTTCTTTTGTTAAGTTCATTATTAGTTTTTGTCTCACTACTTTCAATTGGAAAAGACCATGCCGAAAGCAAGGGTTTTGTTGGCTCACTGCTTATGCTACATTTTGCAATAAATGGAGTATTTATAAGCGGTGATTTAATTTCTCTCTTTATATTTTTTGAGGCTTTATTAATTCCTATGTATTTCTTGATGGGTATTTGGGGTGGAGAGAATAGAAGATACGCAACAATAAAATTTATTCTCTACACTGTCTTTGGTTCAGTATTCATTTTTATCGGCACAGTTTATACAGCAGTCATCAGTTACGGAGTTAACGGAAGACTTGCTGTAGATTTTGAAACACTCTCTTCATTAAGCTTGCTTGGATCTCAGTCCAAATCTTTATTTTTATTATTTACTTTCGGTTTTTTAATTAAAGTTCCAATCTTTCCGCTTCACACTTGGTTGCCTGACGCTCACGTAGAAGCGCCAACTGCTGGAAGTATAATGTTGGCTGGAATTCTGCTTAAGGTGGGTGCGTATGGAATACTAAGAGTTTCTATACCATTTTTTACAGAGGGTTTTTTAGCTTATAAAAATTTAATAGCAGTTCTATCTGTAATTGGAATAATTTACGGAGCTATAGTTGCTATTGCTCAAATAGACATTAAAAAATTAATCGCTTACTCATCTGTCAGCCATATGGGATTTGTCATGTTAGGCATATCCGCAGGAGGTTTTTTAAGTATAGAGGGAGCAATAATACAAATGATAAATCACGGTATTACTGCTGGAGCCTTATTTATGCTTGTTGGTTTTATTTATGAAAGAAGACACACTCGAAACATCAGTGATTTTGGTGGTGTAAAGATTAAAATGCCAAGGTATGCAGCAATATTTTTATTTACCTCTTTTGCTTCAATAGGCCTTCCTGGATTAAATGGTTTTGTCGGTGAATTTATGATTTTAATGGGTAGCTATAACAGCTATAAGGTTTTGACATCATTTGCGGCATTTGGAGTTGTTTTGGCAGCAATTTATATGCTGTGGGCTTATCAGAGAATGTTTACTGGTCCTATAAAATATGAAGAAAACGAAAGCTTAAGTGATTTGAACTCTCGAGAAACTGCATCAATAGCACCATTAGTTTTATTAATGTTGTTTATTGGAATTTATCCAAATTATATTGAAAGTTTTGTTATTCAAGAGGCTAGCTTCTTAAGCGATACGATCGCAATTTTTAGGGACTTAAAATGACAACAGTTTCTGAGATTCTTGGTATAAATTATATAGTTATAGCCCCCACGCTAGCCCTGCTTCTCACTGTTATAGTTTTATTATTTTGTACAATTACTATCTCTACTCCGATGTACGTAAAAAAATATGTTTCATTTGCGGGAATCTTATTAACTTTATTTACAATCTTTTTAAAGTTTGGATTATTTTTAACAGACGGTGTGTCTTCTTACTTTTCAGAAAAAATTCTTCTTGATGAATTTGCACTTGTTGGAAATGTGATAATCGGAATGGTGCTGCTATTTACATTTAACTCTTTTTGGAAAACTTCTGAGATGATTGAAAATAAAACAACAGAAGCTTTAATTCTTGTTTTGATGTCTGCATCAGGTTTCTTATTAATGGTTGACGCAGAAAACTTTATCATGCTTTTTATAGGATTAGAAATTGGATCTATTAGTTTATATGCTTTAGCTGGATTAAATAGGGGAGATCAACTAAGTAATGAAGCTTCCTTAAAGTATTTCTTACTGGGTTCTCTGGCTTCATGTATATTTGTTTATGGTATAGCACTTATATATGTCT
>VMHT01083377.1_pt1 | contig 31021 bp, 35 predicted proteins | sample 4693611 | NCBI WGS metagenome assembly VMHT01 (sample SAMN12280063, study PRJNA550983) | marine metagenome | isolation source: seawater sampled from same location over 5 years 0.02-0.2 micron viral filtrate | place: USA: collected off the coast of southern California halfway between the port... ... | reverse complement strand
TTCAAGTGTGTTAATTATTCTGGCAATGGAGATGCAAATAATAAACCAATTACTACTGTAGGGTTTAAGCCGGATTTTGTTTGGATAAAAAAACGTGATACGAATGGTTCAGGCGGTGCTGGTCATATTCGGACTGATTCAGTCTCAGGGGTAGGTACTGGGAAATCTCTTTATCATACTGCTGACATAGCAGGTACTAATGATGCGCACGGCTATTTATTATCTATGAATTCTGATGGATTTACAGTCAAAGCAGGTTCTGATGGATCAGCACCCAATAATCTAGTAAATGATAACGGTTCAGACTATGTTGCTTGGTGCTTCCGTGCCGGTGGTGCGCCAACGCATGATAATACTGCTACTTCTGGTGCTATGAATGCTAACGGTTCAGCAGCATCTAGTTCTGCCAGTAGTGTTTCATTAGACGGTGTTTTACAAAGCAGTTATACACCAAGTGGATCACCAACAATATATCCAAAACGCATGTCAATTGGTACTAAGCAAGGCTTTAGTATCGTTAAGTACGGAGGAAGTAGTGCTTCAAGTTCTACTGTGCCTCACGGTCTAGGTAAAGCACCGGAAATGATTATCGTTAAAAATCTTGATTCAGCAGATGCTTGGGTAGTTTATCATAAAAGTGTAGCATCAGATGCTGAAACAGATTATTTAGTATTAAACACAACTGCTGCAGCAGCTGATGCGACTGTTTGGAATGATACTGCACCAACTAATCAAGTATTTAGTATTGGTCAAGGTGGTAGTATTAGCGAAAATGGAGAAAACTTCATAGCATACTGTTGGCACTCAGTCCCCGGCTATTCTGTATTTGGAAGTTATATCGGCAAAGGTTCAAATCCTCAACCGTTTGTCTATATTGGATTTAGACCTGCTTTCATTATGATTAAAGGAGTTGACGATAATGGTCTCAATTCATATCAAGGTTGGTCAATCTTTGATACTGCTAGAGATGATTATAATCCTGCTGTGAAACCACTTTACGCAAATGCTAGTCATACTGAAGGGGTTGCTGGGAATGGGAGTGGAACAGTCGGAGGAATTGATCTACTTTCCAACGGATTCAGAATTTTAGATGGCACTGCATCCTATAGTGGGATTGATGGAATAAGACACATCTACATGGCATTTGCTGAATTACCTTTTTCTTATGCTCGTGGAAGATAAAAAATAATACATTATGAATGATATAATTGAGCTTGATAAAACTTCACATTATCTAGGAAATCCTCTACTGAAACGTGCAAATGTTTCAGTAGAATGGACAGAAGAAAACATCTCTGAATATCAGAGATGCATGGTAGACCCACTATATTTTATTCAAAAATACATTAAAATTGTATCTCTTGATGATGGTGTTGTTTCTTTTGATTTATTTCCATTTCAAAAAGAAATAGTAGGAACAATACATAAAAATCGTTTTACAATATGTAAACTTCCTCGGCAGTCTGGAAAGACAACAACTCTTGTTGCATACATTCTTCATTATGTTCTCTTCAATAATAACATCAATGTTGCAATTCTTGCAAACAAAGCTGCAACTGCAAGAGACATTCTTTCTCGACTTCAACTTGCATACGAACATCTTCCAAAGTGGTTACAGCAAGGAGTTCTGGCCTGGAACAAGGGTTCTCTTGAACTAGAGAACGGCTCACGCATCGTAGCATCTGCAACATCCTCCTCTGCTGTTCGGGGAGGGTCATACAACATGATTTTCCTTGATGAATTTGCATTCGTTCCTCAGAACATTGCTGAAGATTTTTTCTCATCTGTTTATCCTACAATTTCTTCTGGTAAGTCTACAAAAGTAGTAATTATTTCAACTCCAAACGGAATGAACCTATTTTATAAACTTTGGAGTGATGCAGAAAATGAAATAAATTCTTATGTTCCAATTGAAGTACATTGGAGTGAAGTTCCAGGCCGTGATGAAAAATGGAAAAAGGAAACAATTGCAAATACTTCAGAAGAACAGTTTTCTAGAGAATTTGAATGTAATTTTCTTGGTTCAACAAATACACTTATACATCCAACAAAGATTCGTACAATGGCATACAGAGCTCCACTACAATCTAGTGCAGGGTTAGATGTATATGAAAACCCAGAAAAAAATGGAACATATTTTCTTGTGGCTGATGTTGCAAGAGGAACACAGAATGATTATTCTGCATTCATTGTTTTTGATGTTTCAACAGTTCCATATAAAATTGTTGCAAAGTATAGAAACAATGAAATAAAACCTATGCTATTTCCAAATGTAATACATGATGTTGCAAAAGGGTATAATAAAGCATATGTTTTAATTGAAGTAAATGATATTGGAGATCAAGTTGCAAATGCATTACAATTTGATTTAGAATATGATAACATGGTCATGGCTGCAATGAGAGGACGAGCTGGACAAATTCTTGGTGGTGGGTTTTCTGGTGGAAAAGCACAGATGGGAGTGAAAACATCTAAAGCAGTTAAAGCAACAGGTTGTTCAAATATAAAACAAATTATAGAATCAGACAAACTTATTATACAAGATTATGACTTAATAAATGAATGGTCTACATTTATTTTAAGAGGAAGTTCTTATGAAGCTGAAGAAGGACATTCAGATGACCTTGCAATGTGTTGTGTTTTATTTGGATGGGCAGTTCAGCAAGCTTATTTTAAAGAATTAACAGATGATGATATTCGAGCTCGAATGTTTATGGAACAACAATTTCAAATGGAACAAGATATGGCTCCATTTGGATTTATTGATGATGGATTAAATGATTATGAGTCTGATGAAATGATGGTTGATGAATACGGTACAAAATGGAGCCCAGTTGTAAGAAGTCATGATAGCAATTGGTAAAAATCATATTTTTATAAATAATAGTGTTAAGATTTGAAAATGTAAAAAAAGTTCATAATATCTTAACGTATTTCTAAAGGAGAAAACATATGGGATTTCAAGTAAGTCCAGGCGTTCAAACGCAAGAAGTTGATCTTACAAATGTTGTCCCTGCTTCTGCTACTTCAATTGGTGCAGTTGCTGGTGCCTTTGCAAAGGGCCCAATGAATCAAGTGACCACAATTGAATCAGAAAAACAACTTATAGAAATTTTTGGTAATCCAAACAATTCAAATTTTGAAACTTGGTTTGCTGCTGCAAATTTCTTACAGTATGGAAATAATTTGAAAGTTGTTCGAGCAGAAACAGGTGCTAGAACTGCAACTTCTAGCATTAATAATATTTTTAATGGAACAGGAGCAGATAGTGCTGATTTGTCCGTTTCTAATGCCGGTACAGATACTTCCTTACTAAAGGTTTATCTGGGTGGAGTAGTAACAACAGACTTTACTATTAATACGGGTGGAGATACATTAACTTTTGGATCTTCTCAAGCATCCTCAGTTCAAATACGGGTAGACAAAGGAATTCGTATTACAAATGACGATGATTATGATAATAACTATTCCTCTGGAGCAAATAGTGTAGGAAATTGGGCTGCAAAGTTTCCTGGCGAAGTAGGAAATTCAATAGGAGTTTCTATTTGTGCAGGAGCAGATGCATATCAAAAAGACAATGCAGGTAGTACATCTGGGTCAAATCCTGCAACTACTGTAGGAGCTTCAACAGGAGTTGTTAATGTTGGGCAAGGAACTAGTTTTGTAGCTGGTGACATTATAAGTTTTTTTGATGCAAGTAAATCTGAATACTATGATAATGGTCAACAGTATGAAATAGAAAGTATAACATCTAATGCTTTAACTATTAGACAATTAGATAATATTAATGGTGGTGGATTAAAATCAACAATTCCAGCTTCAACTCAAATTCGTAGAAGGTGGAGATTTTATGATTTATTTAATGCAGCTCCAGGCACATCAGACTATGCTAAAGGTATTAATTTAAATACAGCAAAAGACGAAATGCATGTTGTTGTGTATGATGTTTTGGGAGATGTAACTGGAAAATCAATTAATGTTGCCGGAAATCGTTTAGGTTCAACAATTGAAAGTTACGGATTTTTATCAAAACATCCAAATGCAAAAACTGTTCAAGGGGGTGCAAATTATTATCCTACAGTAATTAATCGTGCTTCTTCACATATTCGTTGGATGGATCATCCTTCTACTGGAACAGATTGGGGTAATGCCCTTGTTGCAGGTGGAGCAAATGTAGATTTTGAAGTTTTATCACTTCCAGTAAATGATGAATTTAATTTAGAATTATTGGAATTAAAGCATGCAAATAATACTACAAGAGTTCGTGGCGGAATGGGACTTGATGATTTCAATCCAAATGTAGGTGAACTTAAAACTGCTTATGATTTTATGAGTGATGCAGAAACTGTAGATGTTAATTTAATTTTAGGTGGCCAATCGCCAACTAATGATACTGATGCAAAAACTCATGCTATTAACATGATTGATTTTGTTGAAGGAAGAAAAGATTGTGTAGTGTTTATTTCTCCACAAAGATCTGATGTTGTTGGAGTTAATTCTTCTGTAACACAAACAACAAATGTAAAAGCATTTTTTGACCAACTACCAAGTTCATCATATGCGGTGTTTGACTCTGGTTATAAGTACATGTTTGATAGATACAATGATGTATTTAGATTTGTGCCACTAAATGGTGATATTGCAGGGTTATGTGCAAATACTGACCAAGTTAGAGATCCTTGGTTCTCGCCAGGCGGATTTAATCGTGGACAAATTCGTGGTGCAGTTAAATTAGCTTATAATCCATCAAAAACACAAAGAGATGAACTATATCCTGCAAGGGTTAATCCTGTTGTTTCATTCCCAGGCGAAGGAACTGTTCTCTTTGGTGACAAAACAGCATTGTCAAAACCAAGTGCATTTGATCGAATTAATGTACGAAGATTGTTTTTGGTGTTGAAAAAGTCAATTGCAAGATCTGCTAAGTTTCAACTTTTTGAGTTTAACGATGAATTCACAAGAGCTCAATTTAGAAATCTTATTACACCATTCTTGAGAGATGTTCAATCAAGAAGGGGTATTACAGATTTTAGTGTTGTTTGTGATACGTCAAATAACACAACAGAAGTAATTGACCGAAATGAATTTGTTGCAGAAATCTTTGTAAAACCAGCAAGGTCTATTAACTATATATCTCTAAGTTTTGTAGCTGTCAGAACAGGGGTATCATTTAGCGAGGTAGGAGGTTAATATGGCACGAACAATTACTGAATTTAAAGCAGCATTAGCTGGTGGTGGTGCAAGAGCTAATCAATTTGAAGTCAGATTGAATTTTCCAGACGGTGCAAGTGCAACTGATAAATCTGGAATTCAATCAAGATTTATGGTTAAATCTGCTGCACTTCCGGGCCAAGCAATTGATGAAGTGGCAGTAGAATATAGAGGAAGAACTTTATACGTTGCCGGTGATAGGACATTTGAAACATGGACTACAACAATTATTAATGATGAAGATTTCCAAGTAAGAACTGATGTCGAAAGATGGATGAATCTTATTAACGGAATGCGAGATAATATTGGTGCATTGGGGCCAATAAGTTATATGGCAGATCTTGGTGTAATTCAATATTCAAAAAATGGTGCTCCAATTAAAGCATACGAACTTATTAATTGTTGGCCAATTAATATTGGCCAGATTGATTTAAGTTGGGATACCAGAAGTGAAATTGAAACATTTGATGTAACATGGCGTTATACAGACTTCAAGGGTGGCGGTGAAAACTCACAACCATTGAGTGCTGTTGTGGCACGTCTTGAGGATGTTACTGACCTTGTTCGGGATGCATCATAAATAGTTTAAATCAACTATTTAGAGAATAATATTATGGCACAAATATTCGGATTCAATATAACCAGAAAGTCAGAGGTTAGACAAGATCAACCTACTTTTCCAGCCTCTGATGATGGTTCTCAGGATATAGCTGGTGGAGGATTTTTCACTCAATTCCTTGACATGGAGGGCAAGGATAGGGGTGAATTAGACTTAATCAGAAGGTATCGTGATATTGCATTGCATCCAGAATGTGACTCAGCAATTGAAGATATTGTGAATGAAGCAATCGTGTCTGATGAAAGAGATCAAGCTGTTTCTGTTTCATTAGACAGATTGGAATATTCTGAAAAAATTAAAAAGAAAATAAAAGAAGAATTTAATAACATTCTTGCACTGTTAGACTTTAATACTAAAGGGCATGATATTTTTCGTAGATGGTATGTTGATGGAAGAATATACTATCATAAAATTATAGATTCATCTAATCCTAAATCTGGATTACAAGAATTAAGATATATTGACCCAAGAAAAATTAAAAAAGTTAGAGAGATTGAAAAGGGGAAAGACAAGAATGGTGCCGAAATTATTGTAAATGTAGATGAATTTTACATTTATAATGAGAAAGGTATTGAGTATGCCACGGGTTCAGCTAATGGTTTAAGACTGACCAAGGATTCTATTGCATACTGCCCATCTGGTCTAATTGATGCTCAGAAAAACCTTGTACTTTCCCATCTTCACAAAGCTATTAAGCCTGTCAATCAATTAAGAATGATTGAAGATGCACTAGTTATTTACAGAATTTCTAGAGCACCAGAAAGAAGAATTTTTTATATTGATGTAGGCAATCTTCCTAAAGCAAAAGCAGAACAGTATTTAAAAGATGTAATGAATCGGTATCGTAATAAATTAGTTTACGATGCAAAAACTGGTGAAATTCGTGATGACAGAAATCACATGTCAATGTTGGAAGATTTTTGGCTACCAAGAAGAGAAGGTGGCAGAGGAACAGAAATCACTACATTGCCAGGCGGTTCAAATCTTGGTGAAATAGATGATATTGAATATTTCAAGAAAAAATTGTACCGTTCTCTGAATGTACCAATTTCTAGATTAGAATCTGAAGCTACGTTTTCTATTGGACGTTCAGACAATATTACAAGAGATGAATTAAAGTTTACAAAATTTGTACAAAGAATACGAAAAAGATTTGTAGCACTCTTTCATGATTTAATGAGAACACAACTTATTTTGAAAGGTGTGATTGCAGAAGAAGAGTGGAATTCTTTAAAAGAACATATTCAATTTGATTTCCTTCAAGATGGTCATTTTACAGAATTAAAAAATGCAGAAGTTTTGAGAGAAAGATTGGATATGTTATCACAGTCAGAAGCTTATGTTGGAACATTTTTCTCTAAAGAGTGGGTACGAAAAAATGTTTTAAGAATGAGTGATGAAGAAATAGAAGAAATTGATAAACAAATTGAAAATGAAGAAGGTGATGAAGGTGATGAATTTGATATGGAAGCAGAATATGTGCCTCCTCAATATAAAGATGATGATGAAGAGCCGGTAAATAAAAATGAAAAACAAATGCTAGGAGAAAAATAATATGAGTGATTATTCAGAACATTTAAAAGGGTTTATTAACTCTATTGCAAATGGAGATAATGTTTCTGCTGAAAATGATTTTAACAATGCAATGTCTGTAAAAATTGCAAATGCAATTGAAACAAAAAGAGTAGAAGTAGCACAGACATTTATAAAAACAACTGAACCGAGTGAGAGTGAAGAAAATGTATAAGCCGTTTGAAGAATTTTTTAAAAGTCTAAATGAAAAAAGTGAATATAAAATGTCAGATAACTATAAAAAACTTTCTCCTAAAATGAAGAAAGCAGTTGATGATGTGTTTTCTTTTATGGAAAAAAACCCATCAGATTTTTTATCTTCTCTAGAAAAGAAAATAAAAGACATTTCTAAACAACATAAAGTAAGTCATGATAAACTTACCAAATATTTTGACAACGAGACTCTAAATGTATAAATTAAAACTTTTAAGTATGGTTAATTCTTATACGTCAGCTGATAATGCTTCTGAAGCAACTTTATTACTTGTAGTAAATACTGACCAATCTAATTCTTATGATGTAACTTTAACAGATGCTAGTAATAACAATGTAGGACAATTTTTTATTCCTTCAAATGGAAGTATGTTGCTTGAAAAGGAAAAAACTGAAAAAGTGGCATCAAATGCTGCTGTTAGATTTACAAAAGTAGCCCATAGGTAAAAACATGAAACTAATAGCAGAACATATTAACGATGTAGAGTACATCGTTGAAGAAAAGGGCAAAAAAGACATGAAGATTCGTGGAATCTTCATGCAAGCTGAAACAAAAAATAGAAACGGAAGATTGTATCCAAAAGAAGTATTAATGAAAGAAGTTAGTAGATACAATAAAGAATTTATAACACAAGGGCGTGCATTTGGGGAACTAGGTCATCCAGAAGGGCCAACCGTAAATTTAGATAGAGTTTCGCATATGATTACACGCCTTGAACCAGATGGAAATAACTTCATTGGAGAAGCAAAATTATTGTCTACACCAATGGGGGAAATTGCGAAGGCACTGATTCGTGACGGTGGAAAACTTGGAGTTTCTAGCAGAGGAATGGGTTCTCTGGAATCTAAAAATGGTGTCAATTATGTAAAGGATGATTTTTATCTTGCAACTGCAGCTGATATTGTTGCAGACCCTTCTGCTCCTCAAGCATTTGTGGAAGGAATAATGGAAGGTAAAGAATGGATTTGGAATAACGGCATTTTACAAGAAGTGACTGTAAATGAAATCAAAAAAGATATTGAAGAAAATGTCAGAAAAAAAGAAACTAGTTTTCAGGCTCTTGCATTTGCAAAATTCTTTAAATCTTTAAATTAATAAATATAATAAAAGAACCTTTTAAGGAGAACACAATGTCAGAATTAGACAAAACTATTGAGCAGCTAGAGGAGGAGATTCTTGAAGAAATGAATACAGAAGAATCTTCTGAAGGAGAGCTTGATGAAATGATGAAGAAAGATAAGATGAAAAAAGAAATGATGAAGAAAGAAAAAATGAAGAAAGAAGAAGAAGAAGATGATGAAGAAATGGATGAGATGAAAATGGTCAAATCTTCTAAAAAAATGAAGAAAGAAGAAGAAGACGAAGATGATGAAGAAGAAATGGATGAAGAATTTCCTCCTAAAAAAGATGATGATGAGGAAGATGATGATGAGGAAAAAGTAGAGATGATGAAGAAAGAAAAAATGAAAAAAGAAATGATGAAGAAAAAAGTCAAAGAAGATTTTGAAGCTCGTCTTTCTCAAGTAGATGTAACTGATGATGTAGAAGCACTCACAAGTGGTGAGGATCTTACAGAAGAGTTTAAAGAAAAAGCTTCCGTAATTTTTGAGGCTGCAGTAAAATCAAAATTGCGTGAAGAAGTTCAACGAATTGAAGAAGAAAAGGAACTAGAAGTTCAAGAATATATTAATGAGCATAAAGATGAATTAGTTGAAAAAGTTGACAAGTACCTTAATTATGTTGTAGAACAATGGATGAGCGACAACCAATTAGCGGTTGAACGTGGATTGAAAGGTGAAATTGCAGAAGACTTTATTTCGGGTCTACGAAGTTTGTTTGAAGAGCATTATATTGATGTGCCAAATGAAAAGTATGATATTGTAGAAGCTCAATCAACCCAACTAGAAGAAATGGAACAAAAACTTAATGAAGAAATTGAAAAGAATGTAGAATTGAAATCACAAGTTTCAACTCACATTAAAGAATCAATTTTTGTTGAAGTTTCAGAAGACCTTACTGATACAGAACAGGAAAAGTTTAAATCTCTTGCAGAAGAATTAGAGTTTATTGATGAAGAATCTTTCAAATTTAAACTCAACTCACTGAAAGAAAGTTATTTCCCAAAAACTAAAACTGTTTCTGAATCAGTTGAGCACGAAGAGGAAATTCAAGTAAAAGATGTTTCCGAATCAATGGCAAAATATATGACTGCCATTAGTAAAAGCATTAAATAATACAACATTTTTAAAGGAAAAATAAGATGTTTAAATCAGACCATTTACAAGAAAAATGGGAACCAGTTCTTAATCATGGAGAATTGGAGCCTATTAAAGATTCATACAGAAAAGCAGTTACTGCTGTAATTCTAGAAAACCAAGAAAAAGCAATCAAAGAAGAGAGAGGGTTTCTTTCAGAAGCTGCTCCAACCACTGATACTGGTTCTCTGACCAATTATGATCCTATCATGATTTCTTTGGTAAGGCGTGCTATGCCAAGTTTGATTGCATATGAAGTTGCTGGTGTGCAACCTATGACTGGCCCAACTGGACTAGTATTTGCAATGCGTTCACGTTTCAAAGGTAATGCAACCTCTGATACAGAAGCATTCTATAACGAAGCAGATTCTGCATTTTCTGCTGCTGGTACAACAGCTAACGTTCCAGGCTCTGCTGGTACTTCATCTGCTGGTGAAACAAACCCAGCAGTATTGAATGATAGTTCTCCCGGCGCATATACTGCTGACGGTGGAATGACTACTGCTAATGCTGAACTATTGGGTGATGGTTCTACTTCTGGTTATGAAAACTTTGCTGAAATGTCTTTCTCTCTTGAGAAATTTGCAGTTACAGCTAAAAGCCGTGCATTGAAAGCAGAATATTCAATGGAACTTGCACAAGATTTGAAAGCAGTTCATGGATTGGATGCTGAAACAGAATTGTCAAATATTCTTTCAAGTGAAATTCTTCAAGAAATTAATCGAGAAGTAATTCGTACCATTTATGTAGTTGCTAAGCCAGGAGCTCAATCTGATACTACAAACTCTGGAATTTTTGATTTGGATACAGATTCAAACGGACGATGGAGTGTAGAGAAGTTTAAGGGAATGATGTTCCAAATCGAGCGTGATGCAAGTGTTATTGCACAAGAAACTCGCCGAGGACGTGGAAATGTAATTGTTTGTTCTTCAGACGTTGCTGCTGCATTGAATCATGCAGGAACATTGGATTACACACCTGCTCTAAATAACAACCTCTCAACTGATGATGTTGGAAATACTTTTGCTGGTGTATTGAATGGTAAGTACAAAGTATACATTGACCCATATGCTGCAAACGCAGCTGCAAAGCAGTTCTATGTAATTGGTTACAAAGGTGCTGGTTTTGCTGATGCTGGTGTATTCTATTGCCCATATGTACCTCTTCAGATGGTTCGTGCCGTTGGTGAAAATACTTTCCAACCAAAAATTGGATTTAAAACTCGCTACGGAATGACATCAAACCCATTTGCTGGTGGTATTAACAAGCGTGATGGAGCACTTCAAGCTAATGATAATGTATATTATCGAAGGGTTCAAGTTGTAAATATTATGTAATTAGTATTTACATTTCTTAATAAATAAAGGTAGATACTCTTAATGGGTGTCTACCTTTTTTTTTGGAAAAAATATGCCTAGTATTATCGCATCAAAAAGAGTGCCAGAAAATTTAGATTATGCATCACCATCACAATTTAGATTTCAAATAGCAAGAATACCAGAAGTAGAATATTTTATTGTGGCCACAAACATTCCACAAATATCACTCTCTGGAGATGCTGAAATAAATACTCCATTTAAACAAATTGCATTTGGAGGAGACACTGTTGAATATGATGATTTATCTGTGAGATTTTTAGTAAATGAAGATTTAAGTAATTATCTTGAAATATATACATGGATTGAAGGAATAGGGTTTCCAAAACGTGGAAAACAATATGACAACATGAGAGCATATTCTGACCAAACACCAGGCTCACAGTTCTCAGATGCATCCATGCTGATACTTAGCAATAAAAATAATCCCATCCTAGAGATTAAATATACTAATGTTTTTCCCACAGCACTAAGTGGATTAGATTATGATGTGCAGCAAACAACAATCAATGAGTTAAGTGCAACTGTAACATTTAAATTTATGAGTATTGATATTCAAAGGATTGCTTTACCGAGCACATAAATATACTTACACACACATTCTTATATAAATTAATTATGAATATTATGAACCTTTCTGAAATACAAAATGAATTTGATAAAGATGTAAAAATAGACATCTATCAATTAGATAAAGAATCTTTAAGAACCCCAGAAATTCACCACAAGTATTTAAAGCTCCACTCTGAAATAAAACTTATTCATAAATCAGCAGAAAACAAATATAAAGTTTGTTATAGAGACAAATGGGAACATTACAGTGGAAAAGGGGATAGACCTTATCCAGGCAAGTTATTAAAAACTGAAATACCTAATGTATTAGAAGGTGATGATGAATTAATCAAGTATAAAGATAAAATGGAATATGTAAAAAGTATTTTAGAGTATTTAGAAGAAGTAATAAAAATATTAAATAATAGAAGTTTTCATATTAGCAATGCAATTAAATTTCAACAATTTTCACAAGGAGTAGATTGAAATGAAAAAGTTTTTAAAATGGTGGTTGTTTTTAATTTTGATTATTATGGGTATTGCAACTAGTTTATATTTTGATTTTGGAAATTTTATTTATCAAAATGATTTTACTAAAATTAGTTTACTTATAGGAACTATATTTTCTTTTACAACTTTTGTTATAGGATACAAGTTATGGACAAAAAAAGATTATAGTTATAATAAAGAATGGTTTGCGAGTGAAGCTGTTATATCTTTGGGTATGATTGGAACAGTGATTGGATTTATTTACATGCTATATTCCGTATTTTCTGGAATAGATTTATCAGATACTTCTAATCTGCAAAATAGTTTAATGATGATGGCACAAGGAATGGGAACAGCTCTTCTTACTACTCTTGTAGGTTTAATTTCAAGTGTATTAATTAAATGTCAATTAATAATGGTAGAAAATGAGAAATCATAATAGCAATCTTGCATTTGTTGATTTACTTTTTAATCTTATTTTAGGATTTGTTTTTCTTTTTATTATTAGTTTTATACTAATAAATGAACCTAAAAAGAACCAAGGAGTAGAGCAAAAAGCAGAATACATGATTATTCTTAGCTGGGATGATGATTTAAATAATGATATTGATTTATGGGTGCAGGGCCCAAGTGGCTCAGTAGGATTTAGAAATCCTCAGCAGGGTAATATGTTTCTAGATAAAGATGATTTAGGTCACAGAAATGATGTAATTATAAATGGAGGGGTTGAAAAAATTATTTACATAAACAGAGAAGTTGTTAGTATTAGAGGATTTCAGAAAGGTGAATATATTGTAAACGCATTTTATTACAATAATGGAGATAAAGCAAATGTTCGCAATAAAGTATCAATAGAGCTTATAAAAATTAATCCATTTAAAGTAATATATCAAGGAAGTAAAGAATTTGTTGAAGAAGGTCAAGAAGAAACATTTGTAAGATTTACTATGGATGAAGATGGTGATTATAAAAATATAAATTATCTTCCTAAAAATATTGTAAAAAGAATTGAAGATATGATTGGAGATCCAGAAATACATTTTCATCCTAGAAATGATGATGAAGAAGAGGAGGAAGAGCCATGGGAATGACATATTTAATTATTGCAGCAATTATTTTATTAAGTATTTTTCTTTATTTGCTCATAGAGCTAAAGAAAAGTGTTCATATGATTTACATCATACCATTATCATTATTTTTTATTGCAGGAACTTATTTTTATTTTGATAGTATTTTTGGTTATCCAGTAGCAAAAACAAACGAAAATCAGTTTTATTTAGTGAATTATTATGTAGGAGAAAATGAAGAACATTTTTATTTATGGATAATAATAAAAGGAGAAAGCATTCCTAAAGCAATATATGTGCCATATAATATAGAAGACCATAGAGAATTAGAAAGAGCTAGAAGAATAATGGAAGGTGGTGGGATGGTAGAAGGACAATTTTATGATAATATGAAAGGAAGTAAAAGTGGTACTAAAGGAGAAGAATCTACTTCATCGGGTGGAACTTTAAAGTCAAGAGGAGGAGCATTATCTTTAACAGAAATTAGACCTAAAAGTTTTTTACCACCTAAAGATGTTAATTAGTAAAAAGAATGAAGTTTTTTTAAAACTTGAATGTGAACCATATATAGCAAGGCAATTATCAGATTATTTTACTTTTGATGTTCCTGGCGCAAAGTTTATGCCTTCTTTTCGTAATCGGGTGTGGGATGGTAAAATACGTTTATACAACATGATGAAGGGGGAAATATATGTTGGGCTCTATAATTATATAACAGAATATCTTCAAGAACAGGAAATTAATTATGATGTATCAGAGGAGTTATTAGATGGACTTGACATATCTGATGATGATGTTCAAGCATTCACTAACACACTCAATCTTAGAACAAAAAGTAAAAAACTTAAAGCAAGAGATTATCAAATTAATGCATTGGCACATGCACTCCGAAACCATCGGGCATTGTTACTTAGCCCTACTGCTTCAGGCAAGTCATTAATAATCTATTGTTTAGTTCGTTATTATTTAGAAAAAGTAAATCATTTTCTTATTATTGTACCTACTACATCTCTTGTTGAGCAAATGTCTTCAGACTTTGTTGACTATGGTTGGCAGGAATCAAACATACAAAAAATCTATTCTGGACATGATAGAATTGTAACAAAACCTGTTGTAATTTCTACATGGCAATCTCTTTATAAATTTCCAATAAAATACTTTGAACAATTTGGTGCTGTAGTTGGTGATGAATGTCATTTATTCAAAGCCAAATCACTTACATCTTTAATGCATAAATTGCATCTTACAAAATATAGATTTGGATTAACTGGTACATTGGACGGAAGTCAAACTCATAGACTTGTACTTGAGGGTTTATTCGGTAAAGTACAGAAAGTAGTCACCACAAAGGAATTAATAGACAATAAGACCATTTCAGACCTACATATTGAAGCTATTGTACTAACATACAATCAAGAAGAATGTAAAATAGTCAAAAACATGTCATATCAAGAAGAAATGGATTACATAACTCAACATCCTAGAAGAAACAAGTTTATTTCAGACTTGACATTACGATTAAAATACAATACACTAGTATTATTTCAATTCGTAGAAAAACATGGAAAAAACTTATATGAATTTATTTCTTCAAGAACTGATAGAAAAGTATTTTTTGTTTATGGTAAAACGGATACAGAAATGAGAGAAGAAGTTAGAGCTCTGTCAGAATTAAATAATGATGTAATAATTATTGCATCATATGGAACATTTAGCACAGGTATCAATATTCAAAATCTACATAATATTATTTTTGCTAGTCCTAGTAAATCTAGGATTCGTACACTTCAGTCTATAGGTAGAGTATTAAGAAAAAATAAATCTAAATCCTCTGCTTCTCTTTTTGATATAGCTGATGACTTCACTCATGGTAAGAAAAAGAATTATACTTTGAATCATTTTATGGAAAGAATAAATATATACAATACTGAATATTTTGACTATACTATTAATAGAGTAAAGATCTAGAGGTATTCGTATCAAACCCAACACTGCTAATTGTACAAGTGTGAAAGGGCAAAGTCAAGACATTTTTTTTATCTTGACATTTTTTTATTTTGTGGTATAATAAATTTAAATTAATAATAATGGTGTGTGATGAAAAAGAATTATATTGATAATAAAGTATTTTATGAAGAGATTAAGAAGTGGAGGCTATCCTGTGCTGAAGCAGAAAATCAAGGTGAATCCCTACCAAGAATCCCAGAATATCTAGGAGAATGTTTTCTCAAGATAGCCAATCATCTTTCCTATAGACCTAACTTTATAAACTATACATATCGTGAAGAAATGATACTTGATGGTATAGAGAATTGTATTCAATATGCTCACAATTTTAATCATGAAAAGTATAGTAATCCTTTTGGATATTTTACACAAATAGTATTTTATGCATTTGTTCGTAGAATTCAAAAAGAAAAGAAACAGCAGCATATTAAACATAAAATCATAGAGAATATGAATATAGACCCTAGCATGTTAGGTATAGAAGATGATGATGAGCTTGCATATTATGCAGATTATTTGCAAAAGAATTTTTTACCTAATGAAGAGGTGTATAAATCTAAAAGAAAAAATATTAAAAAAAAAATAGGACTTGAACGATTTTGTAGAGCTTAATTATGAAATTTGCAATTATCACAGATACTCATTTTGGTGCAAGAAATGATAGTATAGTTTTTAATGATTATTTTTACAAGTTTTGGGAAAAAACTTTCTTTCAATATTTAAAAGAAAATAATATAGATACTGTAGTTCATCTTGGTGATGTAATGGACAGAAGAAAATTTGTATCATATAAAATTGCACAAGATTTTAGAGAAAGATTTTTACAAGTTTTTGAAGATAATAATATTCATTTAAAAATGATTGTTGGTAATCATGACATATATTATAGAAATACTAATAATGTTAATTCATTAAATGAGTTAGTGGGAAGACATCCTTACGGCAGATATAATAATATTTACATATATGATGAATGCAGAACACTTGATTTTGATGGTGTTCCAATATTATTAATTCCTTGGATTAATAGTGAAAATTATGAATCAACTATTGTTGAAATAAATAACACTAAAGCTCAGATTGCAATGGGACATTTAGAGATAAATGGATTTGAAATGCATTCTGGACATTTTGCACAAGGAGGATATGATAAAGGATTATTTGAAAAATTTGATATGGTATTTTCCGGCCACTTCCATAAAAAATCTGATGATGGGCAGATTTTTTATTTAGGCAGCACATATCAAATGACATGGGCAGATTATAATTGCTCAAGAGGGTTTCATATTTTTGATACTGAAACTAGAGAACTAAACAGAGTATTAAATCCACACACTATTTTTAAAAAGATCTATTATGACGATGTATCTTATAATTATGATGATTTTGATTTTAATTCTGTGTCACAACAATACACCAAGGTTATAGTTGTACATAAAAAAGATTTATATAAGTTTGATTTATTTATTGATAAACTTCTAAAAAGTGGAGCTCATGATGTAAAAATTGTAGAAGATTTTTCAGATTTAGATGCAAGTAATGTATCTGATAATGTTATAGAACAATCAGAAGATACATTATCTCTTTTAAATAATTATATTGACCAATTAGAAATAAACCTTGACAAATCTAGACTTTCTGATATAATGAAATCTTTATATTTACAAGCTAGTGAACTGGAAGTATGATTTTGTTTATAGATATTGATGAGCTAGAACCAGAGTTTAGGTTAAAACCTTATAAACTTCAAAATATTTATAATTTAGGAATTGATTATTGGACAAATACTATAGATGGAATTTACACAGAGCCTTTTACAAAAAAAGAAGAAGAATGTTGTTTATTTAGGTTTGAAAATTTTGATTTTAAACTTAGCAATCGTTGGCATGATTATACACTATCATGTGGAGTCACAGGAATTACTATAAAGTTTGTTAGCACTAAATTATGATTATATTTAAAAAAATTAAATGGAAGAATTTTCTTTCAACAGGAAATGCATTTGTTGAAGTAGATTTAAATAAAGAATCTTCTACATTAATTATTGGAGAAAATGGAGCAGGTAAATCTACAATACTTGATGCTCTTTGCTTCAGTCTTTTTGGAAAACCTTTTCGCAATATTAACAAACCGCAACTAATAAATTCCGTAAATGAAAAAGATTTACAAACAGAAGTCGAATTTGAGGTGTCAGGTAAAACTGTTAAAGTGTTTAGAGGGCTAAAACCAAATAAGTTTGAAATATATGTAAACAATGTATTTATAAATCAAGATGCAGCAGTAAGAGATTATCAAGAATATCTTGAACAGCAAATATTAAAACTGAATTATAAATCATTTACTCAAGTTGTCATATTAGGCTCTTCTACATTTGTTCCTTTTATGCAACTTAAAGCTAAAGAACGTAGAGAAGTTGTAGAGGATATATTAGATATTAAGATATTTTCATTGATGAATATAATCTTAAAAACTGAAAATAAAGTATTGATACAAGATATTCAAGAAATTAATAATAATATTGCTATTAAAGAAAATGAAATAGGATTGCATCTAAAATATCTTGAAGAAAAGAAAAGCGATAAAAAAGATGTACTTGAAGAAAAACAGAAAAAAATTAAAAATAATAATAAAGATATAATAGAAAAGAAAAATCAAAAAGAAAATATTGAGAAAGAAATAAAATTTCTTAGAAATGAAATAACGGATGAAAGAGCAATTTTAAAAAGACTAGAAGACTGTAGTAGTACAATAACAAAAATAGAAACTAGGTTACAAGATTGTAAAAAGGATTTAATCTTTTTTAATTCCAACAATACTTGCCCAACTTGTACACAAGAAATACAAGAAGATTTTCGTAATAATAAGATTAGTGAAAAAACTGAAAAAAGTAATGAGCTTATAAAAGCAATATCAAAATTAAATACAATTTTAAAAGATGATGAAAGATTACTGTCAAATATTAAACAAATAAAATCCACAATTTCTGATAAAGAAATAGAACTAGCAAATACTATCTATTCTTTAGAAACTTTAAATAAATCAAATAAAGAATTGACAATTGAACAGAATAATTATGAATCTAAAACATCATTTAGAGATGAACAATTAAAGCTAATAAAGTTAAAAGAATCTATTAAGATACTAAAAGAAAATTTAAGAAAGAAAACAGAAGATAAAGCTTATCTAGATGTATCAAAAAATCTTTTACAAGATGATGGGATAAAAACAAAGATTATTAAAAAGTATTTACCTATTATGAATAAACTAGTAAATACTTATTTGTCCAATATGGATTTTTATGCTAAGTTTAGTTTAGATGAAAACTTTAATGAAAAAATAGAATCTAGGTATCGTGATGAATTTTCATATTCATCTTTTTCTGAAGGTGAAAAAATGTGAATAGATCTTTCTCTTTTATTCACATGGAGAGCTATTGCAAGAATGAAAAATTCAACAAATACTAATTTATTAATATTGGATGAAATTTTTGATAGTTCTTTAGATACAACTGGAACAGATGATTTTTTAAAGATATTAGATACTTTTACAAATCAGAATGTGTTTATTATAAGTCATAAACAAGATATTTTAATTGACAAGTTTAGGTCTGTAATACAATTTAAAAAAGAAAAAAACTTTAGCGAGATAGCAGAATGACATATAAATTTTTAAGACCAGATGACCCAATTTTAAAAAATAAATTAGGAAATGTTTCTTTTGATACATTTGAAGAGATGTATCATTTAACACCATCTCAACTATATAATAATTTATTTGAAACAATGTCAGAGTGTGGTGGTATAGGCTTAAGTGCAAATCAGTGTGGGGTAATGGTTAGAATGTTTGTAATGTATACTGATTGGGATAATAAAGTACATGAAGCTATGTTTAATCCAGAAATTATTTGGGAGTCAGAAAATGAAATAGTATTTAGTGAGGGCTGTTTAACTTATCCATTTTTATTTTTAGATATTAGTAGACCATATAGTATTAAAGTTAAATATCAAGATATAGATGGTATTGAATATGAAAAAGAATATGATAATATTACAGCAAGAGTTTTTCAGCATGAATATGACCATATGGAAGGAAGAAATTTTACACAATTAGTTTCCCCTTTAAAACTTGATATTGCAAAAAGAAAAGCTTCAAAGGCAATAAAAAAAGAAAAAATTAAACAAAAAAATGCAAGAAATAAATGATGAATGCGGTGTTTTTGGTATTTTTAATCATACAGATGCTTCAGAAATAACATATTATGGTATTCATGCTCTTCAGCATCGTGGTCAAGAAAGTGCAGGTATTTGCACATCTGATGGTGAAGAATTAAAATTGCATTGTGGAATGGGATTAGTAGTTGAAGCAATAAGTAAAACTTATATTAAAGAATTAAAAGGTAATCATGCAATAGGGCATGTAAGATATACTACAGCTGGTTCTAGTTCAATATCAAATGCTCAACCTTTAAAGTTCAGATATAAAGGTGGACAAGTTGCAATTGCACATAATGGTAATTTAGTCAATGCAGATATTTTAAAAGAAAAATTAGAGTTACAAGGTTCAATATTTCAAACTGATAGTGATACAGAAGTTATTTCACACCTAATGGCTAAAAGAAATAAACTGTCTGTAGAACAATCTTTACGTTCTGCATTAAGAGAAGTAGGGGGAGCATATGCATTAGTTGTTCTGACAAATGATAAACTGATTGCTGTACAAGACCCAAGAGGATTTAGACCATTATCTATTGGAAAATTAGGTGATTCATGGGTAGTTGCATCAGAAACTTGTGCATTTGATGCAGTAGGTGCAGAATTTGTTCGTGATGTAAAATCCGGTGAAATGATAATTATAGATAAGTTTGGATTAAAAAGTGTTTTATATGCATCTCCTCTCCCTAAAAGAATTTGTTCTTTTGAGTATATATATTTTGCAAGACCAGATAGTGATATAAATGGAATTAATGTTCATCTTTCTAGAAAGAAATTGGGAAGACAATTGTGGCATGAATCTCATACAGATGCTGATATTGTAATAGGTGTTCCAGATAGTGGTATTTCTTCTGCAATAGGTTATGCAGAGGCATCTGGAATACCTTATGAAGTTGGTATGATTAAGAATCGCTATGTAGGAAGAACATTTATACAGCCCAGTGAAATGTTACGAACTCAAAGTGTTAAAATGAAATTAGGAGTTGTTAAGAAAGTAGTAAAAAATAAAAGAGTAATTTTAGTTGATGATTCTTTAGTTAGAGGGCATACTAGTAAAAGAATTGTTAAGTTATTAAAAGATGCAGGAGCTAAAGAAGTTCATTTAAAAGTTAGTTCTCCTCCAATTAGATATTCTTGTGTTTATGGAATAGATACTCCAAACCGTGCAGAACTCATAGCTGCAAACTTCTCTATAGATGAAATATGTGAAGAAATTAAAGCAGATTCTTTGTATTATATTTCAGAAGATTCAATGATAAAGTCGATAGGAAAAAAAGATTCGACAACTCCATGTTTAGCTTGTTTTAATGGTGAATATCCAGATACAACAAATATACCTTTACTTACGGGATTTAAAGATATATGAAAAAACTTGCAATTTTTGCATCTGGAAATGGAAGTAATGTTGAAGTTCTTCTTTCAGCAACAAAAAGTGGATGTCTTCCAGTAGAGTGGGTTGTTCTTATTTGTGATAATCCAAATGCACCAGTTGTAGAAAAAGTCAAGTTTTATGAAGTTCCTTGCTGGACACACCAATTGTCTGAATTTACAGATAAAAAAGAATATGAAAAAAATATAAAAAAAGTGTTGACATTTTATAATGTCGATGGTATAGTATTATCTGGTTATATGAAAATAATTGGTTCTGAACTTTTAGATACATGGAAAGGCAACATTATTAATCTACATCCATCTCTTCTACCTTATTTCAAAGGAGCTCATTCTATTAAAGATGCTTTCAAATCCCATAAAGATGTAACAGGATGTAGTGTTCATTTTGTGGATGAAGGCATAGATACTGGAACCATTATTGCAGAAAGGCCAGTTCCAATCTTCTCTGATGATACAGAAAAGACTCTTGCAACTAGAATTCACCAGGCTGAATATATTCTTTTTCCAGAAATTGTAAAAAAAATATTTTTTCTTGACATTTGAATCTAGTTCATGTATAAATAGAGTAGGAAATGCCGAAAGGGTTTCCTACTTTAATCTTGCTTAATATAAGGAGAAACTAATGAGCAACATACCTACTTACGATCATGTTCGTACACTCAGTGTAGGATTTGATTCTATCTTCGATTCTTTAATGAACAATGTCAGCACGGCAGGTTCAACATACGGAAACAACTATCCACCTTACAATCTCATAAAAAAAGATGATGAGCATTTCGTCATTGAACTTGCAGTTGCAGGTTTTGAGAAGGAGGATGTTGAAATTGAAACAAAAGAAAGTAAAATTTCTATTCGTTCAATTGTGCCGAAGAGGATAGATGAAGAAGGCTCTAACGATGAGTATCTTCACAAAGGTATTTCTAAACGAGCGTTCAATAGGACATTTACTTTATCAGCAGATGTATTTGTTAAAAGTGCAAGCATGGTAAATGGACTTTTGAAAATTGACCTTGAAAGAATTGTTCCAGAGAAAAAAAGATCTAGAATGATTTCTATCAACTAATAATATTATGCGGGCACTCTATTTTGGAGTGCCTAATTTTAGGATGTTCCAGTGGAAAAAATAGACTACAAATATAATGAGGATAATCTAATACTAGAGCTTGCTCACTATATCAATAAGACCTACTCTCAACATTATTCTCAAAACAATTTTCAAGCAACAGAATTCATTATTGACTCTGGTCATGGTGAAGGATTTTGTATTGGAAATATCTTGAAATATGCTCAGAGATATGGTAAAAAGAATGGGTATAATCGTAAAGATTTATTCAAAGTAATCCATTATGCATTGATGGCATTACACAATCATGATTTAAACTATGGAGAATCAAATGAAACTAAGTAATGAAACCCGTGACGTTTTAAAGAATTTTGCATCAATCAATTCTAATCTTTTAGTGAAGCCTGGAAAACAAATTGCAACAATGTCTGCAATGAGAAATATTGTTGCACTTGCAACAATAGAAGAAACTTTTGAGACAGCATTTGCAATTTATGACTTAAATGAATTTCTTGCAGCTCTTTCTTTGTTTAAGAAGCCCGTTCTGGACTTCAAAGAAAAGTATATGATGATTGCAGAAGAAGGCAGTAAAACATCAATTAAATATTATTATACACCAAATGATATGGTCACTGAGCCAAAAAGTGATTTGCATATGCCTGAAACTGATGTAGAGTTTGTATTGACTCATGATGAATTTGTCAATATTCAACGTGCGGCTTCAGTTCTTGGTGTTCCAGATTTAGTATTAAATGCATCTGTAACAGGTGAAGTAGAATTAACAGTTACTGATAGAAAAAATTCAACTTCAAATATTTTTTCACTGGTAGTTGGTGACAATTCTACAACTAATTTAGTGAGTAATTTTAAAACAGAAAACCTAAAACTTTTACCAGATGACTATACAGTAAAAGTTGCACAAGTTGGTATTTCTAACTTCAAATCAAAAGACCGTGATGTAGAATATTTTATTGCTTTAGAAACACACTGATTAATACTTTTTGAGATTTTTATTATGGAAAATTTTTTGTGGGTAGAAAAGTATAGGCCTCTTTGTATCCAAGATTGTATATTACCTGCTGAGATGAAAAGGACATTTCAGCAGTTTGTTGATGATAAAAATGTGCCCAACTTACTTTTGTCTGGTGGGCCGGGTGTTGGAAAGACAACTGTTGCAAAGGCTATGTTGAATGAAATAGGTTCAACATATATGTTAATCAATGGTTCTGAAGAATCTGGTATTGATGTTCTTAGGAACAAAATCAAGAACTTTGCTTCTACAGTTTCATTTGATACCAACCGAAAGTTTGTAATATTAGATGAAGCTGATTATTTAAATCCCCAATCAACTCAACCTGCCCTTCGTGGTTTCATTGAAGAGTTTCATAGAAATTGTGGGTTCATATTAACTTGCAATTTCAAAAACCGAATTATTGAACCACTCCATTCACGTTGTTCTACTATTGAATTTCGTATTCCAAATGAAGAAAAACCAAGACTTGCAGCTGAATTTTATAAAAGGATTATTCATATTCTACAACAAGAAAATGTAGATTATGAAAGAAAACCAGTTGCTGCAATTATTGAAAAGTTCTTTCCAGATTGGAGAAGAGTTCTGAATGAACTTCAGAGATATTCTGCTTCTGGTAAAATTGATTCCGGTATACTTGTTAATATATCAGATGAAAGTATGAAAGAATTAATTTCTTTTTTAAAGGAGAAAGAATTTGGTAAACTTCGTAAATGGGTGGTCAATAATCTTGACAATGATCCTTCTAGAATCTATCGTAAAATTTATGATATTTTGTATACCAGTGTGACTCCAAATACAGTTCCAAACTTAGTGTTGATAATTGCAGATTACCAATACAAATCAGCATTTGTTGCAGATCATGAAATCAACATGTTGGCTTGTTTAACTGAAATTATGTCACAGGTAGAGTTTAAATGAGGTTTGAGTATACAGTTGGAGACATAACAAAAGAGAATGCTGTATTTTTTGTTCAAAAATATCACTATTCTCCAGTAATGCCAAAGCTAACTAAACATTTTTTAGGTTTTTTTATTGACGGAAAATTAAAAGGAGTTCTTACTTTAGGGTGGGGAACACAGCCCAAACATACTATTAACAAAATGTTTACAGGCTTAAGCACTAAAAGTTATTTTGAAATAGGTAAAATGTGTATGAGTGAAGATATGCCTCGTAATTCTGAATCTCAAATGTTATCTCATACAGTACGATGGCTTAAGAAAAAATATCCAAACTTACTTTTTCTTTATACACTAGCAGATGGAATCATGGGGAAATGTGGATATGTTTACCAAGCATCTAATTTTCTTTATGGAGGGAAGTATTTTACTCAAGTATATATGATGGAAAATGGAGAAAAATTGCATCCAAGAAGTACAAAAAATCTTTTAAAAGAAAATTGTGTTTATTCTAATAGGGATAAATTGTTTTGGATGACTAGAGATTTTATGACACATAAAAACATAAAGCTTATTGAAGGATTTATGTTTAGATACATTTATCCATTAAATAATTCTGCAAAAAAATATATTAAAAATAGTAATATGAAATGGACAAAAGAATATCCAAAAGATAAGGATTTAAAATGGTTTGATAAAACAATACTACCTAAACAAGAAATAAAAAAACCACCATTTACTTTTGATAATGTTATATATAACATTAAAAATGTTGGTTTAAATTCTCCATCGTTAGAAAAGTTCATGGCATGACTAAATTAACGGATGCATCTGTTGCAAATAAGTCTGGTAAAAATTTAGAAAAACAGTTGAAAAATTTATTAAAATATTATAACATACCATACGCCTATCAAAAAGAAGGAAATTTTGAGATAGATTTTATTATACAAATAGGGAATAAAAAAATATATGTTGATTGTACTAATCAGAATGTTGGAGGTAGTGTTGAAGAAAAACTTCCACATAAAGTATGGAAATACTGGAAAAAGTATAATTTTGATGAAGTTTATATTATAAAAGGTAATCATGATATAGGGAAATGTGTAATATCCCATCTTAAAGATGATGAATTTATTCGTGGCTATAAAACACATATAGTGAGACTTGAACAATTTATTAATATTATTTTAGATATACCTAGAGAAAATACTAACTTAGAAAGGTTTATGCGATAATGTACGAATTAAAAGATTATTTGAATTCTATTAATCATACAAAAGAAAACTTATTAGACAGTGATGATGAAATGTGGGAAAAGAAATATCCTGCATACATTGTTAATCATTGTTTAGGTTCTTTTCCTGACACTGTATTGTTTGTCAATGAAATGAATTTTAATTGTCATTTGGATGTAAAACTTCAAAATGACTTTTTAATAAATACAATTAGGTCTAAGAAAAGATTTGCTCCTTGGTTAAAAGCAAACAAACTTAAAGACTTAGAGTATGTGAAAGAGTATTACGGATATAGTGATGTGAAAGCTAAATCTGCTCTTGAGATACTTTCTGATGAACAAATTATTACGATTAAAAATCGTTTGAATAAAGGTGGAAGAAAATGATTAATAACATGTTAGAAGTAACAATCAAAGAGCCTGATGACTTTCTGAAAGTCCGTGAAACTCTTTCAAGAATAGGAGTTGCAAGCAGAAAAGAAAAGAAACTTTTTCAATCCTGTCACATATTGCATAAACAAGGAAAATATTATATTGTACATTTTAAAGAATTATTTGCTTTAGATGGTAAAGAAACTAATATTACTGAAAATGATATTGCAAGAAGAAATACAATTTCTTCATTGTTACAAGATTGGGATTTAGTATCAATTCTTGGTAACTCTGACCCCAAGGCTCCTTTGTCTCAAATTAAAATTATTGGATTTAAAGAAAAGGATGAATGGGTTCTTGAGACAAAATATAATATTGGTAAAAAAAGAGTAGAAACAACTTGACAATTCAAATGACAGACAGTACAATAATATTGTTTTGTAATTCTGAAAAGGAACTATTTTATTATGATGAATTTTTATACTCATGTTCTTCAATGGGGAAATCGAATATTGGTTCGTGGTGTCAAAGACGGCCAGAGATTCAATAAACGGATTCCCTACAAACCTACCTTATACGTTCCCACTGACAAGCCTTCTAAGTTCAAAACTCTAAAGGGTAATCCTGTTGTACCTATCAAGTTTGAAGATATAAAGGCTGCAAAAGAATTCCTTTCTTATTATGAAAATCAACTGAATTTAGTATTTGGAATAAATCAATACACATATTCTTATATTGCAGAAGCTTACAAAGGCCAGATACAATTTGACCGTTCTTTGATGCATGTGTACACAATTGATATTGAAGTACAGTGTGAAAATGGTTTTCCTAATCAAGACCTTGCAGCAGAAGAAATGTTATCAATTACTGCAAAAAGATATGGTTATGAACAAATTCTTGTTTGGGGGATTGGTAAGTATCATACAGATAATGAAAACGTAAAATACATTTCATGTCAAGATGAAAAACATTTGCTTGAATCCTTTATTGGATGGTGGGAAGAGATTCAGCCTGATGCAATCACAGGCTGGAACACAGAGTTTTTTGATATTCCTTATATTTGTAATCGTATCAAAAGAGTATTTGATGTAAAGACAGTAAACAAACTTTCACCTTGGGGTTCAGTTAATGAAAGAAAAGTAAAAGGTAAGTATGGTAAAACAAATACAATCTTTGATATTATGGGAGTTTCAAACATTGATTACCTCCAACTTTATCAAAAATTTACTTACACAAATCAAGAATCTTACCGGCTAGACCATATTGCATTTGTAGAACTAGGTGAACGTAAAGATGAAAATCCTTATGAAACTTTTAAGGAATGGTACACTAAAGATTATCAATCTTTTGTAGATTATAATGTACAAGATGTTGTACTAGTAGAACGCATTGATGAAAAGATGAAGTTGATGGACTTGTTGATGACCATGGCATATGAGGCTAAAGTCAACTTTTCGGATGCATTTACTTCTGTTCGTTATTGGGATGTTCTTATTTACAATCATTTACTTTCCAAAAATATTATCATTCCACAAAAAACTAATGACGAAAGAAAACAAGGAAAGTTTGCCGGTGCATATGTCAAAGAACCTCAGCTTGGTATGCACAAATGGGTAGTATCTTTTGATTTAAATTCATTGTATCCTCATTTGATTATGCAGTACAACATTTCACCAGAAACACTTGTAAAGAATTGTAAAGATTATAGTGATTCTATAATTGCAGATTTTGTAGATGGTGCATTTGATACAGAACATCTTAAAGAACAAAATCTGACAATGACTCCAAATGGTGCAATGTTCAGAAAAGATAGACAAGGCTTTCTTCCAGAGATGATGCAACAGATTTATGATGACCGTACCATTTACAAAAAGAAGATGCTTGATGCACAACAAAAGTATGAGGATACAAAGGATGCTAAATACTTGAATGATGTGTCTAGGTATCAAAACATTCAGATGGCCAGAAAGATTTCTTTGAATTCTGCTTATGGTGCGATTGGAAATGAATGGTTCAGATACTTTGATCTTGCAATTGGTGAAGGTGTGACAACCTCAGGCCAGTTGTCTATTCGATGGATTGAAAAGAAACTCAATGTATATCTAAACAATCTTCTAGAAACGTCTGATGAGGATTATGTGATTGCTTCAGACACTGATTCTGTTTACATTACATTTGATAAACTAGTTTCTAAATTGTTTAATGATGATTCATCTACTGAAAAGATTGTAAACTTTCTTGACAAAATAACAGAAGAAAGAATTGAACCATTTATTGATGAATGTTATGCAGAACTTGCTAAATATATGAATGCATATCAGCAGAAGATGCAAATGAAACGTGAGGTGATTGCTGACAAGGGTATTTGGACTGCAAAGAAAAGATACATTCTAAACTCTTGGGATGTGGAAGGTGTTCGATACAAAGAACCAAAACTAAAGATTATGGGAATCGAAGCTGTTAAATCTTCAACACCATTTTCTTGCAGAGAGAAAATTAAAGAATCACTCAAGGTGATTATGTTAGGTGATGAAAGAGAACTAAATACTTTCATTCAAGATTTTCGTAAAGAGTTTTTGCAATTACCTCCAGAGGAGATTGCATTTCCAAGGTCTGTTAATGGATTGACACAATTCAGTGACAGCTCTTCTATTTACACTAAAGGCACTCCTATTCATACAAAGGGTGCATTGATGTATAACTATCTTGTTAAAAGGGAAAAACTTACTTCTAAGTATCCTTTAATTCAAGAGGGTGATAAGATTAAATTTCTTCACCTTAGACAACCCAATCCAACACAATCAAATGTAATTTCTTTCATCACCAAACTGCCAAGAGGCACTGATGTAGAATCCTATGTTGATTATGATAAACAATTTGAGAAGGCGTTTGTTGAACCTTTCAATCTTATCCTTGAACAGATAGGATGGAATATTGATAGGTCATATGGCACTCAAGCCACATTAGAAAGTTTTTTTGGATAAGTTTATGTCTGATAAAAAAGTAAAAAAATTAATTTATTTACAAGCAAAACACTTGACAACTGCCATACCTTATGATAGTATGGTCTATATTCATTGGGATAATGGAGCCCCATTAGTTTTGGCAGATAAACAGAAAGGCTATGGTATGGTAACATCTGTTAGATTGAAAACTATTTTAGAAGGAAATTGTTTAATAGTATGAGATATTTTAGATATACACTTGATGATTTGAAAAAGTCTTCTGATAGAAAATTATTTACTTACATTACTTTTTTTGCTGGTGGGGGAGGCTCTTCTTGTGGGTACAAACTTGCTGGTGGTGATTGTTTGTTCATGAATGAATTTCAGCAAGTTGCAGTTAATGATTATCTGAAAAACTTTCCAAACACTACACATTTATGTAAAGATATTAATTCTATCAGTTCACAAGAAATTATGGAGATGACAGGATTAAAGCCTGGTGAACTAGACATTCTTGACGGCTCTCCTCCATGTCCACCTTTTTCAATGAGTGGCACAAAACAAAAAGGTTGGGGTAAAGAGAAGATGGCATATGGAAAAAAACAAAAAGAAATCGAAAGACTCACATTCAAGCAAATAGAAATTATAAAAGATCTTCAACCCAAAGTTGCAATTATTGAAAACGTAAAAGGTTTTACAATGAAGTATGCAACGGAGTTGTTTGAAGAAGTTCTTGAATCAGTAAGACAAGCTGGTTATGGTGTTACATGGAAAGTATTGAAAGGAAGTAACTTTGGTGTTCCACAAAAACGTGAAAGAGTTTTTATTGTTGGTGTTCGTAATGATATTTTAGAAAATCATAATAATCCATTTATAAGTTTTTCACCAGAAGTATTAGATGGATTTATATTTCCAGAACCAGAAAAAAAGTATGCAACATTACAAGATGCAATTGGTGATTTAAAAGATGATAAAGAAAACATAGAAGAAAGTGAAGTTCTTTGTGAGTCAATGAAAAAGAGTGCTAAATATAAGTGGTTAAGGAGATTAGAAAAAAACCCAGAGAAAGTGGTTTCAGTAGGTGATGATGTAGTCAAGCCTTGGTATCAAAAAGTTATTGCTCATCGTGCTGCAAGAAATAAAACAGTTCCAGAAGAAAAGTTTTCTTTCTTTCAATCTCGCCGTGTTCCTTGGAATCAATCGTCACATACACTATCAGAACAGGGATTGCAAACAAGTCTAGCTGTACATTTGCATCCTTCAGAAGACCGTGGTTATACTGTAAAGGAATCAAAAAGAATTATGACACTTCCAGAAGATTATCAGTTCACAGGCAAATTAAATGAAAACCTTGCAAGAATTGGTCTAATGGTTGCACCACTACAGATGAAATATCTATCGGAAAATATTTACAATAATATTCTGAAACCATATAAGGATTCGCAGAAATGAAAGAATATTATGCAGAAACAGATTTAGGAAGAAAAGAAACATTTGATTCAATGAATGGAAAGTTTCTTGATTCTACATCATATGATAAAGTCTATCAATCAGATGAAGATATTGTAATATACAAGCCAGGAAAATCTTTAGATGGAAAAGGTGTTCCTCTTGCATTTGTAATTACAAATGCATTTCCAGATGATAAAGTTCGCAATACTTTAATGTCAATTGAAGATACATCTACAATGCGTGCTAATTGTTCAGGCCCAATAGATAAAGAAGAAATGGCAAAGAAGGGTTTGATTGAAGGTGAGCATTATAGATTACGAACACCAAATTCATATCAAGTGAAAACAAAATCTGGTAAGTGGGGAATGATTGCATATTCAAATGAAATACATTCTGTAATGATAGGATTTAAAAGAGGACGTTTCACAGGTGCAATTGATATGTCTGGATGGACAAAAGACAATCCAGAAAAATGGAATGCACTTCAAGATATTTCTATTTGGAATGAACGTGCTTTCAAAAAAGCAGACAAAGAAATCTATCGCAGACAAAAATCATTTGTAGAAACAAACATTAAACCAGAACATCGTGTTGGGAGAGGAATATTTACAACTCTCTCAGCAAATAGGTATCATAGTGGGCAGTCAACAAAAATGGCTGCTCATGTTGATTTTGGAGACACTGATGCCGGTCTAACTAGTATGTGTGTCTTCAGAGAAGGAGATTATCAAGGTGCATATCTTTGCTTTCCTAGATATAGGGTTGCGATTGATGCACCAGATAACTCCGTCATTATAGCTGATTCTAGTGAATTACATGGGGTAACTCCTATTTCTGGAAACGGTGAAAGATTCTCTTGTGTTGCATATTGTGACAAACGGTTGGCAACAATTGGTACATATGGGAAACAGGAGAAATTGATTGGAAAGTATGCAGAGAAAGAAATTTCTTCATTGGATACTTTTTTTACTTGACATTTATAAATGTCAGTGGTAATATATAAGAAGAAATAATCGTTGTTGATTATTTCTCTGTAGAGACATATTCTATTACTGAATATG
>VMHT01086690.1_pt1 | contig 31036 bp, 36 predicted proteins | sample 4693611 | NCBI WGS metagenome assembly VMHT01 (sample SAMN12280063, study PRJNA550983) | marine metagenome | isolation source: seawater sampled from same location over 5 years 0.02-0.2 micron viral filtrate | place: USA: collected off the coast of southern California halfway between the port... ... | reverse complement strand
TTCACCTACTTCAAACCCGGTAACGTTCATTACCGACATAGTTGTAGTAGTAGCTGCTATAGCTGATCCGGAATCTAGTGTTGTGGAGTTTGCAACTAATAATTGGCCACCAACTGCATTAACAGACTCTTTCTCAAATACAGCTGATGATAGTGTTCCGCGGATCCTAGCATTCTCTACTTCAAGATAGCTGTTGCCTGTTCCACTATCCACAGTGAGCATGAACCCTGCACCTCCTTGTGGTACAGCTGAAGATTCAAAGTCTTTAGAATAGATAGAGCCGTCTTTATCGAATATTAGCTTACCTCCAGTTAATTGAGTAGCACCGATATCCCAGCCTGCTATACTACCAGCTGATGCAGTTATCTCTCCAGCATTTGTTAGTATAAAATTACTTGAAGATATTTCAATCAGCCCATTGGATGCGGAAATATATTGTGTCGTTTCTGTACCTATAAAGAACTCTTTAGCGTGTATATCAAGACTACTATTACCTTGTGTGGAAAACCGTAAATAATTATCTTGATCACCAGCAAGTTCAAATCCAACACCGTCGTATGTTGTTTGACCAAATCCAGCTGCTGGTGGAAGTGTTAGTGATCCGGACCAAAATAGTATACCGCTAGGTCCATCTAGTGATCCTGAGAACTGGTTCCATCCTTTATAATCTTGTGTGCGTAAATTAGCCATCTACTCTACCTCTATTCCTTCTATTATTATACCGTCTCCGATAAATAAACTACCATCAAGGTAATTGTTTGATCCTTGTATGTGCGTATTGCTACCTGCAAAATCCACTCCATACTTTGTTAATACTACATTAGCTGAAATACCGTTCACATTTATAAATTCGAACTTAAAATCTAATACATCATCAGCTTGATATGTTGGTACAGGGAATTCAATAAAAGTGTGGTTAGGAGTAAAGCCTGTTTGCGATGAGCCTCGTATTGTTAAATTGCTTATCGTCCACTCCCCGTGATAGATGTTGAATATTATATGCCCTGTTGAATCTTGCGTTGGCTTGTATGATAGTGTTAAGAATTCCTTCTCAATGATACCTGGGTTCTGCGTTATAGTGGTAACCTCATTAGCGGTAAATGTTGCAGGTACCTCTACTACACTCGCTCCACGTCTACCACCTCGCCTAGATGTAGATCGCACCTGTCGCCTAAATTGTGCTTCTGCTCCCCGTACTACCATATTTCTAGAGGTAACTCGCGGCGTTTCTACTAATTCACTCTCTAGTGTAGTAAGTAATTCACCATGATCTGTACCTCCTATATTTGAGCCTGATATAAATATATCAGTGCGAGATGGATATGCTTGAGCCTCTGTTTTTGTAGCAGATATATCTAGCAAGATCGTATACTCATTATCTTTATATAAATCTACAGGTGTACTGGTTTTAAACTGTATATACCCTGACTCCTCAGATGTTATGCTCTCACTTCCTGATATAGTTACCCCGGACATGACAATGTTATTTGTCTGTATTGCTTTTGGGTAATCTGTTATCGGAGTATATCCGTTTGCAGATACTATCCAGTAATCATCAACTACAGATTGTGTTGTAAATACGCCCATAGATGTTTGTGATAGTGCTTGATTCTGATCATTAAGTAGATCTAGATCTTCGAGATTATCCTCACTTACAAGGGTGTATGCTTGGAACCCCTGACTCTTCATATATGTCTTAACCTTGAATACATCGCCAGCGATAGGATCTATATTTTTTAATGTAATATTCGCAAAAGATTGTGAGTTATTTGAGCCGGTTGCAGGTATACCTTGCTGCTGATATGTCATACTCCAATCGGTTGTAGAGTTAAAGCCACTAGGTGCTAGTACAGATGGTGTTACAGCGTACCTAGGTATTTGCCCTCTACTTGTGGCAACATTAGTGGTTGTCACGACATTTAACTGCCATGGTGAAACCTGTACCCGTGTATCACTAATTATGTTCTGCACATATGTGTTAAATTCTAGCGTTTCACCTATTTGCAATTCTTTATTAGAACCTAATGTATAATTTGGTGATGGTATATTTATACTGATATCCATCATATCGTGATTGAATGTAGCCCCTTCAATGTCAAGGTATGCTACACCACTACCTGGATTAGAGTATGATAACGTTGCTGCTAATGTTGCACCAGACCCGGATGCGTTAGTAGCACCTGTTGCGTAACTATACGTCAGAAATTCGCGTATTTTTTCTTCGACTTTAGCACCGGGCACTGTGCTGAATATAATATCAGATACATTTTGCTTAGCAGGTGTTACAATTACGCTCGTTTTCCACTTTACGTTATATTTACCTTTCCATGCAGGTGTTACTGGTGATCCGTTTGGTCGATAATTTGCAATACCGAGAATAGTTATATTAGCAGGACCAGGTACAGTATCTTCGTATATATAAATACTAATTACTCTACGCCCAGCTTCATCGATAAATTTATTTATATGGTGATATATCGGATTATTATTTGCATCTGTTACCTCAACCAGCACCTCTGTATTATTTTGCAATAATGCGGAGTTACCGAGCAGCTTAAAATAATTTTTACCTGAGGTTAATTCGGTTGGTATATCAGAGACTCTAAAGTACTCAGATAGAGCACTTGTATCATTTATTAATGTAGGGATAGATGCTAACCCTAATTTTGGATTTTTTCTTTGTATCACGCCGTCTCCGATATTACTACTAGAGTCTACCTCAAGTATCGTATATAAATATACAGCGGTTAATAAATTACTTTACTCAAATCACTTTGTTTAGAAATCTCTATAACATCATCCACCATATCTTTCATTATATCAATATGAGATATTATTAATATAAAATCAAACTCAGTCTTCAAGTAATCGAATAACATAGCCATTGAATTTATATTGGATGTGTCTAGGTTACCGAATCCCTCATCTATAGCTAAAAAGGTGGGTCTCGGTAAATTTGATACGTTAATAAGTGCTACGCGGATTGCAAGTGATGATATAAATTTTTCCATTCCTGATGTCATCTCTAGAGACCATAGCTGATCACCATACTTTATATATGTTAATATATTTTTACCATCCACATCAAATATGAGCTCAAAGTTAACTACCTGTGATAGTATATTATTTACTTCCTCTTGTATATATGGTAGAGTGTCTGATATTATTTCATATGGTATTCCGTCTCGTTTTATTGCATCTAAATAGTACTCATACGCTTTCAGTTTAACTTCCAATGTATGCGCTTTCTTTATCTGCGCATCAATAGTTTTTATTCGCGTCTTAAGTACTTTAATATCACTAAAACATAGCTGGCAGTTGTTTACTATAGTAGCTAACTCTACCTTACTCACATTCTCACTCTGAGTAAGTGTATGTATTTCTTGATTTATCTGCTTATTCTCTTCAATTGCTTGAATATTAGCATGGTATTTTTTTATTTGCTTCTCAAGCTTGTTACATTCATATTGCAACCCCGTTTTAGTATCTTTAGCTTGATAGTATGCTATTCTACCAATATTACGCTCTTGCTCAATCGTGTTTAGCAGTGAATTGAGCTGATTTATTTTATTATAATCATCAATCACTGATGCGTTATTTTCTACAAATTCCGTATGTGTAGTTAACTCACTTCGCACTTTACTGACGGATTGCTTATCCTGTTCAAGTTGCGCGCGAGTGGTATTGGCCATTAGTATAAACTCGCTCTCTCGTTTTTTACAAAAATCGCAGTTAGGGTCAAAATCACTGTTACTCTGTAATCTCTCTAATTTATGCTTCACTTCTAACTTCAACCGCTCGAGCCGTTGATTGCATGTAGTTATACTATCCTGTGCATCGTTATAGAGCTTATACGTATACTCAACATCCTCTTTATTATACGAGTGTAATATCTCTCTAGCTTTTTTAGCTTTCAGTTTATTTCCATCTGATATAGCTTCATCGGATTCTAACCTATGATTAATAGACTGTATTTGATTTTGAGTATCAATTAGTTTTAGTTCAAGTAAGTTTACATCATCTAGGGGTACACGTTTATGTAACGCTTTTGTTTTCGCTAATATTTCTTTTTGGATTACCTTAACAGATTGCTCATGCTCAACACGCTGCTGTTCATATTCTGTATACCGTGCTTGATCGATTGCTAACTTATCTTCAGCGTCGATAATCTGCTGTGAGTAATCTGTGCTTCCGAAATCCTTTAACAGTGCTTGTACATCTCGTATTTCTTCGTTAGCTAAGCTGTATAGCTCTTCGAACACTGTGATATCTAAAAACTGTGATAATAGGTCTTTTTTTTCAAATTGCGATTTATCAATGAACCCTGTATTATTATTTTGTACTGAGAGTGCTGTTAATACGAAGTCATCGTATTCACCTAGGTACCCTTGTATATTTTTATCTGTATCTCGTCGTTGCTCTCCGTTTAGTGATATATTATTTCCCTCTTCATCCACCATCCAGAAATCCACATCTACACGCACCTTACCTTTCATCCACCCTTTCATAATACGCTTCGCTTTCCGCTCAATAAAATAATCAGTACCATCAATTTCAAAGTGTAATTTACATTGAAATGTAGTTTTTGTATTATTCATTATATCACCAGCGGATTTACCTCTACTGCATCTGTCAAATATGCAGAAGGTGAGTGCATCAAGTATTGCTGATTTACCAGCGTGATTAGGAGCAAACAATCCAATTACATCTTTAGCTTTCTTAAAATTTATAGTATTACCATCACCGTAGCTGAACATATTTGCAAACTCAAACGTTTTCAACTTCCATGTTACATTTCGAGTTATAGATTCATTTTGTAAGCTACTGTTCAGTATCTTATTAATGGATTTAACCTGTTGTAGTACGTTAGCGTCTACACTGTGATTTTTCTCAATATACTCTTGTAGAAGCTTATTCTGATAGTTAACATCTCTAACATCACGTGTTAACGCTCTGGATGTAGTAGCTACACCTTTTATCTTATCTTGCTTGATAGTAATTATATCATTAACACGGCATACTTTCTTTATGTCTTTCACTAAGCCTTTCAGCTCTGCTTCAGTTGTATTTGTTGTTCTAATACGTAGCCTAGGTTGTTCTGGTATATCTGTAATGTCAGGTAATACCCCGTTCTTTACATCTATCGTGTAGAACCCGTGTTTATTTAATATATCCACATACTTAGGTTTACGTTTTGCTACATCCCATACAGCGTAACCGTGTTTACCGAATGCTTCACCGAAGTTTTGCTGAATTAGTGACCCTGGGTAGCATATTGTCTTTTGCTTGTCAACGTATTGACGTTTATGTATGTCCCCTAATAGTGAGAGATCGTATCCATTAAATAAATTTGAAGTATATTCCTCACCGGTAACTTCGTAACCTATATCCGTCTTCGACGATTGTACAGGTCCATGAAATAGTGCAATTTTTGTTGTACCATCGAATGCACTAGCTTTTATAAATGTACTAGGTGCATCAAATATACTAAACACAGTAAAATGTACATCAGCAATCTTATATACCCCTGAGTCTTTAAGGTAATGTAACTGTGGGTGATTTAAGTTGTTTATAATAGGTGTTAGCGCATCCAGTCTACTCGTATTGTTAAGGTTGGTATCATGATTACCTGTAATAACAATAGTGTGCCGTCTATCAGCTAAATTCTTTAGGAATTCGGATGTCAGCGATATCAACTCTGGTGATATGTCTGTCTTATTATGCACAACATCACCAGCTACATACACAATTGCATTTTCTGGTAGTTGATCAACACCAGCATATAACTCTCTAAATATGTCACGGTACTCAGCATGTCGTTGGTAGTTCCTGATATGTATATCAGCAACATGTAATATATTTTCTAGTTTATCAAACCCGACACTTATATTTTTAATTTTCAAATTTTTAACCCCATTTTCTGCATCATTAAATTACTACCTGTTAGTGGTCTAGCTTTACTGTATGTTTCAGTAAACTCTACATATCCCAGTTCACTAGGATCTGTATCACCGAGCTCAATTAAGTATACTGTAATACCGTTGTTTATAAAGTATTGACATATTTCTAACGCTTTAGCTCTAGCATCAGTATCTAATCCTATATACACTGTTTGTACGTTGTTAGTTATTATTGCAGATTTTAATTTATCGAGCACTATTTTACCAAATAGTGGAATTGCATTTCGTTTTACTGCAATTGCATCAAATGCCCCTTCTACAATTGTTATAGGTTCATTCCAATTCACGAGTAACTCGAACCCTATAATATCTTTACTCACTTTAGGATTCTTGTGCTTGAAGGTAGCTTCTGTATAGTATGTACGACCGGTGAAGAAATTTAGTTTACCGGTTTTATCGTAGCTAGGTATTATAATCATACCCCCATACTCACCTGTCTCACAATACCCTATATTATACTTAACAATATCATGCCTAGTTATACCACGCGTCTTTAAGTAATGCACTGCATTACGGAACTCTGGATTGTTCTTATTACCATTAAGTATTGGCTGGAATTCAGGTGGTAACATAACAGATTCTTTATCTGTTGTCACTCGAGTAGGTATATATGTACCCACCTCTTTATTTAAATCATCGAGCTGCACCTGTGTCGCGTTAGCTCGTTTAAATAGTGAATATAACTTACGCCCTTTAGCGTTACATACCCAGCAATGCCAGTACTGTGTTGCTAAATCTATCTCAAGCTTATGCTTGTAATGACTGCATGACGGACACTTAAACGACACGTTATTACCGGACGTTTTCTTTGACCTACCTAATACTACCTCTAATATACTTAATAAACCCATCCTTAAATATAAGAATATTTATTAAGTTAAACAACTATTTTATTAATTTTTTTTGCTACCATTTCATCAAATCTCACTTTTGCAAACCGTCGAGGTCCTATACAATCGTTATAGAATTCTGCGTTAGCTGATACATGAAATTTATGATGTATGTTTTCTTCGAGATAGTTCACTTGACCTTTGGTTTCACCCATTATTAGTATTGTAAATTCAAAACTGTCCTTACCTTGCTCTTCAATGTCTCGTTGTAGTTTTTTAGATGATCCAGTATATGTAGCCCAGTCAGATTCCTTGCGCACAACCTTACGGCGCTTTTTACCTTTAACTTTCATGCGACGCGTTGTACCAAAATACTTTCTACCGATGTACTTCATACCACTCTTCTTGTGTTTTATTAAGTACACGAATCCGAAATATTCACTTGGGGATTCTGTAAGAATCTTATCTTTATATAACCAATGACTCATATTATATATCAAACTGCACGTCGATTGAGATATCAAAATCCTTAGGACTCTTTATCGGCTGTGCTAGCTTCCCTATAGCTAATAACTCGTTACTATCATTGTATAACCCTAATGTGGTAATATATGGTGTAAATTCAGAGCTTGTAACAAATCCACGTGGGTATGGATTAGTAAGTGAATACATCTGTCTTGCTGTAGCGTTAAGTGTTGTATTAAACTCACCGTCTTCTATAGTACACCTGTATTTGTGTGTCTCAACATCTTGGCTACCTTTGAATGTTAAGGTGTAATCATCTGCTTCAGAGCCGTTCCGTAAATCAGCTAGAACAACAAACCCGTTTTTGTAAAATATATTACCAACAACATTTGATGTACTGTACTTGTATAGGCTGTTTATTTGCGACGGTGCTAGTGCTCGATTATATATAACAAATTCATCTACTGAACCTGAGAACGGTCGAATAACGCGTTCAGTCAATTTACTAACAATTCGAGTTTGACGCTCCATAACTCCATTTTTATACCCACCTAGGGTAATCTCATTACTAGTAACGTGCTCTTCATTAATTAGATCAACGTGTGTTAGCATTGATGCTGTTGTGTTGAGCCCTACCATCGTACCAGCTGAATTTGAACCCGAGCCTATATATAATTCGAGGTTTGAACCTGTTTTTTGAAATATAATGTGAACAGGTTTACTGAAATTCCAATTACTTGTTGTAGTAATAGTAGCGATATCTGAATCTTTACCTCTAAATGCCACAATCCTACCTGCACCTTGGCTATGATTAGTGTTTGTTACACCTATCTCCCATGGAACTGTATTCTCATCAACCCGTGATGTTGCAATTACATTGTATGTTATATCTTCAAGCTTACGTTTACCAGCTGTATCAAATTGTCCTATAAACGATTCATTTACTAATTGAGCAGGAGGTATATTTACCCATGTATGTATGGCAAAATCCCTGTCCCATGTATCTCTACTATACCCTGCAATAACGCTCATTATGCTATTAGATTCTGTTGCAAACGAGCTTGTACCTGCAAACGATAATGCCCTACCACCGGTACGGCGACTGTGATATATTTTTGTATTTTGAGTATGTAATCGAGTTGCATGGTCATTAGCTTGCGCTATAATATGTCCATTATCGTTAACTGTATCACCTATACTATATTGTACATTAGAATCGAAATTAACATGTAGTAGTGTATCCCTCGGTGATGGTGGCCAGTGAACATTATTACCGTTGCCCTCAGTGGTACAATATAAATTACCTACTCCATCATCTATATATGTTTTTGACGCTCCCTGTAGCTTTACAGAACCAGGTTTAATCTTATCACCAAATATACTTGCTGGTATTGACCACGCCTCCACTTGCTCTGTTATATTTCGATACTGTGAGTGTAGAAACTCATTATCACCGGAAGTGTGAGAGTCTTTTGGATTATGGTAGTATATATGCCTTAAGGAGTCAAACGATGCATCACCGTATGATCCAGAGTATACCACTACACCGTAGTCAGGAGCTGTCTCATCAGTTATAGTCCACGACTTATGTGCGGTGTACTTTTTTACTGTTGATTGCCTAGAATCAATATTTTTAAAAGTAAACCTCGACATTTACATCTCCTAATAATCTAACTTAACTCTAATTGTAGCTTCTCTCTCGTAATTTTTTAGTAGCGCTTTACTTAACTTTGCAACAGCTACTAACTCATTTTGATTGTTATATAGTCCAACTGTTGTGATAAATACATTAGGGTCACCAATCATAGATGTATGCTTGAGCTGTCCTGAAGATCCTGTCACTCTAAATGTCGGGTTAGTTGAAAAGTTATGTCGGCCGTTTTTTGCTCGTATAAAGAAGTGTGTTGATGATATATCTTCTTCCGCTCTTGCCGTAAAATTTGCACCTACTTTTATTGCAGAGAATGATGAGCTGAGTGCTCCATCGTTTGCGTTAGCGCTTACAGTTGTGTTAAACCCAGATCCTGCTATACCAACACCTCTAAGTAACTTATCACCACTTATTGCTAATACACCTAACTCTGGATACACTTTACCTATATACACTCGATCACCACTAGATAAAAATGGTGTTGTTCCAGATCCACTTATAATATTGTAGTATACGTGCCCATTTTCTGACCCTGCTGCTGTATCATTACTATCATCAATAAGGTGATATTTGTTTGCAGCTGCTGCTCCAAACATATTTAATTGCCAGTTACCTGGGTTAAACTTCTGCTTGAATCTAGATCTATTTAAAGTTATAAAAATCATGCCTTCAGATGTAGTATTATCACCGAATTTAAACTTGGAGTTTGGTGATGTATCATCTAGCAATAAGTTTCTAAACTGCCCGTATACTGCACGTGATGGTGACATACCTACTGTAGCTCCAGCAGATCTTGCGGACCCTGAGCCTGCATAGTGCCCATACGCAATATTAAATTGTACTTCTGCGGCTGGATCTGTTAATGCTTTATCATATACATCCCAGTAATAAGCACCCTTTGTGGTATCCGCTGCACCTTCTGATCCGGAGAAAAATGTTGTCAGCTGGCCACCATTACCTGAGAACAATCCTGACGTAATTCCTTTAGATACGTTGCCTGCTACAACATCCTCAGATAAATCGAATGTCTCAAAAACCTCAGTTACCTGACTGGGTAGCGGACCAGATTGTAGTACCTGCTCTTGATAATCAGCTGTTCTCGCAGCTTGTGCTCTATTTGACGCATTTCCCATGGAGTTGTTATCTCTATTAACAGCCATTTATTTCTCCTATAATATTCGGCCAGACGTTAGTACAGTATCTGCTTCTACTGTAATTGGTATTGTAATACTACCACCTGTCTCATTACCTGTAATTGTTAGTGTTGTTGATGTTGTCCGTGTAATAGCGCGCGATGTTATGGTTACAGCGAGAGCGGTAACTGTATGTGATGTTGCGTTACCATCCGGTGTATGTGTTGCGTTAACTATATTGCTATTCATTGGTAATGAGTTAGCACCTATTGATACTATATCTGCGTTACCTACCGTGAATGTGTACCCAAGCTGCTGATTACCGTTCGATATATTAGATGTCTGCGGTGTAACCACAGTATTAGTGCCTGGTAGAGCTAATACAATGCTACTCTCTGCAACTGTCACAACAGGTAATACCTGTGTATTTTTAGGCAAAGTTATTAACTTATACTTGAGTGTCTGTGGATCATTTGTAAATCCTTCAAGTATAGGTAGCTGCTCGATTGCTTCACCGTAGTAGTTTGTACCATTATCATGATTAGGATCCCAGAGATTGTAATCAATCTCATCATCACCTAATGCAAATTTTGTTATTTGTAAGTTACCAGTTGCAAGTAATTCTCTACCTCGTTTCGTAAGGACAGCATCTACTGTTACAGAACTGTTATCTAAATATCCCATGTGTTAGCTCCATTATTGTTATATATTATAAATATACCTATTCTCAATTTAAAGTGTTCTTAGATCCGTATTTGGTGCAAGTGTTCCTATACTTCCTCGCACAGGTATAGTATCTGTCGTTATTAGTACATTTGGATTAGTTAAAATATACTCTACTACAGGATTACCATCTATTGTTTGTGGAGATGGTTCGTTAAAATCAGCTGAGGATATCTTACATCCATCATATAGTAAGTTTCTAAACGCTGTTGAATCGGTATACACGGGATTACTACCTGTAGATAATGTAGGTGTGAATACTCCGGATTCTGTATAATCTCCATACATGTATTCCATACCTTGATCAAACCTATTGAAACCAGGGTTACCAGGTCGCTCCCCTACTTTAATTAATCCGCTATTTGAATACACACTACTTTGATTAAGAGTCGGCGTTGCAGATAGGCTAGTATTGTATATAATATTACTAAAGCTCATTGATGCTCTAGTCCCTACTTTACTGCGTTCAAGTATATTAGGTCTAATAACAAGTCCAACAGTTGCATTTGCTCGGGCCGGTAGCAGTGTTTCAATTTGCTTGAATAAGCCTGTATTAAAGAATGATAGTAATCTAATAAATGCCCATATATTATACTTATCATCGAACTTTTTAAAATACAAATTCCGTATATTAGTTAACGACTTGTATTCTGCGGAGTATTGATCGCGTGGATCACCTATATAATCATCTAACCGTAATCCACCGAACTGTAATGCTATATCAATATCAATCTGATCTTGCGGAGATAATGCAATTGATATCTCATCGTTATCTATAGCGTTTGCGTTATATGATGAGGTCTCGTAACTTTGATCGTGGCTTAGCAAATTACCTGTTAATGCATTATCTTCGATACGGATTTTCTTATCATGTGGCCTTGATCCTACTGGATTAGGTACATTTACATAATATACTTCAGACTTACCTTGATACTTATTAGCATCATCCCAGTTAACATACACAGGGGTGGTTGTATTCGTATCACCAACGAACGGAGTATTATTGCTTAAGTTAGGTACTCGATTAGGTGTAGTTGTTGCCGTTGAATGATTATATGTTATACCATTAGTACCTAGTGGTATTCTCATTAGTAAATCATTATATGCCATCTCAGTAGAGTCACCTAATATAGATGTAGCAGCTAAAGTGTGTTGATGAAAAGCACTGTCACTTATATGCTCTGCCCACATCCTTATTTCTTGCATAGATCCACTGAATGCCTCTATGCCGCTACTATTATTGTATTTACCACCCCATCTAACTGTTTGTGCGCTTCTCCATTGACCCATCACGTTACTATTAGCTGCTCCTGTTTGTGATCCACTAAAAGTTATTTCGTCAGAGTGATCAGCTATCTTTGCATAGCGTAGTTTGAAGGTGTTAGGTACATTTGCCGCGTTCGGGTGATCTGTTGCTCCGAATGATACGTTCCACCAATCATTATCATAGAATGGTAAGTACTCTGATTGTAGCTCCGTTTCATTTGATGCATCATGTGTTACCTTAAATACTAACCTACCATAATTATAATACATTGAGTCTGCTGCAGCAGAGCTTGAATGCTGTAAGTATAATTGCCACTTAGGTGAGCCATCGCCATTGTTTGCCATACATGAAACAAGGTGCATATCTTCTTTATGATTGACATCGAAGCGCAATTCATACATAGATGGGTATCTATTAGATGAACCAGGTGCTGTCAAGCTTAGTGTTGCTTTATCGTAATCAATTGGACGGTGCTGTGTTTTAATATATGCTTCATCATCAAACAATGGAGCATAGCTAAATTTTTCAATCTCCCGTCGCATATCTAATACATCATCTAGTACAGGGCCTCCATATTCTTGCACCTGTAGTATAGTGGATGGTATACCATATGTTGATAATAATGCTTTAATACCACGTGAGGTACCTTTAGTTTTTAATAAATAAGGTATATTATTGAGTATGCGCTTCCATACTTGCTTCTCTATATCACCATGTGAGTACGATTGCTCTCGTACATATGTATTACCTGAGTTATATACTCCTTGCTCATTAGTACCGAGTGTATACTCCCACAGCTTACTTGTATCGAAGCCTGATTCTAAATTCCATCCAAAGCTCTTAGCTACATCATATACGAGGTCTTTACTAACACCACTAAATAGTGATTCATTAGAATCATTCTGCGTAGTAATATTACTAATATAATTATACATTACATCGAAGTGCTGACCAATCATATCTACAAATAAAACGTAGCTATTACTATTTGCATCTTCAGCTATGTGAGTAGGTATTGTATTACGTAACATATTAATATTTGTATCATCATATAGTGTTGCAGCTGTGAGCTGTGCGTTATACCATGATACAGCTTCTGACCCTGTTGTATGTATTAATGAATACGGCTTTACACTGGTGCTCTTTGGCCATGTTGCTGCTGGATATGTACCGTACGTTGTTATCTCTGTAGAGTGTGATTCAAAATATAAGTATTTCTCATATGAGTCGAATCCTGATATTATATTTTCGCGCTTTGTATCATACGCTGCTTTATTAGCTAAGAATTCACTTGACCCAGTAGCTTGTGATTGCCCTGTCCCTGCCCACTGTGTTGATACAAAATTAGATTGTGATACGTAATGCTCTATTAGCTCAACCTTATATTTAAAATTCTTTAAACGCTCAGCTGCAGATGAGAAGTGTATAAAGTTGCTATAGTCTCTAAAATCTTCATTTAGTTCAGCTCCCGATGATCCAGAAAGAAATTGATTTACTATCTGCTGCGATGTTTGTGTATTTGAGCCTAACAGACTTGACCATGTCTCCTGCACTGTACTCCTTGCAGGTTTATGTAATATATCAATACTTTTAAAGTTTGGTCCACGTAATAATGTCGCATCAGATATTGATGTTGCTTCAAACTCAACAACAAGCGGTATAGTGTAAGGAGTTATAAGCTCACGTATCACCTGTAGCTTACTAGCAGTCTGTATATCTGTAGGAATAGGTTCAATTGATCTAAATATTAATTGAAAGCTTGTTTGTCTGTTATTATCTTGATACTCTATTAACTGCCAATTTGTTGATACAATTGTTACGTTATCAACAACGCTTTTTAATATAAGCGGAGCAATGGTACCTGGTACATCACCTTGTCTAGATATATTTTCTATACTCTCAAATGCTGAGTAATATTTAGGTAAAGTTGACTTAGTACGTATTTCATATCGCGTGGGTGATATCTGCTCTACCTGTAGCTCACCAACATCAGTGCTATCTACATTAGAGTATATAATGTTCTCATATACACATACTCTTAAATCGTATATACCATTGCTAAGTGCAAGCTTATCCTGTATGACTGATAATACATCTATATTAAGATTTGTATCACTAATATTGAACACATTATCTGATATAGGTAATGTAGTGTAAGCTATACGTCTATCGTTTGTATAAGCTTCTAGTAATACGTATATATTATCAGACGAGGTATCTATGTCAATATATACACCTTGAAATTCAACAGATTTAGCTATATCTGCAGGTATATTAACAATGGTATTTCTATCAATTAACGCTGTTGCATTCTCAACATCTGACTTGTCATTTAGATCCATATTACCTCGATTCATCTGTCTTACCTACGTTAATTTTACCTAAATCTATATCTTCTGTGATACTGCTGTCAGGATCTATATACGTTTCATAGTTTTTATAAAATTTTCTTCTATACTTACCCCATGATCTATAATTAAACTGACATCGTATTTCTATTGATAGTGGGCCAGGTTTATAATGTATATACACACCAGTATCACCATATGTTGTTTCTAAATTATATGCAGATATATCATAATTTATAGGTACCTTATCTGCAGTATACAACTGCACTTTATTACCATCTATAGTGATAGGGTTCTTATAATCTTTAAACTTACCTTTCTTATTTTCACCATTATACGTATTATTATAATGTACTTTAAATTTTATCCACCTAGGACTGTATCTCGGATCATCCCCAAACACGGCTCGTTTAAGTTCCGTATCATACGTATACATTCCTTGATATGTCGATGAGAATCCTTGCGCATCTCCATCTTGCTCTGAATCCACTATATCGTAGTACAGTGTTTGCGATGTTACTCCTACCTCGTTGTGCAGCTCTAAAGTTAATGCCTTTCTACCAGGCGTTGCGCTTGTATTATACATCTGTAAATATTCACCGCGATGTATTTCTTGACCATCTACCTTCCAGATCATTTTTGTGACAGGGAAACTTTCATTAGTATCTGTATCAATATAACTCACAGCGTTATGTGCGTAAAATAGTGGATTATCACTTGTATAGAATCTATATACAGGGTTTAATGCATATATTGCAGGGTATTCATGGTGATCTCTCGGTACCCAGCTAGCACCAACATCTATTCCCGGATCGGTTGAACCGCCAAACTCTACTATTTTTCCCCAATTCGCTGCACGAATCTCACCAGAAATAGGTGGCTTTGTAGGATATTCTACTGGTTTAGGCACTAACTCGTATATAGTATCATCAATTAGATCCACTAAATCACTCTCCTGCAGTAATGTTCCTTGTGCTAATCGTGAGACACTATTTGCTGAATCTAGAGCATCTGTTATTAACACCCTATCGTTGATAATTGTTACATTACCCCATACACTGCTTGATATGTTCTCTACACCTGCCATTATCTAACTACTTTAAACATTTGAGCTGGTGAGTAAAATTCTCTACTACCTGCATATAATCTATCATCAACTCGTATGTTGATAGCGTAATATCGCTCTGGTAGGAAGCTTGTCATCCACAATTTAAAAAAGTTACCGTTACTATCGCAGCTCACTTTAGTATAGTTTGTGTTATAATCTATTAACACTTCACCAGTCTCACCATCTATGATAGAATAATACGTAGTTGAAGGGAGGTGATTGTTTGAATACCCAACACTCGATGTTGCGTATGTCCGTTGTGGATACCTCAACTTAGGTATTACACGTAAAGATGTTTTTGCTTGAGTGCTATACTCTTCCTGTAGATTAGGTATCGTGATATTAATATCCTCTGTTGAAGATATAGCTGCTAATCCAGTTACGTTGTACACTGTATCATCCCACATTACATCCAATCGTGGTGGATAAATTGTGTGTGTCTCTGTTGAGAAATATTTTAGGGATCCGTATCGAACGCCGTCTTGCTCTGCAAGCACTGGGCGCTGTACCATTATCCCTGCTAATGTATCTACAGGATCATTAAATGAATTGGTAACGATAGTAGTTATATCCATATATATATCTCCAGATGCATTAGTAAATGATTGCGAGCATTCAAATCCAGCGTATACTGTCGCGCCTTCAGTCTGCCAAGCAGTGTTAGGTGTTAGCCCATCTCTATATCTCCAACTACAACCTTCCTGCGTTACAGGTGTATCTAACGCCTTACCAACACCTGTTGACCATGATTGGGATACCGGATTAGCTGTTAATGTATATGTATGAGGTACTTGCTCTTGTGTTGAATTAAATACACGCAATCTATACTCAGCTCGCACAGGGCCTTCAGATCCAGATGGTATTACACCATCTACTACAGATTTTGATAATTCCGTAGTGCTAAAATCTATTAAGAACCGTGTGTTAGTTACACCTGGTTGCAATGATGAGGAGACAGTTTTAGTTATTTCAAGTATCTCATCTATACCAGTGTTCTGAGTCTTATTGCTCTCATATATTGTTGTGTCTCTATGTGCATAAATTGAGTATATCATATATTACCTTAGTATGTTACTACCTTACCTCGTATATCATTATTAGGGTACTTTATCTCAAATACAGATGGATCAAGTGATGGGTATATAACCCCTTTATGTGTCGCAGATTCAAATGAATACATATTGCCAGAATAGCCTGCATCTGTATCATAATAATTTAGTAATTGTACGTCTACTACAGATTGCACGCCTTCGACGTTTGCTAGTAATAGATATATGTCTTTTATTATAATCGGTGTTGTGAATGTCATATTATCAATTGAAAATTCCTTCTTAAGAATATCAATACATTTAAGTAATACAGCGCGCGTATTAAAACTCTTGAGTACAGTTATCTCAAAATCAATACCAAAATTAATTATATATCCATTCTTTATATTTATTGCATCCGTCATCATTCTGTACTGTGATAAATACGTTTTAAGATTTTGTTTAGTTATCGTATTTACTCGTGTTAAACTTTTATTATTATCATACCCCAGTACATATAAATTTATTCCTAACGGGTTATCTACAACTTGACCTGTACCGGATAGTTGCTCATCTGAAGCGACATACGCTTTAGTTACAGCACCAAATCTACTAGGCAGTGATAGTGCTCGTATTATATAATCTTCCTTGGTAACTACTCTATTTTGTGTTCCGAAAAATGCTAATGCATTTTGCTTAATGGATTCAAGTGGTTCAGATCGCGTTGCTCCTGTTGCAGGATCTATATTAGTTATCTCTAGAGAATTCTCAGCAGATGACTTTAAGTCACTATTAAGTACTTTAGATGAATCAAACGTTATAGTCTTACTCTTAATACCTGTAACTGTACCTGCAGCTACATTTGCTTCTAATCCGTACCCTACAATATATGTTATTGTTAATGCTGTATTGGATGGTGATTGACCATACGTGTCTGTATATAAGAAGTTAGCTGGATCAAATGATGTGTCTAATTGCGTGGTACTACCTGGTATAGGTGAGCCTACGTTTGATGGATTAGGTATAATCTCTTCATCAGGTGAGCTCGATATACCAGCACCGAATTGTATTTCAATCTTATCATCAGCAGTTATTCTCGATACAAATCGCCTCGCTGTTTTTACTAGCTTTAATATATATGGCGTTTTACTATTTGCTGATGTTAATGTAGGATCATTAGCATCAGAGTTTACGGTATCGCTAAATATAGTATCTTGCGCTAGATATGGTACCTCGCTCCATTTATTACCATCGCTATCTATAATCGATTCAATTGCTATTATATTGGTATCATCAACAAGCAACTTTAAATACGGTGTAGCATTTCCTACAGTTATAGTCTTCACTCTACGCTCACCACTCTTTGCAGGTACCACTTTCTTTAATAGATACTGCTCAGGTTGACCTGTTGTAGTGTTCACCTGATACACAGATACATCGGTTGGTGATTCAGAACTCGAAAATGCAAAGTTCACTGGTTGTGTTGTTGCAAATTCAATATTATTACTTGACACTATCGCATCACGTTCTAATGTAAATGCGTAATCGTAATCAGGTCTAGAGTTTAATCCAGTTCCTGTACTCGGTATTAATTGATAGACAGATAGCTGCGCGTCTGCAGAAGATGCTATTTTTGGTTTATATCCAAACGTTTGTGCGATATTATATATATTTTTCTTCTCTTGAGCATGTTGGAGCATTGTCTCCTTCATACTATAATCAGTGTAGTAAGATAATACATCTCCTATATATGACGCTAGTTCAATAAACATCATACCTGGTGATGCTTCGTTAAAATCGTTATATATCTTAGGAAAGTAATTTTTAGAGTATTCTACTAAGCTTGTTTTAAACTCAGTGAAATCCTTATTTACATATTTTATATCTTTTTTTATAATTGACATATTACACCTTAACTGTTACATCTAGTATATTATTTATATCTAAATCTTTAACTTTATAATTAATTGACACATGCGCGGTGTTATCATGATATGTGATATCAACGTACTGTATACTCACGAACGGCATCCATTCAGATGTAGCCTTAATAACTGCTTCCTTTGCCTTAGTATCAAACTCACTATCGTTTGCAGGCTCGAATAGTAGATCATACAGTAGTGATCCAAATGTCGGGTGCATTACTCTCTCACCGCGTCTTGTTAGAATTAGATTTCTAAAATTACTATGTATCTGCTCTTCTGTTGTATAATTTAATTTAAATCCACTTAAATCGGAATTAAATGGTAATCCAATACCTATTGCGATATCCGATTCAAAATCTAGTGGATTAATTTTTTTATTCAACATACTATACCTACTTAAATCGTTTTACCAACTCACTATAATCACGTGTTAATGCTTTTTGCATTGATTCAGGTACATTAGCTGGATCAATCGTTCTCCCATTATTATCAGGTGTTGATAGTGGATTAGCTCCGTTCATAGCTGCAAATCCTGCTCGAGCATTTGCTGCGGAAAACGTTCCTATAGTTTTATATTCTTCTGTTATCGATGGCGTGGTAGTAGCAGCTTTCTGCTCTGCTAATACTACTTTTACTTGCTTAGCAACTTCTTCTTTAATAATCTTCTTAATTGCTCTTACAAATTCTTTTGTCTTCATAATATGTACTCCATTTCTTATAATAAATATAGCTTGATGCTACTTACTGCTTCATAATGTCTAACTTATTCTTAATTTGTTGACACTTATTTGCTATGTTAATTGAATTGTTACTGACTAGCTGAAAGTCTGCTATGTTAGAGGGTGGTGTAGTTGGCACTCCGGGTGCAGCGCTGATGTGCGTGGATACAGATGATGCTATACCTTGCTTTTGTACCTGTTGTCCTAACGCGATTACTTGGTCGCATAGAGTAGCGAGTTGTGTTGCGAACTCATTTACGTCAATTGACCACTCAGATGTTGATAGCCCAATATTATCTGCGCTAGCGAGTATTATATTATCTTTCTTTGTATTTATTACTACTCTATCACTCGTTAATAGCACTTGGCTATCAGTAAATTCATTTACATTAACAAACGCACTAGGTAGTCGTGATTCTAGTATGATGGGTAACTGTTGACCGGCTGTTAAGTATATTGATGAGAAGTCATTAGTAAGATCTTCTGCACTGGACAGTCCATTCCTAATCGTTATAATAGGGTTATCGTTTATGTCACCGGTTGACCACTCCGCTGTTGATCCATTTGCTGTGCTACCTAGCCGTATGCTTTGACCATTGCGACCCTGCAGTACAGTATCACCTTCGTATACAGGTAGTGATCGTAATACCTCATTTTCATTAAATGTTTTACCTAAATGCAGGGTTGTAGTATCTGCTTTAACAGTTTTTTTAAATCCATTATGCATGTGGTTTACAAATCCGAGTGATCCGACGGTTGAAATGTAGTACCATAGCCCTGATGTTGTATCCTTTATTATACAAACACGCTCGTTAGGTAGTGGTAATGTAAATGAGTGTTGCGACAGTGGAGTTGCTATTTTATTTGAATACGTGTTATCAGATTTTTTCACTGATATAATGATCGCTCCTAAACTCTCACTATCATCAGATATTACATCTATAACTGTACCTACACTAATTACTGATGCGACATCTTCACTCATAAGGGATACCTTTGATTGTGTATTAATCGATGCTGCATTATACTTGTTTGTATACTTAGACACCGCTCCCCACCTTCTCTGCTTGCTCAATTAAGTCGCGCTTCTCTTGCTCTGTTAGCATCAAGCTATCAGACGGTCCTGTACTGCGCCCCTGTGCTTTCTGAACTATCGCTGCCATTTTAATTAATGCTTCATCGTTCTTAACAGCAATCTCCATATAGTCCTTTATAAGTGGTACAATTATAATTGCATCACCTATATTTTTAATCATAGGCTTTAATTCAGTTATGAGGACTTGGATTTGCATCTCTTTCTTTTTAGAGTTATTATAAATGTCCTCTAATAAGTTCTCAAATGTCTTACCTTTAAATACCTCGATACTATCTTTGCTCATACTTACTCCTTGTATATAAATATTGCAAAAAAGAAAAAGCGCTATAAAAGCGCTTCTTCATTATTGTAATTCAAAAACTACTTCTTCGTAAAGAATGATACCACTATAACTAGTACTACCAATCCTACAAATCCACCCTCACCTAAGCGAGCAACTAGATTTCCAAGATTTGCAACTACATCCATTCCGAATATAGCGCGACCAGTTAGAACAGTCCATAGAATTGTTACAGGTAGAACAGCTGTCATAATAGCTAACAGTCCACCAAAGAATCCTACTACATACTTAATTACTGAATCCATAATTATCTCCTTTTATTTAATTGTTGTGGCATTATTGCCAAGAGGGTAATGCACTACTGCCTCTTATATACCGAGTATAGTCGACTATACTCGTTCTTTAATATATTAACAACCCGGGTTATGTATTGTGTTTTAACATCAACCATCTCCCTGACCATAATATATAAAGCTTTCTTATTATATGTTTCTATATTTTCACAATTACTAAATATCTCTAATAGCGCGTATGCTGTTGGTATGTCACGTTTATATTTAATAATAGTATCAATGTTATCAGTACAATGTGATATAAATAAGTGGAAAAAGTCTTGCGTCTCTGTCCGGTTCTCATCACGTAATACTTCATTCACAACACTACGACGTGAATCTATCTCCAGTACCGGGGCTTTAGATTTCTTATTGTTGTAGTGCTTATAATTGTTCTGAATAAGGTAATTCTTTGCGACAATGCTAAAATAGGAAAAGGCTTTACCTTTATCTTGCGTATATTTCGGTAACTTCTCAAGTATAAATGCAATTACTTCATATTGCACATCTTGTGTCGGCGCGTTGAAATGGTAGAACTTATACCTATGTATTAAGCTCTCTGTCATTTTAAATAGCGGTCGATGTATAAATTCATTGAATACCCTATTACGTAGTGAGTGAGATGGCTCGATGTTATACGCGATTATAGCATCTTCCGTATCCTGGGTGAAATACAGCTTATTTTTACGAGGTCTACCTCGTCTCTTCTTAGTAACTTCTTTTAGAGCTGCCTCTGCTTCTGTCTTACGGCGCTGCTCAATAAGTTTATAGAATTCCTGTACTGGTGAGTTATTATTCATTGATGTCCTCCTTCTCCATATCAACAACTTGCTTAAGTTGATTAAACACAGCACCGACTTCATCATCTGATTGGAACGCTCCAGTACTATCAATCTCTAGCATTTGTATTTGCATGGCTTGTAGTGTCTCGTTAATACGAGATGATTCATTATACTGCTCCACAACACTATCTTCGAGTTCTTCTACCTTACGCATTAAGTTATAGATGATTGCAATGCAAGCTACTATACATAAACTTAACGCAATATATATTAAATTATACATCGCCGAACAGATCCTTAAATAACTCAGTTGCAGATTCAGAAGAGTTTGTTACTGTTTTAGAACTAGTCTTACGTACCTTACGCTGCGCTGTCTTAACAACTACATTATCAGAATTCTTCCATTGCTCGTACTCTATCTGCGAAGCCATATGATCAGCATGATGAAGTATTATAGGTAAGTTATTGCGCATTCTCGATTCAGGTCTAAATGCAATAAAATATGGTTTATTTGCATCATCATACATTCCGTCATGTAACTTTATACCCATCATCTCGTTTTGAGAAAACTTAACATCGAACTCCTGTAATAATAGCAAGGAGCGATCAGGTACAGACATAAACGGTATATCAGGATTTATCTCATATATTTTACCTTGATTTTTTCTATGCCAATCAGATGGATTAGGTCGATACATCTCATGTTCTTGTGTACCGACTTTACCTAAATCATGGTTTAGAGCAGCGAACATTAGTTCCTCACGTGTATACCCGTTACACTCTGATCCAAGAGCTTGCCAGTTATTATACACAGCTTCTGCACAATCCATTACTCGTAGCACGTGATCCACGTAGCCGCCTGCAAAGCAATTATGGTAATGCTCAAAACTTGAAGCAGGCATAAACATCATTCTATCTTGAAATGAGTTATACATCGTCTCAAGGTTATGCTTGCGCACAGGAGATTTAAATTCGCTATGAATACGCTTCATTAGCTCTTCCCAATTCTGGGCAATTTTGTTTTCGTCTATCATATTAATCTAATAATAATTTTAATTGTTCTGGATTACCGCGCTCTGTGTCAGCTCCAAATTCTCTTTTTACACTCTCATTACTGTATCCCATAGCATGCGCTAACCGTATACATGTAATTTTAAACTCTGCAATATCAAGATTTGTATCGAGCTCGAGTACAATACGTGATGGTTCTCGTATAGTATTTAACTCACTAGTATTACATCGCTCAAATATAAGTTTGTTCATAAGGCTCCTATTCGTTTATTACTCTTAATATAAGAAATAATATTGGAACATACAACTTACCTGATGCTTTTTTGTAACTTTTTAATCTCTGACGTTATACGCCTCTGATCTTTCTTAAATTTAGCTTTCGCTAACTGCTTCTTAAGTTTATGTATTTTAGATAGCGTATCATTATAGAGCTGCGCTTTTTGTCCTTTACTCAGCTTCTTAGTAATGACTTTCTCTTTTTTAGGTGTCGGTGGTAGAGTACCTTTTAACTTTGGTTGATCAACTCCTTTATGGTATACGGTACCATCTTGATCAACAAACTCTTTCATAAACTTCCACCCTCTAGGTCGACCGCTCGATACATAACTCTTTGCAGGTGTGAACGGGAAATCTTTATTGAAATTCTCTCTGACACATAACGCACATGTTGTAGCAGTTGTATTACTTGTAACTGATTCCATAACGCCGCAGCATTTGCATTCCATAAACCTAACACCGTTTCGTACCTCGGTATAATATTCAATGTTTTTCTTCATATATTAATATATATAGTAAAGTGTAAAAATACAGACAGGATTTTATTACTTAATTATAACCGTTTTTGGTAAACAATCCTCTGATGTAGGTATTGTTAATGTTAATAGCCCATCTTCCATATGAGCAGAAATGTTAGTTAAGTCAAATTTTGGGCTTATCTTCCATCCCATATCGAAGCTTTTTCTTGTAATTCCCTTGTGAATATACTCACAGGCTTCGACATCTGATGGATTTGATTCAATAGATGGTTTTTTATACTTTACTTTAAGTAAGTTACTTTCTGTAGTAATTTGTATTTCTTCTTTCTTTAACCCGACACATGCAATATCAAAGCATAAGCATTCCTCACCCAGCTTTATATCTACCGGGTAATTTGGCTTCTTATCTGCAAATGATTCAAATATAGTGCCTTTTTCAAAAAAGTTTCTGAATAGTAGATCGGTCGGAAAGACGCGATCGTTTAGTATTGTTGTCATATAATCTCCTTAGATGATTTCTATTTTATTTATTTAAAATAGTAATAAACCTGTCTGTATTTATTCACTAACTTCGTTTGTATTAAAAACATAGCTATGTATCACTACACCGTCATGCTTTTTAATTCTATGCTCCCACTCTATACCATCATCGATTAAACGATCTCTGAATGTATCTAACGTGCGTAGATTCGATGAGCTAATTGCAATATATCCATCTAGTAACTCTAACGTAGGTGGTAGTACTGCACTGTTACTTGTACTCAATCGCTGATCGATGAAATCATTTAGTAGTTCACAATCTTCATCTGATAGACTGTCCAATGTAATGTCAGATGCAAACTGACTATTATATTCTTGCTCTACAGCAGTAAATACATCTGACAGCACGTCAGCTTGTAGCACTTTATGAAAGTCATCGAGCTCGTCTTGAGTATAATTAAACAATTGCTCATCTAATGTACCGTTTAGCAGGCAGAATGGACTTATGTTTGCTGTTATACTCATATATATCTCTCTATAATAAATATCTAACTCTCTGTAAATAGCTTATTTAATCGAGTATGTTGTTTGTATACATCATTTAAATATTGCAGATCTTTTTTATCAATAATCCCAGTCGATGCTATCTTTGCTTTAATATTAAATACAAATCCGTTATCACGATTGTACTCTAACCAGTCATAAGATTGTGTCATCTTTTGCTTTACGATAGCGATATTAGCATCTATAAGTGTAGTAATCTTACTTATCTTCTCGTACACTTTTTCTTTCTCAGCTAAATTCGAACCCGGGTTCATGAATGCATCAATAATGATATTAACTCTGCTCGCTTCCTCCGGATTTCTCTCCGCTAGCTCTCTTAACTGATCCGCTTGATCTACCTTTTTTAGTATACCGTTTGCTAGTTCGGTTAGCGTTTTTTTGTTGTCGTTGCTTTGCATGATGCTCTAGTTTTTTAATATGATCTTTCAAATACCTACTCTTAAGTGAGTAGTGCTCGCGGAAAGATCTAAACTTCCAATTACCTATAAATATACCTATTACAGTACCGATTATAAATATCCCTATTAATGCCATATTACTTTATCCTTTTTAATTTTCTCAAGATTAATTTTAATTAATCATGTGAACAATTATTTAATTGATTGTAAATATAATGTTTTTTTATCAATTAATCAACTATTCACATGATTACTTTACTTAAATTTTCCAGCCGTTATCCGCTCTACCCATTCGTGTACCTATATTGTGAGTTTGCTTTGCATCCTCTAGTACCTCAATAATGCGATTGCATTCTGTAAAAGTAAGGTTCACCTCCTTTCCATCGATGCATAGCGATCCTATAACAGGTTGCTTAGCTTCGCCTATAGGCACTCGATTCCATTTATGATCAAATGAAACGGTATTCCATACCTTACCATATTTACCTGGGTTGAACTTTGGACGATCTGTACTTGCTGGTCTCTCGACATTTTTTGCTTTGTAAGCCATAAAACTAATTTTTGTTGGTTATTTGAATTTAATTGATTACTTTTAATTTATGAAGTACTGCGCATCTCTCGTATTGCTCAATATCTTCATAGTACTTGGTCATAACTCTTATCAACTTACCTTGCTCATAAGAGTCATCAGGAAACACTGCAGACGCACCCTTTGTGGTTACTGTCGTGTATAATTCGTCGATTAGTAATGTAAGTAAATTATGCGTAAACTTATCTAATCGCGATAATGATATTTTTTTACCATTCATGTACATACTAGTTAGGTAACTCGTCTAGTATGGTTTGCTCTATCTCTCTCCAGGACCGGGTCATATCGAAACTCTCACCGAGCTCATGATACATCTCTACAACAATACCACAGAACAGGTCGTCGTACATTAGTGCGTCTCCCCCTCTTAGCAATTGTTTAACACCGTCCATACCTTTACTTGTATAAGTATGTAGTATTGTCTCTTTGGTTAAATGTCGTTTATAGAATCCCATTAGTTCTCCTCTTCATCATACGTTTCCATTACATCATCAAGATGCGTCATCAGCGCTCTCTGAAATTTATCCTGTGATATTTTAAATCGTATATTAATAAATAGTCGTATGATTGCATAAACCATTACTCCTGTAAAGAAGTTTATATTGCCCAAATATCTAAATAACATAGATATTGTTACTAATAACATTGGTACCTCGATTACACGTAAGTGTGACATTACTTTAATTAATTTACTTGATTGCATATTATACTGTTTTAGGGGTTGTTGCGTAAGTTGGATAATCTTTATTGTAGTTGTTAGTGAATCCAACCATCTCATGCTCGATAGCTGGTACCATACCCGCTTCATGCATCTCTTGATACAACTCGTGCATTCTCCAGTTTTCAGAATCATCTACTGCAGTCTTAATTTCATTGAAAACATCCAGCACAGTAAACCCAGAGCCGAATCCTGAATAGCAAATAGCTTTCTGGAATTGCTCAACTGTAAATGTCTTAAATTTATCATCTTTATGATTTAACCAATCAGCACTTTCCCACTTAGAGTAAAATAGATCATTCCATATAGCAGTAGCAACATCGCTAATATTGATCTTCATAATATTAGCAACATTATCATTATGTTCGTACATTTCTGTAGAGTGAGTTCTTGTGATTTCGATTCCGTATTGGAAAGTTGGAGTTTTTTTAGCTCTTGCCATAATTAGTTATTTAGTAATTGTTAATTGTTATCTCTTATTTACTTCATAAATATACGAACAAATATTCGGGGAGGCAACTGTTTGCACAATTATTTTTATATTTATTTTTAGGAGGGCATAATGAGATTGCTAATTATCATATTAATAAATTGGAGTTGCGCTGCACAATCGCTTGCACCTACACCACCTAGTGTATCTGACCCCTCTGCTGTTCAATATGCTGTATCCCAAGTTCAACAATTTACATTCGCTCAAGATAAACAATTACATATGGGAGGGTGCTTTGTACTCTCTTCTATAACATCTGCAATTGTATATAACAAAACACGTAATAGAAAGCGAGCTATTATAACAGGGTTAGCTGTAGGTATTGGTGCAGGATTATTAAAAGAGATATATGACATCAAATACGGTGATCCCAGTATTGATGATCTAATTGCTGATATAATAGGTAGCACTGCTGGTGTAGCAGTAATACGTATTAACTTTTAAATAGTTCCTAAAGTAAATGCTACAATCATAATAGCTGCATACAAAAACGTAGATACTTCCACCCCTTCTGTTACTATAGGACGTGATTGATAGTATCTAAAGTTATCTTTTTTTATCATGCTTATAAATATATATTAAACACATATACCAGTTTAAGAGAAGTTTACGAAATCTCTAAGCCTAGATTAAATATCATAAACCTATAATACTTTCGTTCAGCTATTAACTCTAACAATGTAAACGTTCCGATACGAATAGTAATCTCATAGCGTTCTTTTTTATTACTTGTTCTAAATCCATTAATCCAATTCATAGTTATCCTTTAAATAATTGCTTCTTACCGCCATGGTATACATAAGCATGACCTTCCGTTTTTAACTGCTCGTTAACACATAACCGCGTACCGTCAGCTGCCTCAATAAAAATCTCTCCAAGTACTCTACCATACTTGCCAACACCATGTGACTTTAGTCTAAAGAACCCAGGTTTATTACTCACCTCTTCTATAAGCTCTTTATTTCTAGCTTTAGCAGCAAGACCTTTTTTCTTCTCATCAAGGTCTCTAGTCCTTGATTCCCAAGTATCAATACCCATGTATCTAATTCTACGCTTGATCCAAATATCAAAACCAACATCAATCATAGCATCTATAGTATCGCCATCTACAACTCGGTCTAATTTCGCTCTGTATATATATTTATCCATTGAGTCTCCTTTTTACTTTCTCCCAGTAACGTTTGGTATTTAATTTTTGTAACCCTCTAGGTCCGCCATTCCAACAACGTGCTTTTTCTTCTGGTGTAATTAAATTATAATGCTTACAATAAATATCAAACATCTCTATAGATAACTGTCTAACCCATCTATCTTTATAACTGTACCGTGTATCAGAACCATTACGGCGTAGTATACGATTTACATCACGTACCATAGTGCGACGTATCTGTAAAGCACCTACAGCATCTTCTGATACCCTATGTGCTGCATCATTACCACTACTTTCAACGAATATAATAGCTTGCACTACATCATCGTGAGAGATATGCTCCACAGTAATGATCGGTAGATCGATCGAACGACCCGGGTCGGGTTGCGGTGCGATTGCGGCCGTGAGCGGGACGAAGAGCGCAGCGATTGCGAGGAAATTTTTCATGGTTATCTCTTCACTCTATGTAATGATGATCCCCATCCGGTGCGACCAGACGCGTCGTATCGCTTCATTTCCTCGGCAGCGGCCTCATCTTTTATAACTTCCACCTCGGAGTAAGTTGTCTTACCGGTGATAACGGCACGTGCGTACCATTTACTTGCAGTAGAGCATTGCACGCAGGTGCGTGTGGTGGGTAAAATCAACAGCCTAGCTGCAGGTATTTCTGTTTGACATTTTGTACAATTCATATTTTGATCTTTTAAGTTAACTTAAAGATAAGAAAAATATTTCGATTATGCAACTATTTACTTGGTTTTTTTGAACTTGGTGGGTGGCGTTGATTGACTTGTATGATATATGGCATACTGCTCCATGCACTTGATCAACTCCTGTTCATCTATAAACACGGTGTCACCATCTTGTGACACGTAATTGCATTCATCTAAGAAGTCCTCCGCCGTGAGTGAATTCACTTGCGGTGATTTGTATCCGTATGTTTTCACTTGTCTATACTCGTCTAATGTTCTTTCCTTGCTCATGCTAATCCTCTTTATATTGCTACAAGTTTATGTTTCGTTCATTACCTAACATCCATCTCATGGTGGCTTCAGGTATACCCGAATCTATATATGTTTCTAGTTTAGCTAGTGCTTGTGTCACATCGATGGCTATCACGGGCACAGTTTTCTCTTTGCCGGAGTCAAGCACCACCACTTCATATATCACATGATCGGCTACTTTAGATAGCCCTACTAGCTCGATGGATAGTATCATGGCTTTGCGATTGCGTGCGACTAACTCGCCCATCAAGATCTCACGATCTTTTTGATATTTTCTTCTTATCATATTATTGTGATGCTTAGTTGTTGTAATAATGCGTTCAATGCCATACGTTGGCGTAATAACTCCAATGGTCCATATAACTCCAAGATGATCTCATCTATTGAAGCATCACCTGGTACATCGGAACTATACATCTGATGCTGTGTTAATGCAAAATCTTGCTAATGTTAATATACCGAACGTGTAGGCCATGGCCATGTTTGCTCCATTGTAATGCATTACTGCTATGAGCGCTGTAAGAAAGGGAACTTCTATAATCCCTACCCATTTGAATAATTTCTTTGTCATACTAATCTTAATTTATGTTTTAAATGTTTAACGTGTTTACACTCTGTATGCCGGCGGAACTCTGCGGCCGGACAAGAACACTGCCAAGTATTGTTTGACATGTTTCTCTCTATGTTATAATAAGGGAGACGCCCTGTCTTCTTGTTGCGTGTTCCCATCTCTCTATACTTGGCTATCATGTGAATATGATTAACGAGATTACGAAATTGATAATCACTGCCATACAAATTTTCATTTTTTTCATTTTTTATATTTTATGTGTTAAAATAAGATCGAGAGGATCACCATCCGTCGATGGCTCGGTGCGTCAGTTAGTTTTGTGGGTCCAGCTGTCATGCACTTAATACCCCTGTAGCACTTCTGTAACTACCTGGTGTACTCTGTCACGCTCTTTACCCTCTCAATCATTATACCTTAATATACGAACTATGTTTCATATATGCAACTATTTTTCTACTTTTTTTGCAAATTTACTGCGTATGTAGCACCACATGGTACTGAACGATACACCACCTGCTAGGAATGTCCATATGGTAGGGTGTGTGTGTTCTCCGCACACCCCCAACAAATGCTTTATAAACTCTAACATACCTGTATATGTGTTGTTATGGCTATAACTATGGCTGCTATTGAAAATGCGATAGCCATGAATCCTAGCATGAATGCTGCCCATATTAGGGTCGTTTTACGAATGTTGTCTTCTTCTCTCATATCTCTTTATTACTTATTATATGCGTTGCATATCTCTTCAAACTATTGTCCTATAGGCGAAAAATCTTGCCCCGACAGACACACCACACACCCCCCACGAAATTAAAAAAAAACGCGTTGATTTATAGTAAAAGACCCCTTCCTACCACACACAGCAGTCCAGGGCCTTCTCACACACATCTTATGACTCTATGTCATCTATATTAAATAAATCTTCTTCTCCTGCCTGCGAGCCAGCATACTTCTGTACTAGCTGCTTCACGAATGTTCTTTCCGAGTCTATACCTCCGGCGGCATCATACTGAGGATACATCATCACTTCAGCAGCCTCTTCTAGATTGAAGCCATCATACATTAGTCCAGCCATCTCTACGCTCGCTCTCGTGGATACATGAGTGCTTATACGTGGTGACTCTGTACGCATCTCTATACGTGTTGCTGCCACTACTTCTGATATATTGAATATCGCGCTATCATCTAGCTGAGGGTATAGATACGCTAGTAGGGATCTCTCATCATCTGCATTAAGCGTCTCCATCTCTATGATAGTGAATCTATCTAGTAGCGCTCTATCTATCACTCGCGTGGCCGTGTACTCATTACCTATGTTAGCAGTCGCTATGAATGTCACTCCAGGCGCCACATTGATTGTAGGCGCACCATCTGCTTCATCAAGTCTTAGGTATCGCTGACCCTCATCTAGTACGGTCATTAGTATATTGTGAGCTTCAGGATGCGCACGAGACAACTCATCTAATAGTATCACAGCATTCTCCGTCTGGATAGCTTTCACGAATAACGCCTCGCTGAAGTACGTTCCTTCCTCTTTGCTGAAATGCGTGTTACCTATTAGCGTTGCTCGTGGATCCTGAGTAGCTCCTAGATTGAAGTAAAAATCTGGACGATCTAACGCGTTAACGATTGACTTGGCGGCCATGGTCTTACCAC
>VMHT01063339.1_pt1 | contig 31036 bp, 39 predicted proteins | sample 4693611 | NCBI WGS metagenome assembly VMHT01 (sample SAMN12280063, study PRJNA550983) | marine metagenome | isolation source: seawater sampled from same location over 5 years 0.02-0.2 micron viral filtrate | place: USA: collected off the coast of southern California halfway between the port... ... | reverse complement strand
TTATATGGGCAATAGAAGATGTTAGGTGTGTTATTGATGATAACGACTGGAACTTAAAACTTACTGATGATGAGTGCATGGAAGTATTAAATTGTGTAGAGCGAAACCATGATGCTAACTGGGGTGTAGGTTGGGAATCTTTGACATGCATTATTGAAGACTGGTGGGCTGATGAAATAAGAGAAGGACAAAAGGAGGTGGCAAATGCCAACTAAAGAAATTACATACAAAGATGTATGGGACAATCTATCTAAGGTAGATTGTAGCGATAAGGTAGAAAAGAAGATGAATCTATCTTATTTATCATGGGCATGGGGATGGGGTGTATTAATGGAACACTATCCGCAAGCTACTTACATATTCTATCAAGGCGAAAGTGATGTACCTTATGTCAAATTTCCTGATGGAACAGCAGAAGTTAGATGTAGAATTTCTATAGATAATCTTAGTAGAGAAATGACTTTGTGTGTTATGGATAATAGAAACAATGCTATACAAAATCCTAACTCAAGCCAAGTAAACAATTCTAAGATGCGATGTTTGGTCAAGTGTATGGCTATGTATGGTCTTGGTCATTACATTTATGCAGGTGAAGATGTGCCTACTTCTGATAAAGAAGAAGTACCAGTAGAGACTAAGGCTGAACCTGTAGCAGAAAAACCTAAGAAGATTGAAAAAGACAAAGCGTGGGCGATCACCTTTGTAGACAGTTTTTTAAAATTAGCTAAGTTGCAAAGTAGCAAAGATGGTATGACATCTTATTACAAGAGTAATACTAAGGACTTAACTATTTTAAGAGAAAGCTATCCTGAACTTAAGGAAGCGTTGGATGGAGAACTAAAACTTATTGTTAAAACCCTAGAGGAGGAAAAGAACAATGGATAATAATGAAATGAAATGTGATGGTGCAATTTTCACCAATAAATTTAAGGACAAAGATACAAAGCCTGATTGGACAGGAGAGGTTGAGATGTCTAAAGCTATGCTGAAAGAACTTGTAAAGAAGGTAAAGGCAGGCGATCTTGGTGAGAATGGAGGTGTTATATTAAAACAAGCGTTGTGGAATAGAACATCAAAGAATGGTAACGAGTATAAGTATTCAAGACTAGAGGTTAAGCAGGCACAGGTTGAGCAAGTAGCAGAACCAGTTGTTAGCGTGAATGATAATGCTGATACTTTTGGCGAAGAAGACATACCTTTTTAATCATGGCAAAAGTTTACACATATGGAAAGGAACTGGTACAAGAGCTAGAAGAGAATATAGACGAGTATATATTTTTTGACTTCATGGTTGCGTACAGAAAATTGGTTGCTGATATTGGTGATGTAAAAGATGGTATGGGGACAACACCCCATGCCATGCTTATGGATTACTTGTTTCAGAAATTAGAAGAAGAAAGAGACGAACACTACAAAAATCAAATGGGGGTTTAGTATGACACAAAATAAAAAAGCAGTAGAAAAGCGTAAGAAAGAAATACAACAAGAAGAACTAGATAACAAGATCAAACATATCTATATGCAGAAAGATGAAGATAATTCATTGTTTGAGATTCAATATTTTAGTGGAAGAGTAATTAGAGAAAGGAGTTAGCATGTCGTTAGATATAAAAGATATTAGAAAAGAAGGTTGGAAGCCTTTGCAAAGTGAACAGGGATTAGCTTGGTTTGGAGGTAAATCCCATCAACAGCTATCTGAATGGTTGCCTGATGAAGTCTTAGAGGATGAAGACTTTGAAGATATAGATTTCTTGGTAGTTGGTTGGAGGAAAGGCTGATGGATGAACAAGTAGAAAGTTGGCAGAATCAGATAAGGGAAGTAGCACCTGTAATGCAGACTGCTGAATATGAATTACTAAAGTCAGAAGCAGATGTTAAAAGGGTGTTAGCCTTATGGAAAACAGTTGCTTTATCTGAGGGTGTAAAGACAACGAGCGCTCAAGATACATTTGCTGAGAATCAAGCAGAGGTCTATCAATCACGATTAGCAGTTGCAGTAGCTAAAGGTCAGTTGAGTGCAGTTAAAGTACAACTAAGAGCCTTAGAAGTAGGGTTTGAAGAATGGCGTACTAAGATGGTTAATGCTAGGGAAGAGCGTAAGAGGTATGGTGCGTGAACAAGAAGGCTAAAGAATTTTATAGTTGGCTCAATGCTTGTCCCTTTAAGGTGTGGAAGATTCAATATGATGGTCATGGAAAGACAACAGTAAGTTTTATATGGGACAGTAATGATAAAAAAATATTTAAGTAAAATGTGCATTGATTTTTGGAACAACTTTTTAGAATGGTCTTTTCAAAGAACAGAAAATAAATTACACAAAAAAAACATGAAGGAGAAAAAATGGAATTAAAATTTAACAAAGAAAAGCAAAATACCCAAGGGGTTCAATTTAGAATTGACCCAATAACAAATCAAAATCTTACTGCAATTAGGAATTATTATTCTGAGCAAGCAGGCAGAAGAGTTACAACAGGTGAAATTTGTAAGCAGTTAATTAATCTACATGCAGAAGAGTTAAGGAGAACTAATGGCTAAATGGCATGGGGGGAAAGGCAGTATTCAGAAGCCTTATGATAAGGATAGGTTTGATAAGAACTTTGAAGAAATATTTGGAAAGAAGAAGAAAGATGGCGATAAAAGGAAGAAGTCCAACAAAAAATGAATCTAAGCATATGGACAATGTAAGTCAACTGGGTTGCATTGTTTGTAGGAATAAAGGTTTGGGTATAGTCCCTGCTGAAATCCATCATACTCAAGGCAAGACTAAATTAGAATCACACTTTAAGGTTCTGCCTTTATGTTATGAACATCATAGAGGTGGCAGAGATCAAGAGCCTATTAGTAGGCATCCTTGGAAGCGAAGGTTTGAAAAAGAATATGGAACAGAAAAAGAATTACTAGAATTAGTAGAGGAGTTATTAAATGAATAAAGAAGAGTTAGAGAAAAAGATAAAGAAACAAGAAGAGCAGATCATTTGGTTGAAAGAAATGACAAAAGATGTAGAGGATAGTTTGTTTTGCAACAGGCTAGAATTGAAAAAAAAGGATGATGCTGATTACTTTAGTATATGAAGAAAGCTATAGGTTTTGGTATTGAACTACCATTAGAGGTTTATTACTCTAAGAATAAGAAGTTTATTTTAAACTTAAACAACTATCGTAATGCTCATTACAGAATACTATCAAGTGCCAAGAAGAACTACACAGATGAATTACTACCTAGGCTAACAAACTTTCCTAGCTTTAGTGAGCCAGTCTCATTGGAGTACACCTATTACGCTAGAAGTAATAGGAGATTAGATATAAGTAATCCATGTTCAATCATAGATAAGTTTACTTGCGATGCTTTAGTTAAGGCGGAGATAATTGAGGATGATAGTTTTAAACAAGTGGTTGAAGTAGTTTATAGGTTTGGCGGAGTGGAGAAAGATAATCCTAGATGTGAATTGGTAATCGCAGCTCTGGATCGCAGCTAAATAAATATTTACCAGTATATTGTTATTCCAGGGAGGAAAAAGATGTTAAAAGATATATTAAAAGACAATCTCGAAAAGAGAAAAAGAAAATGGTGGGAGTGGCATAAGAAAAATCCTGAAGTGTGGGAAAGGTTTGAATCTTATACTTTAGAGGCTATCAAATCAGGTAGAGAGCATTACTCTCATTGGGCGATCATAAATCGTATTCGTTGGCATAGTGAGATAGAGACTAAAGGTGGTGAGTTTAAGATAAGCAATGATCACATTTGTTTTTATGCTCGTTTGTTCCATGCTAGACATCCACAACACAAAGACTTCTTTAGATTAAAACCTTTGAAAGAAGAGAAGGATATACAGGTTTTAGATAATGTATCTAGTTTCTAAATAAATTTTGTCCATAAGATGGTATATCTGCTCTTTCAATCATCTTAGGCACAACTGATAATCTCATGTCTCTATTTCTTTCTAATTGATCTAACGCTATTCTCTTTTGTTTTCCTGACATTGTTGGATGTAACTCTATCTTTTTTTTCTTTTTTCTATAATCTGCTAAAAACTTTTCAAGTTTTAACACTGATTTTCTTGTTTGTGCTAAACCTTTATTGTTTTGTCTGTAAGCATTGTATTCATCCATTCTTCCATCAGTTTTAAGTTTATTTAAAGTTTGTTGATATCTATTGCTGACTGCTCTTAACTCATAAAACTGTTGTTGAAAACCACCACCATAAGGAGATGCAAATAGACTTCTAACAAAAGGCATACTACTTAGCCTAGGAGTAACATAATCTCTTCCTGTAACCTGTCTGACAGCTAAATCACCCATAGTAAGTAGATAAGTCCCTAAAGTTCCACCATAGCCTTTCATAAGATAATCTATCTTCATAGGAGATATGTTTAACGCTTTACCAATACCTCTTGCTAATTCTGTAGTATTCATGGTGACTTGTTCTTGTGGGTCTAAACCTTTTTCCATGTAATAAGGAATAATTGCATTTCCTGTATATGTGCTTTTATTATTTATCACTTCTGTAAGAGGTTTAACTAATTGAAAACCTAATGGGTCTACTTTAAGGGTATTTACTACCCCTCTTTTTATAGATTTTGTTGTGTCATTTATATTACTTCTTCCAAAAGCTAAATCAAAAGCTCTTTCAGGAACAGTTTTATATATAAAACCTACTTCAAATGGAACTGGAATTTTTAAAGGCTCTACACCTTCTCCAAAGAATATTAACCAGTTATCATCTCTTTCTTCTACTCTTCTGCCTCTGTATTGTTCGTCATCTCCCACTAATAAATAATATAAACCAGTAATAAATGTCAACATTAATCCACGAGTCATTGCTCTTTTTCTAATACCCATTGCTATTTCTTCAGCAGATTTATCTAAATTTTCTTTGCTAATACTTGCAGAATACTTACCAGTATGTGATCTATATAAAACATCCAAACCTTGTATTCTTGCATTTAAAAAAGGTATTCCTGTAGTAATAAGTTTTACAATAGGAGAACCACCTCTTCTATTAAAGTTTATTATTTCTAAACCTTGATAAGATGCTTCTACATTACTGCCAGTCAACTCATATATTTTATCGGCTACAGCTTTTCTTGTTGCTCCATCTGATTTTGTTGTTTGACTTCCTAGCCAATCCCAAATTTTTACAATACTATCTATTGTTGATAGTCCTCCATCTTCTTGTCTGCCTTCTTCTTTTAAAAGTTTATTAATTTGTTTAACAATACCTTGTCTATCATTTGCTGCATCATACCCACCTATAATTCCTCTATTTTCTAATTCTGTTAAATCTGCATTAAAGTTTTTAAATGTATCAACAAATGGAGTAATATTTGCATCACTAGTAACAGCAGCAGAAAGAGTGTCTCGCAACATATTTTTTAATATAAAACCAGGATCACGAGTTACAGTTTCTCTTAATATTGATGATGGAACACCAAGAATTTTTGTAAATCCTTCTACATCATTTAAACCCATAGACTGTAATCCAAACACAAGTAATGGGTCTGCTACTCTATAGAATTGTTTTTGACCATTAATATATACTGGTATAACATTTGTTCCTTGAGCTTCTGTTGGTAAAATTTTAACTGCCATTTCAGCAAGTTCATACTCTTCCATTAAACGTGCTAGTCCTTGATTCTTCATTGAAGAATACATAATAGAAATCATATTTCTTGAAATAACTTCTAATGGTGCTGGCTCTATAGCTTCTTCGCTTCCTTTTAATTTAAAAGATAATGGATTTGGTCCTAAAAAACCTGATGCAACTTTTGGACCACCAATATTTTCATCTGACATTTGTCTATAAAATGGATAATAGTCTGAATTTTCTTTCCATAATTCAACTGTATCTTTTAAGATATATTTTTTTCCATCTTTTTTACCATTTTGTTTTCCAACTTCAACACTTCCTGTACTATCTTCAACTAATGTAGTTCCACCTAAAATGCCAGAAGCTTTAGCATAATCTAATAAAGCATTATTAAATTCTTGATATTGATTATAAACTTCTACAACAACTTTATAATCAGCTTCAATATCTTCTACTAATTTTATTTGTTCTTTAGTTAAAGGAACTAATTTTCCTTCTTTATTTAATCTTGTTGACCTTTGACCAATAGAATATAATTTATAAATTGATTCTAAATCTATTGCTGAATTTTCCCATAATGGTGCAAATATTTGTATTAATCCACCATGTTTAAATGGAACAACAACAGTTCCTCCATCTTGATATACAGGAATACCTACTGTTAACATTTTAGAAAATAAGCCTCTTGATTGCCCTGCAAATCGTAAAGCTTGCAACGCACCTGTTTCTGCTGATTGTTGTCTTTCTCTTACCTCTTCATTTAAACTTGCAGCTTTTTGAGTTCCTTTTTCTACTATAGCAAGATTGTCTACAATAGCTTGTCTCATTCTAGATAAAAAACTTCCTGCATCTTCAGTAAAATCTGTAACATCTATTAATGTATCAGAAAAACTTTTATCTGGTTTATTTGCACCACCAAGATCATCAACTATATCTTTATATTTATCTGGCACTTTTGCATCTTTTCTAGAATAAGATGGAGTTTCTTTAGGTGTTAAAGTCTCTATTTCATTTTCAAAATCAAAAGCTATTTTTAATGCAATAGGACTTGCATTAATACCATACTTAGGAATCATTCCTCTAGCTGTATCTTCTATATCTTTATTTCTTATAGCTTCTACTTTAGCTATTTCTTCTGCATTAAAATCTAAAATACCACTAAGTGCTGAATCTTCTTCTAGATAAGGTGGTGTAGATTTTATTTCAAAACCAATCTCATTAGCTAAATTTTTGTATTCTTCGAAGGTGGGGATATAAAGGTCACGAATGGCTGCTCGTTGTAGATCGGATGTGTTGGTGAAACCGACTTTATTCCCAAGTTGTCTAAGAGCTCCTCTAGTTCCTGCGGATTCGCTTGTGTCTCTTCCATATCTAATGAGTTCTGATTTTTGTCCATATTTTTCTAATCCTAATCCTGATGTTAATAATGCAGGTTTTACTAATTGTATAAAATCATTTAAGTCTTTAACAGTATAGGGATCACCACTATATTGTTTAGGGTCAGTTAAAATTATACCAGTTTTGTTTGTAGCAGAAACCATAAAGTCTAAAGGTTTATTATCTCTTACTAATTGTGAAAGTCGCGTTTGTACATTGTCTATTTCTGCTTTACTAAATTTATCATTATCTATTTTAGTAATAAGTAAAGAAGTTTTAGATGTACCTTTTTCTTGAGGCATTGCAACTATAGAAGCATCTTGCATAAATGCATCTGTAAATACAGCAGCTACAGCTTTTTGTGTTTGTGGATCAGCTCCAGGTAGTTTTAATATTACAGTTGGATTAACTTCTCCTTCCCATGTTGCTGCTGAAATAGATACATCATGTGGTATACCTAAAGTACGCAAAAATTTTATTTTGCCTCCAGAAGTAATTCCTTTTAATACATTATTTTGATACTGCATCCATCTTTCAAAAGGTATTGCTTCTTGTAATTGTTGAGGTAGATATCCTCTAGTTTTACCAAATTTAAAACTAATAATAGTTTGTGGTGCAGAATTAAGAATAGACTCGTACATATTCTTTGCAAGATCAGTGTTAAAAATATCGCTTTTTTTATTACTTGTATATCTTGGAGGACTTATAAAGTTACCAGAAAAAGGATTGTCTAAATCAAAAGAACCTGCTTTTTCCATTTCTTTTAATTCAGCTACTTCTTTTTGAGAATATTGTAAAGCAGAATCATAACTGCCTTCGTTTGTAATTTTAGCTGCTGTTGATCCTGTATATCTTTGATGACCCCATAACAATGCTTGTATTTGAGGTGGATTAAAATTAACTGGTTGCCCATTAACTGTATAATTTTCAGTAGCTAATAAAGCATTTATTGCTTGAACCATTCTATAATCAATTTCAGTTGCTGCTGTTGTGCTAGCATCTAAACCAAACTTTCTTAACATATGTCTATCAACTACCATAAATGGTGTAAATTCTCCATTAGATGCAGCTAATACTTCTAATGCATAAGTTAATGTTTTTTGAGAAGAACCTTCTCTAGCAAAAATTCCTAGTTTATAAAAATTTGCTATAGCTTCTGCTCTAGCTTTTGCTGACTTACCTACACCAGCTCTTCTTAATTCTGTTATAAATTTTTTGCGTTGTGTTTCAGGATTATATTTTCTAGCAATAATCATTGTTCTAAATGTATCTTGTAGATTTTTTTCAGGTGTTGCTTGTGCAGAAGTAATTCCAAATATACCTGAAAACTCACGCATGTTTGCAGAGCCTATAATATTAGGAATGTTTGTACCCCATTTTTCATACCACTTAGAATCTATTCCTATTTCAGCAGCTTTTTTTACATCTGATTTTAATTCAGAGTAATCTACAAAATCATGTTTTCTTTTAGACTGCGGTGCTAATATTTTATGTAATGCTTTAAAGTCTTCTGCTTTAGGATTTTTATTATTATCACGCCATGTTTTATATACTTGTTCTTCTAACTGACCAGCATATAAAAGTTCTTTAGGTAATAAACCTGCTCTATTATATGAAGGAGTTTCTTCTATTTCTTTTGGACCATCATAAAATTTTATATAATTTGGATCATTTTCTATTAAATCAAGCAAACTGTTTGCTTTTCTTTCATCCATGAAACGAACTACCATTGTTGATTCATCACCAATTTTTGGACTAAATTCATTTGTGCGATCAGTTTTTCCACCAACCATTTCTACTTTAATTACTGGATAATAAGGTGTGTTTTTTCCACTTCCAGTAATTGTTTGTACTTTAATTTCATAAATTCTATCTGCACCAAATTGTTTTGTAATAAATCTACGACCAACTCTAAATGGACCAAATACACCATCTTTTATATATTGCAATCTAACTTTTTGCATTTCTTGAACACCATCTGCAATGCTAGCCATCATACCTTTTCTAAACTTTTTCAATCCAGCTAATTCAAATTCTGTTGGTTTGTTAAATGAAGGAGATTCTTTTTCTAATTCTTCTATTTTTCTTTCTAATAAAAATCTGTCTTTTTGATTTTTAGTAGCATTAGCATTACTCATTCTTGCGTAATCTTGATTATAGATAGATTCTAATCTATAAAGTCTATCTCTTAATTTAGCTAATTCTTCTACATTAGCTGAAGGAGTTTCTGTATTTTTATTTTGTTCACTAATTTCTAAGTTTCTATAATTTCTAATTTCACCTCTTTCTCTACTACCTATTACTCCACTTTCTATATCTTTTAATATAGTTCTAGGACTAGTAAATGCAGAGTCATATATTGTTTGTATAGTATTAGTAAAAAATTTAATAATTTTATCTATTATAGTTTTAGGTTTAGGTGCTAATAACTGAGGATTGTTTCTATGTAATCTAAATAATTCAGCAACTAATTCTTCATTAATTTGTAGCTCTGTTAAATCTGCATATCTATTTTTAATTGAATCAAGTTGTCTTTTTGGTATCCTTTTATTTGCTTCTTTTATCAATAATTGAAACTCACTTTGTTTAAGCAAATTCATTTGTACTAATGCATGTACTGTTTCGTGATCTAAAATGTTTGTTAGCTTTGCTTCTAATTCAGTTTCTGTTAGTGTGCCTGTTGAATCAACTCTTTCCATTGAAGCAATAATAGTTTTTAAAGGTCTATCATATAAAGCATCAGCACTTTTATCTGTAGGTTTATAAAAAGTTTTACCATCTTTTTGTCTAATATTTAATGAAGCTTTTAAAGCATTATCAAAACGAATACCTACATCTTTTAAACCATAAGAATTTAATCTTTCTTTAAGAGCAGGTAAAAATTGTAAATATTTTTCTTCTGCTATAGGAGAAGGAAGTTTTAAAACATCTTCAGCATTTATAACACCTTGTTCATATATACCATCTCCTTCAACAACAGCATTAATTTCTTCTGGTAATAATGTAGTAGTTCTTTGTAATCTTTCTGCAAATTCATTTTTTGTTTCATTTATAAAACTTTCAGCCTTAAGAGCTTGTTGAGTTCTAAAATTATTAGTCATAGTTAATCTGCCTTTTGTTTTATCGGCACGACCACTATCTAATAAATCTGTTTTAAATTGATTGATTTGTTTTGGTGTAAGATTACCACCTGTTTGATTATTTTTAATACCAAGTTTTATATCATTGTTAGTAAATTTTTGACCTTCAAATTGATTATAAAAATTATTTAATTGATTTGCTGTGTATGGTCTTGGAGCATAATTAGGAAGTTTTGTTTTAACATTAAATCTAGGTAAACTTTTTACCTGTGCAATCAACATTTCTTTTTGACCTTTACTCATTGAGTTAAGTTTTTTTGCACCAGTAAATTGTTCTGCAAGATATTCAAATGCAGGACTATTGTAATCAACATCAATGTTTTTTGATTTAAAAGTTTTATTAATCTGTGCTTCAGATGTATCTACTTTACCTTTAATTCTTGCAACTGCTTCTAATTGATCTGTAGCTTCTACTTTTTTAAATTGAATAGCAGCTTTTTCTGACATAAATGCATTAAAGTCATTTGCATTTAATAATTTTTTAGCTTCATTTATTGTATAAAAACTTTTTTTACCAATTCCTTTTTTTTCTGCTGACTTCCAAAATAAACCCAATGTACTTGATGGGTCTACTTTGTTTCCTTTTATTGGATATGCACCAGGTATATTAGAAAGTTTAGTTTCTAAATCTAATTTTAATTCACCTAATTCTTCTATAGATAATCCAGTTGTATCTGTATTTTCCATTAAACTATTTACTAATTTATTAACACCTTCAGCTTCATTTTGTGCTATCTCTTCTTCTACTTTAGCTAGTCTTTGTCTTTTTTCACTTATTTTAGAATCAAAATTAGCCATAGCTTTTGCATCTAAAAAATTGTTCATAGGATCATATATTTTTTGTCCTATTCTTGTAGCTGTACCATTGCCAAGTAATCCATTAATAGATGAGGCTTGTAAAGCAGAGCTTACTATAAATTCATTTCTTTTTTGTTTAGTTGTTTCTGTGGCAAATTTACCTGCTTGTTCTATATCAGGAAGTACACCAATACTTTCTCCTGTAGTATTACCAAGAATATTAACTGATCCATCTTCGTTTGGAACAAATTTATATGTTTCTAATATAGGAGGTTCTATTATTTCACCTTCTACAATTTCTTCTTGATTTATACCAAATGATGTTTCATTAGTAATTAATTCAGGATCAATAACTTGATCTCCTTGTTGTGAAGCTAATATAACTCTTTCTTTTATTATTTCATCTTGTTGTTGTAATTGTTTATCTTGTTGTTCAGCTTGTTCTTGATTGTAAACATTTCCAACATTTCTTCTTCCACCAAATGATTTAAAAATAAGATCAGCAGCAGCACCTACACCAAAACCAACTGTAGCATCATCAAGAGAAGATTCTGTCAGAGGAATTTCTGCATCATATACACCATCAGTAAATCCAAAAGGTCCACCTGATGATATAATATTTTGTGCTATACCTGCACCTGCTTCTTGTGCTGCTTCTAATCCACCTGTTTTAAAAGCTGACATAAGTTTATTTTTAATTCCTGGTGTAACAGGATTATCTTTTTTTAAAAATCTTAATAATCTTGCAGGATTAAGCATTTCTGATACACCTACAGGTATAGATAATGTTTCTGCTCCAAATTCTTGAAAAGCAGAAACTTCTTTACCAGCTTCTCTTGTTCTTTTTATATTATCTGCTTGTTGGTCTACACCTAAACCTGCTGCCATTGTATATGCTAGACCTGGATTTACCATTCCAGCACCAATAAGAGAAGTCATAGAACCAAGACCTTTACCAAACATAGTTGAGTAAGCATCTTCATATCCTTCAGCAGGTTTATAAAGATCACTTTCAGAGTAATATTTTCTAATACCTCTAATGCCTTCTGTTAGTTTGTTATCATTGCCATCATCAAAGTATTCGGATATACCTTGAGCACTTGAAAGAGTTGTATCAACAATACCTGCTGGTAAACCTCGTAAAATTTCTCTAGTATGCCCACCAAAAGTTTGTTCTATTTCTTCTTTGTAAGGAGAGTAATGTTCTGGATATAATTCTGCTAACCTACCTTGTAGTTGTACTAAATCTTCTTGTGTTGCATTATCATCAACATTAAGAATTTTTCCATCTGGTAGCTTATATTCAGCCATTTACATTCCTGGATATGGATTACTTTCATCAAGTACAATACCTTGACTTGCATATAATTGTTTTAATAAAGCATTTAGATTGTTAGATAACATTATATATCTTTGTCCTTTCTCATTAGGTTTTCCAGTGTTTTCATCAAAAAGATCAAAATTTGAAATATCCATACCTGATAATTCATTTGAAATAGATGCATAAAGAGTTCCAGCTGTTTTATTATTTGTTGCTGCAATTTGATCTTTAACTATTTCCATATTAACTAAATTTTTAGCCATTAAATATTCTGCACCTTTAAGTTCATTTCTATATTTAGTTAAGTTTAAAGCTGCTTCAAGTTCACCTCTACTATTAGCAGTTTTAATCTCGGTAATTGCTTTATCTTTATTAAATTGTTCTTGTCTAACACCAGCTTCTAACTCTGATATTGTGTTATCAACTTGAAAATTTTGTAAAGCAGAATCTCTTTGTGCTTGTATTACTTTATTAGCTGCATCTCTTTGTGCTTTTTTAATTTGTGATAATCCTAAAGCACCTTCACCTAATGCAGCTCCAGCTTCACCTAAATTTTTTGCAGTTCCAAAAGCTTTAGCCATTGTTCCTAATGCATGAACATTTAATTCATTTTGTCTATCTATATCAGATGGTGTTTCTAAATCTAATTCTGGTAATTTAAAGTTTTTAACAGCATCTGTTAATCCAGGTGTTGGAGTTAAATAAGACTCTGGAATATTAACTGCTTGATATTGAATATCAGGAATACTACCCATATTAATATTAGGTAATAAATTTAAAACATCTTGTGCTGCAGTATTAGTAGTATCTTGAGGAATAGTTTGTGGTAGAGGAGCTGAACTTATATTTGCAGAAGCAGGTAGTCCACTATTAATAGGTAATCCACTATTAGTAATATCAGGTAAATTTGTGTCAGCAATAGCTTGCATAATTTGATTTAAATTCATATTTGCAGTATTAATTCCTAAACTATTTGCTTGAGTTAATAATTGTGGAGGTATACTAAGACTTCCTATACCTGTTGCAGATAAATCAGGACCTCCTGTTCCTCCACCTTGTAAATATCCTGTTCTACCACCATTAGCATAACCAGTTAAACCTCCAGTTGCTGCTGTTTGCATAGGCATACCTCCACCTAAACCTAAAGGCGGAGCCATGTTACTCTCTGCACCAGGCGTGGAAAGGTTGCCACCTGATGTTTGAGTCATAGCTCCTGTAAGACCTGGTGATGTAGCTACAAACTCTTGCACAACTTCATCAGCCACTGTTACTTCTGGTTTTGGTCCTGATGCATCTATTGATTTTCTAGTATTAGTTCTTTTTTGTATTTCATCTAAAGCAGCATATTTTGGTATTTGAGAGTTTGGATCATTAATATATTCAACTAATTGTTCATCTGGAATGTATTCTAATTGTTGAAATATTTCCATTGGATTTGCCATTATTGTGTACCTCTATATAAACCTAAACCACCTAATCCAAGTCCTATTCCTTGTTGGAATAATCCTGGTTGTTGTTGATATGTGCTTACTTGTTGATTTGGTTGAACAGGAACTCCTCTTAACAACCCAGCCATTTGGCTAATTTGTTGCATTGAATATCCTTGTTGTCTTAAAAAGTCTTGATATCCCATATCCATAGATGCTTGTTGCATTGCTCTTTGTTGTGAACCTATACCTTGTAATGCATTTATACGATCTCTTACATCACTTTGTATATCACCACCAACACCTCTAAGAGCATCTATAGAAGCTAAACCATAACGCTGTGACATATCATAAGCTGATTGTCCAAACTTTTCTTGAGCTTGCCTAGCAGCTTCTCTAGCTTGATATGCAGCAATATCTTGTTTGCCTTGTTCTTGAAATGATTTTTCTGATTGAGCGTATGCACTTTGCATAAACTTTTCTTGTGCTTGTCTGGCTGCTTCGTTTTGCTGTGCTGCTGTAAGACCAAGTTTTGATGCTGCTTGTTTTGCTTGTTCTCCAGCTTGATATCTTTTTAAATCTATCTCTGCTTGGTTTTGAAAAGAACCTTCTGTTAATTGGAATCCACTTTGTGAGAATTTTTCTTCTGCCTGTCTAGCTGCTTCGTTCTGTTGAGCAGCAGTAAGTCCTAACTTAGAAGCTTCTTGCCTAGCTTGCTCACCTGCTTGGTATCTTCCTAAATCTATTTCTGCTTGTTTTTGGAAAGCAGACTCTTCCATTTGATAACTGCTTTGTGCAAATTTTTCTTGTGCTTGTCTTGCAGCTTCATTTTGTTGTGTAGCATTTAATCCTAATTTAGCAGCTTCTTGTCTAGCTGATTCACCTGCTTGAAATGCAGATTGTCTAAATTTCTCTTGAGATTCTCTTGATTTTTCTGTTTGAGCAAACGCTGATTGTCTAAATTGTTCTTCAGCTTGTCTAGATGCTTGATTTTGTTGTCTAGCAGACATACCCATTTCAGCAGCTTTTTGTCTAGCAGACTCACCAGCTTGATAGGCTTGTTGTGCCATTTGTTCTTGAGCCTGTCTAGCTTGTTCACCAGCAGAAAACTGTTGTAACCCAAATTGTGCTGCACCCATACCAGAAGCTCTTTCTCTTTCAAGTTGTTGTTGTGCTGATTGAAATGCTGCTTGACTGCCTTTAGCTTGTATATCACCTAACTGTTGTCCTAAATTACGCTCTCTTTCTGCTTGCATAATAGCTTCACGATATCCACCCAAACCACCAGACATAGTTGCTGCATCAGCAGTTTTATCACCCATCATTTCTGATTGTCGTGTAGCTTCTCGTTTTTGTATATCAGTTACATTTTGCTGATATGGGGACATAAACCTATCTATATTTTCTTCATAAGATAGTGGTTGATAAGACTCACCTACACCTGCTGCTTGATATTGAGAACCTCTTAATTGTGGATCATATGTAGAATAATTATCTTGTGCTTGATATCCAGATTGTAATCCTTGTGCACCAAATCCTAATCCTAAATCACGAGCTTGATATCCAGAATCAGCAAATCCAGCTTGATAACCAGGTTGATACCCTTGTGCTTGATAGCCTTGTCCTTGTTGTCCTGCCTGATAACCAGAGCCTACTAAACCTGCTTGATATCCTGGTTGATAAATTTGTCCATCGTAACCTTGTCCCTGTTGTCCTGCTTGATATCCAGAACCTACTAATCCTGCTTGATACCCAGAACCATATCCTTCTGCATCATATGTATTACCTAAAAAATCTGCTTGATAACCAGAACCATATGGTCCACCTAACATAGCAGCTCTTTCTGAAGCCATTTGATATTCTATAGGCGTGCCTGATTGTGCATAACCTCTAGTCATGCCTTGTGCAGCCATTTCATCAGGAGAGAAATAAGCTAATCTTTGACCTTCATAAGGAGTATATGGTTGATTAGATTCAGCTTCACCTCTTTTTAAAATCCTTTCAAAATAGGGTTGAACATATTCTGGAAGATCAGTATTAGTAACTGTTGTTTCTGTTGGTGCAGATGAACCTCCACCTTTAAAATATCTCATTATTTATCCTCAAATTCAAATTCAAAAAACACTGCTGTTTTTTTCCAGTCTTGTTTCTTTTTAATCCAGTTCCAAAAACCTGCTCTTCCTATACCTTCAATTCCTTCACATTGATTATCTTTTCCCCATCTACAAATAACCTCTAAACCTCTATCTGCCCATTCATCCATTTTAGTTCCAGCTACATGCTCAATGTTTAACATTTTTTTGCCTGTAGGATATTGATTAATTTGAGTAATAGCTGCACCTATAATATTAAGATTAGATTTATCAAAAATAATCCATAGACTTGTTCTATTATTTAAACAATTATAAAAAACATCTTGTGTTGTAACTCTTCCATAAGAACGCTTGCATGATTTTTGTAATATTTTTTCACAATCTTCCCAAACTAAAGTTAATTTATCACTAGTAACTAATGAAATGTCATAACCTGTTTCTGTTTGTGTTTTTTCTGCTACTTGATTCATGCTGGCATTACCTTATTTGGATTTATTCGAGGAGCTTGTGTTGTTCCTCCAGTTTTTGCTTGTCTAACTCTATCCATCATATTGTATAGCTGTTTAGAACCTGCGTCTGAACTGCCATCACCTAACATAGATACAACATCTGCTGGTACTATAAATTCATCTTGAGATACAGCTATTTTTTCTTGATCACCTATAATGCCTGGTATGTCATCAGCCATTCCGCTATTGCCATTACCTTGTATTTGACCTTGTGTTTGTACATTAGGATTTCCTGATGCTTGAGATAAAACCATATTTCTTATTTGTTCAAATAATTCAGGACCATATTTATTAATAAACTGGTCTATTATATTTGAGTCATCGCTTCTACCTAATAAAAATGCAGATAATTGTTGTGTTATAGGATCGTTTATTACTTGCATCATATCTGTTTGACCACCTTCTTGATAACCCATTGCTTCTACAGCTTCTTTACCTTTTTCTGTTTGAGCTAAAGCTTTTAAACCTTCATTAGGTAGTTCTGTTTCTCCGCCACCTGCAAGAAATTGCCCAAACTGATTTTGTTGTGGCATAAATGGTTGAGGTCTACTTGCAGAAATTCCTTGATTAAGAGGTGGACTTGGCGGTGTAAAGGTTGCTTGACTAGGTGGTCTACCTATTATGCTGTTATTACCTGTACCAACTGTTGGTGCTGGTGGTGTAAAACCTATTGATGGAACAGGTTGTACACTAGGTGGTGCAGGCTGTGGCATAAATCCACCACCTATTTGAGGCGGTTGAACTGGTCTTAAATCACCTGAAGGTTGCGGTAAGAAATCACTACCACCTAGTATAGGTGCTGGTATTCTGCCGCCTTGAATTGGCATAGGCATAGGTTGTTTTATGCCACTACTTAATGATCCACCGCCTGTTACTGGTATACCACCAGTTTGAGGACCTCGTGGTGCTTGACCTATAGGTTGTGGACCTACTCCAGGTGGCAGTTGTCTACCATCATCAATTACTTTTGGCATCAATGGTGTTAAATCAGGTTCTTTAGGTAAAAAGTCTCTGCCACCTAATATTGGAGCTACAGGTCTGCCCATGCTTCCAGGACCATCATTTACAGGCATAGGTGCTTTAACACCACTTCCTGGTGTTGTAGTTGGTGGTGTAAATGGTATTGGATTCTCATTAATCATTCTAGGTATTATAGGATTATCAAAAAATCCAGAACCAACAGAAATATTAGGATTAATTTCATCACTTCCGCCAATAGGACCTATTTCATTTAATAATGGTGCACCTGGTCTAATTCCTGGACCATAGCCATAGTCTATTTCTGCTGGTTTAGGAACAGGTTTGCCATCTGGACCTATTGTTGCTCTATTATTAGGATCGCGTGGATCAAGTATTTGTCCTATAGAAGTTATACCTCCGCCTGGACCTCCGATTGATATTGGTTGTTGTCCTGGTCTACCTGGTGGTTTAAATATAGGATTTGGGTCTTCCATGCCTCCACTACCTGGACCATCATTAACTGATTCACCTATTTGAGGTGGTTTAGGTAAAAAATCGCTACCACCTAATATTGGATTAGTAAATCCTCCACCTATTGGTTTACCGCCAAAACCTGGCATTGTAAATCCAGGTATTGTTACATCTGATCCACCTTCAATAGGTATTGTTATTTCTGGTGGTCTTGTAATTGGCAATTGTGTATCTATTGGCTCAGGTCCTTCATAAAATCCTGGAGTTCCACCTGGAACTCCTCCACCTGGTCTACCTATTGATGGCGGCATTGGTGGTCTACCTTGTCCTGGTCTACCTTGTCCTGGTCTATCAAAAAAATCATCATCTTCATAATAATCAGGTGGTGGTCTTCCAGTACCAGGAGGTGGTCCACCTGCTGTTGGCGGAGTTGTTCCTGTTTCTGGAGGTGTACCTGTTGCTGGAGGTGTAGCTCCAGGAGGTGTATCTGCTGGAGGAGGTGTAACTACTGGATTACCTTTAAAATTACCCATACCTGGTACTTCATAAGGAGGAGGTGTTCCTGTTCCTGGTGGAGTTGTTCCTGTTCCTGGTGTTCCAGTTCCTGGTGTTCCTGTTTCACCACCTGTACCATCACCACCGCCTGTACCACCGCCTGTACCATCACCGCTACCGCCACCAGTACCGCTTCCACCGCCACCAGTATCATCGCCACCGCCAGTATCACCTGGTGGTTGATAACCATAATATGGTTGTATAGGTTGTTGTGTAAATCTTGCATATGGATTAATCATTCCACCCATTTGTGGATTGCCATAAAAACTTCTGTAACTAGGAGTTTGCATAAATGGATTACCATATCCACCAAATTGAGGTGGTGGTGGTGTAAGTTGAGGATTATAGCCTCTTCTTCTTCCTCCAAATATTCCTCCCATTCCTCCTCTTCTTTCTCTTCCTCCAAACATTCCTCCCATTCCAGTATTAGGAGTAGCATAAGGATTGCTTCCTTGTATATCTGTAGCTGTAGGATTCATGCTTTCAAAATATGAAAACTCTGGCATAAATCCTGGCATAAATCCGCCAGGTATTTGTCTAGTTCTTCTAGCCATAGGTGCATTATAACCACCATAACCACCATAATTATAACCAGTACCAGTTTGGTTATATTGACCACCGCCACCACCTCTTCCGCGAAGGTTATCAAACATATCAGAAACATTATCATAACTATTTTGAAATCTTCCAAAGTTATTATTACCAAAGTTTCCGCCTCTTCTAAATCCTGTCCTACCACCTTCTGCCATTGGTATCTGTTCAGGATATTTTTCATACATTTTTCTTTTGCGTTCTTCTTCGTCTAAGTCCATTTGAGCTAACATTCGCTCATATTCTTCTTGTGATTCCATAATACCTGTAGTACCCATTCCAACACCCATTGGAATATATGCACTAGGTTTCATTAAACCTGCCATTAAATTACTTCCGCCTTGAGCAAGTGTTTGACCATCACCTACTGCTGAACCTAAATTAGAAAAACTATTTGCACTTGTTATAGCACTATTTGGATTTGTAACAGCTGCATTTATTGCACTTTTTCCTGCTTCTGAAGTTAATGCTTGACCGAGAGCATCTTCGCCAACACTTGAAAGTGTTTGACTTCCTATTGCATCTAATCCCATAGTAGCTTCTGGATTAGCTAATACACTTGATTTAATTCCTTCAGTTGCTCCTGCTGCTCCTGCTGCTCCTTGCAACATAGAGCCAACACCATAACCAGTTAAACCAGCCATTAAACCTTTTTTAACATCTCCTGTTACTGCTGTTTGTGCTAATCCTGAACCTATAGCTCCTGCTGCTAAAGAAGATAGACCACTTGAACCTATTAAACCACCTAATGCTCCAGCTCCAGCACCTGTAAATAAAGCACTACCAGCTAATGACCCAAGTATTGGTGCTAAGAAAGGTAAAAAAGCTTCAGGTTGTCCTGTATCAGGATTAACTGTAATAGGCATAGCTTGTGCTAGTCCTTTTACTTCAGCAGGATTTACATGAAGAAGCATAGAATCGCCATAACGACCTTGTGCTGCTACATTTTTAGTTTGTTGTTGAATGTCCATTATCTGTCTTCCTCTTTTGTTTCACAGCCAAACATATTAAAACTCATGTCTACTGCACTAGTATAAACTTTTACTACATCTGTTTGATTCAATGTTATCCCAATTACTAAAGTTAATGAATCATTTGCTGCTACTGATTTATCATAATATAAATATTGTTTATCATCAGCAGAAGCTCCAGCTACATGAACACTTAATCTAAATGTTATAGCTGATCCTGTTCTATTTGCTGCAACTATAGAACTAACAGTTGTTTGTGTCATATCAGGAACTGTATAAAGTGTAGTTGTTGTTGTTGCAGCAGGGTCTAATTGACCTAATACCTTTAAACTATCCGCCATTAGTCATTCCCATTAATAAAAATTGATGTCTTTTTAAACCTTTACTTACTACGACATCTTGTAATTTTTGTAATTTATTTATTTCTATAGCTAAATCTTGCACAGCTTGTTCTATAATTCTTCTTGTAACTGCTTCATCTGCGGAATTATATTCTTGTTGTGCTAAAGGTAATGCTATTGATTTAGGATTTGCCATTATCTTTTACCATCTGGTCTTATATCTAATCTTAAATCACCTAGTCTCCAACCATAATCATTAGATGAATTAGATACTCTGATAGCACATTGCCTGCTTCTTGCTCGTGTATTTGTAAATGTAGAATTTGGCGTTACCTCTACTGTAGATAAAGTAGATAAATCTTCTAATGGATAATCTCTACCTTTAATTGTAATTGTTACTGAATCAGAAGTTGTTTGTTGATCTCTAAATTGTATATCAGGTATTATTTTATTTACTGCAATAAACTTTTCACCATCTGGGTCTAGATCAAAATCACTTGATTCTATAAAAGCAGAAAACTCATTGCCATCATCACTATGTCCTACTTCATGATTATATAAATAATTTATATTACTAGTATCATTTTTACTTGATGCAATAGGATTAGTTAATATTAAAGCTTCATTCCATGCAGTTCTAACAAAGTTGTCTGTTGTTGTTCCAATAGACCATACATTTTCTAAATAGTTGTACATTACATATTTATCTACTTCTAAACTATCTGTTGATGGATAAAACCACATTATTTCATTAGTGCCTTCATTTACTGCACCAAATATTTTATATGATTGACCTTCATTAATATCACTTAAAACATAATCTAATACAGTACATGGTAATCTTTGAGCACTACCTGAATAACTATAAAATCCACCTCTATCCATAAAATAAACTTGGTTATTAGCATTTACTGCTGCATTAGGAGATATTAAAGATGGACCATGTGCTACTTCATTAAATGAAAATACAAATGGTGCTCCTACAAATCTCATAGAAACTATTCCTGCATCTGTCCAAATAAGTATTTCTTGTCTTGTTCTTAATGCACCTATTATTGTAGAACCCATTGATAATTGAACACCGCCAGCTTGATTTGTTGCAGTAGGAGTCCAATCTGCAATACTTTCTGTATCTGAAAATCTTACAAATAAAGGATCAAGTGTACTAGAACCTATTGGGTTACATCCAAAAGCAATAACATGCTTATCAACATCAGATACCATAACTTGTAATGCTACTGTAGGAACATTACTTGCTCCACCTAAAGTGCTTATATTAACTGCTCTTGTACTATTTCCTGCTGACTCATCCCAATAAAATATTTCACCATTTCTTACATTTGATACAGCATCATCACCAAAATTATCTAAAGACCACAATCTCAATTGATTAGTTACACTTAATGTTGTTGCTGAACCCCATGTAGAAGCTCCCCATGTTCCTGATCCCCAACCTGTTGATGATACATAAATATCTAAACCTGTATTAATTTGATAAGCACCATCTACACCAGAACCACCATTACCTGTATCAGAACTATTTGCTGTTGCACTAGCTGTAAAAGTATAAGTATTTACTGTAGGTACTGCAGTTATTTGATATTCTTTATTTAATACAGTAGCAGTTATATTACCGCCTAAACTTACAGCTTGTGAAATAGTAACAAAATCACCAATAACTGCACCATGATTACTATCAGTAGCTGTAATTGTTGTACTGCCATCTGTTGCTGCAAAAGTAATTCCATTAGTTGTAGTAGCTCTAATAGGAGTTATATCGTAAAAAGCATTACCTTGTACTATATAAAGTTTTTGATGAGTACCAGCATTAATATAGTTAGTACCACTAGCTGCTCTATATACATTAAGTTTTCTACAAGTGCCTATAAAACTATCATCTGTATATTTATTCCAACCACCTATTCTTTCAGGTCTACCTTTTCTAAATCTAACTTTGTCTGCATCAAACCAGCCACCTTCGTTACTATAATTAGTACCTTCTTTATTTATTCCTGGTTTAAATACATATTTGGCTAATGGCATTAATTAAACCTCGTGCCATTCCTTGCCTTCAAACAATAAAGCTTCTGCTTCTCTACGTCTTATAAGACCTTCTAATACTTTGCCATTGGCTTTATTCCAGCGTTTAATTTGATTAGGTACATCTGTGTAATCACTACCATTTAAGACTTTTAAAAGTGTAGAACTTTTTAAGTTGCCTCCACCTAAATTAAATGTCCATGAAACCATTGCATCAAATTGATTTTGATTTAAAGGAACTTTTACATTGTTATTAACATGATCTTCAAACTTAGCTATATCTTCTAATAGTAGTTCTTCTGCTCTAGCTCTAGATATAGACATACCCATTTCAATACCATGTGTACTGCCGTAACCTATGGTTGGAACACCTGCTGCACATTTGTAAGAATTTAACTCACAACCTTCAAATTTTTTAATTAAGGATAATCCTTCATTTGATATGTTCATATCTTTATTCCTCTGTATTTGTAGTAACTGTTTTATAATACACAACAACTTCTTTAAGTTCATTTATATATCTCTTTAATTCTTGCATATTGTAAGCCATGACTTCGTAATCAGGTATAGTCATAGCAAGAAAAACAAGCTCGCCTTCTTGTTCTTCTATCATTGCAAGTTTGTCTTCCCAATTATCTGGTGTAATAACTATCCACATAGGTTCTTGCAAATCAATTTCTCTAGGCATGACAGGTTGAATTATCTTTCTTTCTAGAGGTTTTGCTGTAACTTCTATTTGTTTAGTCGGAATTAGACTGCAACTGCAAACCATCATCAAGAGAGTCAACTGTACTGCTAAGTTTCTCGATGTCTTCCATAATATGTTTTGTTCCATTATTTATCTTCCTTTCCATTTCTACTGGGTCTGCAAGTATTTTTGCAGCTAATTCATAATTTTGTATAAACTGTGTATATCTATTTAACTCTCTTTGAGCTGCTTGACTTTTAAGAGTTAATTGATTTAATTGACCTGCTTGTAATTCAAAGTCTGCTTCCATTGATTTAATTGCTTCTTCTTGTGTAGCTATAGCATTTTCTAAAATAATGTTATTTGCTGTTAAAGTTTTATTTTGATTAAACAAATAATAAGATGTAAAGCCTAAAGTTAATATTATTGCTAATAAAAATTGTTGCATTAGACATCCTCAATAATATAGTTAAGTCCACCTGCACTTCTGTACTCAATTAATTTATTATTTTTATCGCGAAACTTTAAATGATTTTCTTTTTGTGTAATTATTTTTTTTGATATATAACTTCGATCATCTGAATCACCATATTCTTTATTAAAAGAAACAGTAATTTTATATCTTTTTCTAAATAGCTCTAGAATCCAATTTAAAATTAATTTTAATTCCATGTATACACCTGCAATGCTTTAGACTTGCCTTTAACCTCTATTGGTTCTAATAATTTTAACTTAAATTTAGACTTTTTGGCAGTTTCTTCGCCTATTAATGTTCCTACTCCTGCGACTTTTGTACTTGATTCTAATCTTGCAGCAATATTACATGGATCGCCTATAAGAGAAAATGCAAATCTATCAGTAGCTCCAAAGTTACCAGCAATACATATACCGCTGTTTACTCCAATACCAATAGCTATTTCAGGTATGCCTTCTTCTTTAAATTTAATATTTAACTGGTCAATATTCTTTTCTATTTCTTTAGCTGCTTCTAATGCTAGGTTGTGGTGATCATCTTGTGGAATTATTGTATTCCAATGAAACATACCAGCATCGCCAATAAATTTATCAGTACATCCAAAATATTTATTAGCTGCTTTTACCTGAACATCTAGTACATTGTTCATAATGTATGTAACCATTTCAGGTTCTACTGATTCAGATAAACTAGTAAATCCTCTAAGGTCTGTAAATATAATACTGCAATCAACTCTATTACCATTTACTTTGCAAAGTTCTGGATTATTTTGTAACTTTTTAACCATTCTTGGATCAAGATATTTACCAAATTGTTTCTTAATTTGTTGTCTTAACTTATATTGTTCTCGAAATCTTAAATAAAAAGCTATTGATGCTGTTATAAACTGTGATATTAAAGTCCAAGTTACATCTATTAATAAACCTTTTTGTATAAAGTAATAACCACCTAAAGCCGTAGAAAGCATTAAAATACTAGCTATACTTATTCCTAGGGTTATACCAAACCAATGCAATACAAGCCATGTCAGAGCTACAAATAAAGTAAAAATAGCAATTTCTACTGCTAAACTCCAATCTGGTACTGTTGGAGAGTCTTGAATTAATATAGATTCTGCTAATGCAGTTTGTATTTTATGAGGTTCTAATAATCCAACTGGAGTTGCAATCTGTGGCATTACACCATTAGCTGTTACTCCAACAAAAACAAATCTACCAGTTACATCCATTTCTTGTAAATTAGTTTGTGGTGTATTTACCCAACTAATCCACTTACGACCAAGACTATCTGTTTTAACTGGTGGTATTCCTCTTATTGATATTTCTTCTATACCATTATCATTAGTTTTTATAATGTAAGTCTTTACACCAAATAAAGCTTTATATATTTGTGTGCCAAAAGAAGGAATCCATTCATTGTTTGGTGTTCGTACTAATAGTGGTATTCGTCTTACAAGTTGATCAACTTCAGTGGGAGCAATGGCTAAACCCTGTAATGTATTTATTGATAGAGTGTTCAGGTTTTCCTTAACTCCCTTAGATACTATACCACCAATATCATTACCTTTGACAACTGTACCTGTAAATTTAGGATAGTTACCTTTACCATCTTCAAACATAGCAATAACAGATGGTGCATAACTTAATGTTGTAGCAAAGGCTTCGTCACCACCCATTCTATCTGCTTGTGGAAATGATATAACCCAACCTACACCAATAGCTCCTTTTTCTAACAACTCAATTTGTATTTCTGCTAATCTTTGTCTTGGTAATGGATAACCACCTTCACGTTCTACATCTTCTTCGGTTATATTAAGTATGACAAAGTTACCAGATGGTTCTGGTATTGTTACTAAAGCATCAAAAGTTTTAAGTTTTATTATTTCTGTTGGTGTGCTTTGAAATATTAAAGGCAAACTTAGTATTATAAGTATAGGCAATAATAACTTATTCACTTTGCGTTATAGTTATATTAGAGTCACCGCCACCATTAATCTTAACAACATTACTTACTCCATCTTGTATTAAGATTAAGGTATAAGAACCGCTACCACTTAAATCTAATCTAATAGAATCATTAACTTTTCTTCTAACACTTATAACATCACCTGCAATTAATGTAGTTATTTGCGTTTCGGAGTCTTGTCCAAATTTAGTTCCTGTTAAATTAATTCTTCCTGCATCTGCTAATATTTCTTCATCTTCACTTATAGCTAAAGAATCTAATATATCTAATAAATCTTCAAGAAAGTTTACATCTAAATAATTAATATCTAATTCAGTAAATTCTAACTCGTCTTCAGCAAAAAAATCTTGATCTAAATAATCTACATCTAGGTCATTAAAATCTAATATATTAGCTTTAGCATTTTGTGATACTTCTTCTGTAAGACTTATTTCTTTTTTAGGAGGTGTAACAATAAGCATGTTATCTATAATATCTAAAGTTAAATCTAATATAACTGGTTTACTTGGTTGAGATTCAAATACACTTACTGTTGTAGCTTCATAAGGTTTATTAAGTAATACGCTACCCATAGCAGTAATAACTTCTATTTCACCGCTAGAAAGTCCTAGAGCGTCTGGTAAAAGTATTATTAATGATCTACCTAACTCATCTACTGTAGCTGTAAAGTCTGTGCCTCTTATAGCTATGTTAGCTGTAGGAGTTTTAAGGGATATATTTTGTTTATCTATTCTTCCTAAGTTTCCTGTAATAAATCTAGCAGTACCTAATCCAAAAGTTAAAGCCATTTTTGATTTAGAAGGATCAGGATCAAATATATACTCGTCTATTATTAATTGTGAATGTTCTGTCAAACTTACTTTACTATCATCTAAAAAAGTAATAGCCATACGACCATTAGTAGTAACAGCTTCATCGTTGCTTTGAATTGCAAAATCTACCTCTGCAATAAATGGCTCATCTCTTACAATCTGTGCTGAACCATTAAGTTCAGATATCCCACCAATATTAGCAGCTAGTGCTTGTTCCTTGGTCGTTTTGGATAATACAAACTGTGGAAGCAGCATTGCCACCAATACTAATAACTTTAAGCCAGTCATTATCTTGTGTGCTTAACTGTTGTATGTTGAATGTTCTTTGTCCACCTGTATGATCTAACCAAAAGTAACCTCCTGCTGATGCTGAAACACCTGTACCAGTATAATTAACTGTATTATCACTACCATCTATATCCATATAGTTTGTAGCACCATCAATATTAATATTAGATACAACTGTATTGTTAGAACCCTGGATAATCCAGTCTAAATCTAAAGTAGCTGCTAAAGCAGTTGTGCCTTGGTTTAGAGTAAAAGTATTGCTAGAGCCAGTAACAGCTATATTTTGATTAGAAGAGTCAGCACCAAAAGTATTAGAAGGGTCAACTTGAATAGTAAAAGTATTACTGTTACCAGTAAAGTTATAAAGTGCCGTAAAGCTATCTGCCCATATATCACCAAGAAACTTGTTAGTGTTTCCAATCATATTAATATCAATAGTCATACTTGTACCATCAATATCAAAAGCATTGACACTACCTGCTGTTGAATTCAGTCCACCAATAATGTTTGATATACCTAACTGCTCAATGTCTAAATTAAGTGTAGTACCGCTTTGATCTAAATATATTTCGTTATCAGCCGCGTAAAGTGGCGATGCAATCATCATCACAATTAGGCTTGTTAATTTTAAGTTCTTCATATTTCCAAAATCCCCTATCGTAACCGATAGTAATAAGTTCTAATACCGCTCCTTCTATTGCTTTCATAAGTGCAATAGTTGTTGATTCATTTCGTGAATTACCAAGCTCAATTTCTACTAGCTCAGTACCCATTTCAATAAATCTAAAAACATCTTCTGACTTACCATAACTAAATATGGTTTTTTGGCTTAATACTTCTATAAGTATTTCACCTGTTGACACTGATACCATGCGAAGACTAACTGTTATATTATCTTCTCTATATTGAATACTTGTACCTATTCCTAAATATCTAGCACCCATACCACCAGTAGTTAAATTACTGTCATAAGCAATAACAGCACCTTCTAACAATACTCCTGCAAATAATAAAGGAGCAAGTTGTTTCTTTTTTTCTTCATCTGTTGCAAATTGTTCTCTAGCTGATCTTATTAACTGACGTTCTTTAGTTAAATTATCTAAACCAATTCTTTCTACAACTCTAAAAAATTCACCATTACTTGCATGTTTAAGTGCTCTAATTAATAAAGTATGTGGTGCTTGTGTAACTGCTGTAGAAAATAAAGCAAACTCACTATTACTTTTTCTTTGTCCTGTTTGATCTGTAAATGATGTAGGGTATACAGCAACAACTGGTTTAATTGTTGGAGGTGTAACATTTAATAAGTATTTAGACTGTAACTCGTCTATTCGTACTACATCATGTGCTTTAAATCTTTGCTCGTATGTATCTTCATACTGATCAAAGATAGAACAACTAGAAAGTAAAGCTACCAATAGGAATCGTAATAACTGTGACTGTACCATCTGCTTCTGTTATCCTCAATGTTAAAAAATCTCCATCTGTACTGTATTCTATTGTATTCCCTTCTAAAGATATAACTCCAGAGTCAGATGGTGTTTCACCAAATAGGTTGGCAATAAGCTGTCTGCTTAGTTCTGCATACACCCTGCTTTCAAAATTTCTGATAAACCTCTGAACTGTAGAGTTTTCTTTGTCTCTTTCAGCTTCTTCTATGGCGGCTTTTAGCTCATCTTTAATTGTTTGCCGTCTATTAAACTCTTGATTCTCAATAGTTAAATAATGGCTAGATGTATTTACACCATTAAATGATGGTGACTTAAATTTGTGAGTTATTTGATCTGCTTGAACATTTACACTAATAACTCCTGCTATTAATATTAATCCTATAACAATAATTATTTTAATTAAAAAATCTTGGTCTTCTCTATCTTTCTTGCTTAGAACTTTCTTTGGCATTTTCTTTCTCCTGGTTATCTCTTAACTCAATAACCGTATCCAGCTTTTGTTGAAGTCTTATAATATCATTATCTAAAACCCTAATTCTGTCAATTAAAGCTATAAGCGTTATAGAAGCTTCAGATAATTTTTTCTTAATATTGTTAGTAATAAAACCCCATATAAAATAAATCATATAAAGTAATCCAACAGTAGCTACTATAGGAAAGCCATATTCTGATATAGCTTGAGCAATATTCATTAATCTCTTCTAGCGTCTTCTTTACCGTCAGCTCTAGCTATTCTATTAAGATCAGGGCGTATGCCTAATACAACACACATAGTTGCATCTATTCTTATCATATCGTGATTCATGGTTTTAACTCTATTATTAAGAGATGACACAATTCCATGAATAGAATTTACTTGACCAACAACAGATTCAAGTATGTATTTAATGGTAAGAAATATAAAGAAGCCACCAATCATAGCCATAGCTATAGGAAAACCTACTTCAGCTATTAAACCAAAGACTTCGCTCATTAATTACTGACTATTAATTTTATTTTTGGATGTTCCTGCATATAGTCCAAACCAAGCAGCTCCTGCACCTACTACAATACTAATTAAACCTGACTGTTCAAATGATGGTTCAGGTAAAGCCATAAACCAAAAGGTTGTATAGTATAGTAAATACATATATACACCCAAGAAAGCTCTAGGAAATATTCTCCAGGCATCTATCATATTAGATAGAAATATCCACTTTTGCCATGGATTATCTGGTTCTCTATTTGCTTTCATTTCTGTAATTTGTGCTTTTAAATTACTATTTTCTGTAACGAGTTCCATAAATTTATTAAGGTCTATTTCAACTTCATTACGACTCATATCTCCACTAAATCTTTCTTCATTCATTATCTATAACTCCTTGTTTTTTTTGCTATTTTTTTTGGTTGTTTTACAAATTGTTTACCAGCTTTATTACCTTTTGCTTTAGCTCTATTGGTTGCAGCTTTTTCACTTTTTGTTAAAGATTTCCATGCTTTATCAGGTAAATATCTTTTTTTTCCTTTGCTTGGTTTTCCATCTGAAGTACGCCATTTTTGTTTACCCCAATTTTTTAATGATCTTTGAGATTTTTTTAATGGCATTATTCTTCCTCTAATTGTTCACTATATAAATTATTAAATGTTGTTAATGGGTCAAGATAACTTTCATGACCTTCTGCTGAGTGGATGTGTTGAGATGGTGCAAAATCTGGTGGACCTTCACCTGTAACCCACAAAGCAGGACTAGTAGCTCTTACTCTATTATTTGGAAGTGCAACTATGTTACCTTTCCATTCGCAGTCTTCAGTAATATATATAACATGAGATTGTTTATGTTGTGCAGGACAATCAGCTATTGAGTTTCCTGTGTAATCAACTGTAAATAAATATTTGCCTTGATAAAATTTATTATTAATTTTACATATCCAAGGACTAGAGCTAACTCTATCCATAACAACCACAGAATGATTTCTAGCCTCACAGTCCCAAGGTTGAGCTAAATGATCTTCCATAGGTTCTGCCCACTCTGCAACAGGTATATCTGCTACAAGAGCTTGTATTGGCATCCTTGCCCACATTGCACCGCCATGTATATTAGATTCATCATCTTCTGCTTCACACCCAGTAAAAACTACTTGAAAACTTAATGATCTATCTGGAATAGTATTAACAGCTATTGCTAATGCGTGTAAGTATTCTCCATGTCCATGCTGATGATTAGTAGTAAATTCTTTTCTAACCCAACATTTAAAATGCGGTATATTGCTTATTAAATAAGACATTATTTATATCCACCACCAGCTTTTTTATAAGCTTTAGCTACCATTTGTGCTTTACGAGCAGACCATTGCCCAGGTCTACCACCTTTACTACCAGCTTTTATTCTATTAAATATACGTTTACGCATACCTGGTTTAGTATAATTTCCAGCTTTATTAACTGTTGATTTTTTCTGTCTGCTCATTAAATAAATCTTGTTAAAATTACAGCACCTACTATAAATGGATAAACTGCCCAGATCATATTTTCTAATCTATCAAAGCGTTTAGAGCCATCTTCTAATCTTTTATCAATACTTTTATACAAAGCCTTACATTCTCTTTCATGGGACTCTATTGCACTTAAAGCGTCTTTTACAGTTGCCATTACTTTTTTGGTGGTGTTTCTTTTGCTTTTCCAATATTTAAAGCAAGCATATCAATAAACTTATATATTTTGCTAACCCAAACATCATCTTTAGGTGTTGATGTTGTTGCTGCTATTAATGATGAAACAGTAACAATTAAAGTAACCCAATTTACTAAATTAACTAACATATCCATTATTTTTCTCCTTTTTTATTATCTTCAGATTTTTCTTCTTTTAATATTTCTTCAGCTACATCTTTAGTAGACTGAGTAAATGAATTATTAAATACTAATAAACTTGCTCTTACTTGATCTAATTGAAAATTTAAAGCTTGTTCTTTTTGTTTTAAATCTTCTATTTGACTTTGAAAATATTTTTGCTCATTAGTTAATTCTTTTTCTTTACTTTCCATTTTAGTTTACCTCCCCAGGTATTTTTTATAAATTAATTTGCTGCGATGTAATCAGTACCAGTTGTAACTGCTGCAACGTGAGTAGTTTTTAAATTACTTGCTGCTCCTTTTACATCTGGAGTGTCATCATCAGAATCAACTGGTTCGTATAGTA
>VMHT01091102.1_pt1 | contig 31037 bp, 46 predicted proteins | sample 4693611 | NCBI WGS metagenome assembly VMHT01 (sample SAMN12280063, study PRJNA550983) | marine metagenome | isolation source: seawater sampled from same location over 5 years 0.02-0.2 micron viral filtrate | place: USA: collected off the coast of southern California halfway between the port... ... | reverse complement strand
AGCAGAGAAAGGGCAAAGCCATGACTAAATTTACAAGCAATGAAGAAGCTACAAAGCGTAAAGAGAATAGGATAATCGAAAGCCTATCGCCTGATATTGGCACGTTACGCCTAACAAAGACTATGCTGGATAAGCATATCATTGACGCCAATGCCAGCATACGAAGGCTTGCGCTATTGCTAGGGCATGACATGGAAAGCATGACCAATGGCGATAAGGTAACGATAGAAGGCCAGTATGACGATGGCACGCCATGCCGCGTAAATCTGTACCGCACAGTCATGCGTTCAGACAGGCGCGTTAGTATATCAGGCATAAAGAAACAGGCCATAGCTGGCGATCTGCTGGCGTTGTCATACAAAAGAAATGATGAGGGTGATTACATTCTGATTATCAATGTAACTGCGGCGGCACATTGCCGCGTAACTCAAGTTAGTTAGTAAAAGAGAAAGGGCTGTGCCAAGGGCATCAGCACAGCCCAGCCTCACTAGCAAAGCAAGGAAGGATTTTAATAGCATGACCAAAGCAGAAATCAAAGCAGAAAGAGCAAGGCTTGGTATATCCCAAGGCTTGATGGCTCAGAGAATAGGCGTATCACTTAGAACCATATCATATTATGAGAAAGGCGAAGTGCCTGTGCCTAAAACTATTGAATTGCTAATTCAAACTAGAAAGGATGTGGAAAGACTAACCAAAGAACTAAAGTTAGCAGATAGACATATTAAAGAATTGCAATTAGCAATATAGCCTAGCATTGCCGCGTGGCAGTACTACTAAGCAATGTTTCTTTTTTTATACAAATATAGAAAAGCAATAGTGCGAAGGAAAAACTTGCTGCGCGGCTATACACAGCGAAGCTGATTATACGAACAGAAAAAAAGCTGTCAACCCTCTCCGTAACTTTCTCTAACAATTTCAAACCAAGTTAGCAGAGAAACCTCACACACAAGACTAGGATCATAAGAGAAATCGCGGCATACAGCCATAAGCTGGATCACGCACTTGATCGGTCTGTTATTAAACTTATAGATCAATACAGGAAACATATCTGTGCCTTCAGCAGAGTCACAGGCTTGCTTCCACCAGCCCTGCTTGTAGTTGCCGCCTGATGCGTAGGCTTTGCACTCAATAGACCATTTAGGGATAACTATGTCTGCCTCACCAGCCACCTGATATTGAGAGAGGTTGCGCTTGGGTGTTTCTGGTAGCTGTTCGCCAAGGTTGTCTTTGATGGCAGTGATGACAAATCTTTCAAAGGCCGCGCCTTTTGTACGACTATCAACCATTGTTATACCTCAATCCACATACATCACATTTGCTGTTATCGTTCATGTTAGAGAGGCACTTAACACAACGCCCATCACTTAGCGTAACAGAGAAAGAGCCATCACCCTGATGGATTATGTCACGCACCTTGCCAGTGCTATCACACAGTTCACAATCCTCTGGCACTACATCAGTAGGGTCAAAGTAATCTTTTACATAAGAGAAACCTTTGCCCTTACATCTACTGCATGGCTTGGTCATAGAAGTCATTGGGCGTTACCTCACCGTTTGTTGCTAATGATACACGCCTGATAGTCTCAGGTGATGGAAACCTGCTGCCATCAAGTAGCCTGGATACAGCAGAGCGAGACATATTCAGACGCCTCGCAAAACGTGCTTGTGATATTTTCTTAGCTTTTAAATAATCTTTTAATTTCATAAAAAGATAGTAACAATGTGTTGACAGTTAGTCAATCACACGTTAATCCTAAAAAACATTCTAAAAAAACAAAGGGCAAATCAAAACATGAAAAAAGCACCAGAAGCATTGGCTGATATGGGTTTGCGGCATGATAGTGCCAGCGGAGCTACAGCATTAAAGTACGAGATGATCTTAAAAATTTGGTTGAGAGAGGAGCATAATATAAAATTTCCAATGTCCTCAAAACCGTGGGCTGGCATCTGCGTACAGCACGGGGTAAACCTGTTTCTTGGACTAGATGATTTCAATCCAATCATAGGCCAGCAAGAGGGCATGACCATTGCAGAGGCTACCAGACATGCTATGTCAAAGTTCCATGAGCATAAGCCGTTTGATTGGGATGATGGTAAAGACGCAGAGGAAATGGATGCCTGTTCGGTTGTCATACCTGACATGATTGCGTCTGCTGTTGAGGGCGTTAATTATTTTTTTGAACGAGCTAATCAGATCAGTGGTGAATATCAACGATGGCATGATGAGCCTGAGAGTGATGTGCCTATCATGCTGTATCAGGACTTTAGCGGTGGCGGCAGACAGTTAGATCTTAAATGCTCACTGCCCGTGCGAAACCCTACAAAGAAAGACGGTACGCGCACTTGGCGCACACCAAAGCCAAAGACTGAGCCTTCATGGCAACAAGTCACGCAACAATCTATTTATTGGAAAGCCACAGGCGAGACACCAGCTTTGCTGTTTGTCACAGGGGCTGGCTGGCACATAGCAACACCAGAGAATTGTAACGCACTGTCAGAGGAAAATCTGAACCGTGCATACAGTGAAGCCGTGCAAAGTTGGAAGGTTACACAAAACCTTTTCCGTGCGGCTAACGGCTCATGGCGTACACTGTTTGGTCTGGTACAGCCAGATTATAACGAGATTGCACGTAGGCATGGGCATTCAATCTTAACACTAGCAAAGCAAGCATGGAGTTTGTAATGGAAGTTATTACTTGGAAATATCTTATGAAGATAAAGGACGCGGTGTTTAACGCTAAAAAAAGTGGCGCAATACCCCCTATTACGCCCCCTAAAATTGTGCCATTCGATGTGACTGTTTCTAATGGCAGGATACGTACTGGCGACTTGCATAATTTGTTGTCAAAAATAGAGGTTGGCGATGTAACGATTGTTCCTAATGCACAAATGCGTAATCGACTGCATAGCTTTATGAATGTTTATTATGGCAAAAAGTCACTTAAAACTCGCATTGTCAAAGGCACAGAAACTTACCGTTGCGAAAGGATCAAGTAATGATGAACGATCTTTTTGATACACCAGCATACAAGCTGGTTCGACGTAATGATCCTGCTACCAGCCACGATGCGGCTACAAGCATTGATGCCTCACACATGGAAAGCGTTGTTTTAGATGCTATCTGGGAGTTTGGGGTGACAGGGTGCATATCAGACGAGGTACTAAATGCCCTGCCACATCACCGTTATAGCACCGTCACAGCTAGATACAAGCAGCTAAAAGAGAAAGGCTTGATTAAAGTTGATAGCCGTAAGCGCAAAGGTAAAAGCGGTAGAGGCCAGCTTATCATGTGGGCAACAGAGTTTTATACGGAGCCAGATAATGACTGAGAAACAAGAACTAGAACAGCGCATAGATGAGCTATGTGCTAGGGTAATAGATCTGGAAACAAAGCTAAACACAGTCGAGAAAACATGGGAAGTATTCATACATCTCATTGCCGACAAGCTGGGGATAAGTAAGGAGAAATTGTAATGGCTTATGCTAAGAGAAATGCCACATTGCCAGAGCATCTGAGCAAGTTAATTGTGGCTTGTGGGTTAGACCCAGCAATAGATAAAGGGTCAGTTTGGAACTGTCACGGCACACCTGTTATACTTCATGCTGCCCTAGAACGTATTGCTGACCATGTTAATATAGTCTTTGAACCGCCTCAAATAATAGAGGCACAATCACAAGCAAAAATAGCAGTGGTTTGTGTAAGGGGCAATATGGATTCCTTAACAGCTTGGTCAATAGGAGAGGCTACACCAGCTAACAACAAAAACGAATACCCTTGGGCAATGGCAGAGAAACGTGCAAAAGATCGCGTGATTTTAAAGCTAATTGGTGCAAGCGGATTTGTTTACAGTGAAGAAGAAGCTGACAGCTTAAAGAAATCTGGTGGTAATTACATACCGCCTGTTGAAGAACCAGAACCTGACGGGGCAGACGGTCTGCAAAAGTATCGTGATCTACTGCGTGAGATCGATGTAAAGGCAACTAACAAGAGGACATATAAAGAATTGCAAGAGTATATGAAGTCTGGATGGTTGCAGGAACAAATGGGAGAAATGAGTAACGCAGCACCAGAACTACACCAGAGATGTAAGGAAATATTAATCCGCAGAAATGCAGCACTAAAGCCAAGGAGCAATTAAAATGGCAATGAAGTATCACACAGTATGTTCAATGCGTTTGTTTAAGAACACAGACGATAAGTCAAAAGCAGATTATGGCAACAGCAAATGGAAGCCATTCAAAGATGGTAGCCCTGCTGACATTCATCTAAGAGCAGACCAAAATTATAGCGTCAGTGGTTTTATTAATGATGATGGCAGTATCGGTATCAGCATCAGGGCAGCATCTGCCTATCAAGCTGGCGATAGCATCTCTGACGGTGTGTCCCAGGGTGGGTTAAAGCCTGTAGCAGAGTCAGTACAGGCACAACATCATCCAAAGACTGCGCCAATAGAAGATCTTGATGACAGTGATATACCATTTTAGTTAAATTAAGTTAGTGGTTGCTTACTCGAAAGCGGTGATACGGCATCGGACGACAGATGTAATGCGCTATGCGTTAAGCTTGCAAGTAACCACTTTTATCATAGCCAAGTAATTGCATCACCGTATATTTTTTTTCATATGAGGAATAAATGCGAAACAAACCCAAACGCCAGTACAGCCACACAGAAACATCAGTTACTTGTGATAGATGCGGAGAAAAGCACGGGTTGAAAGCTGGCACTTGGGTTATTAATGGATTAGGGAGATTGCTTTGTTATGGCACAAGACAATGTTGTTTTACTCAAGAATGGAAATCAAACGAGCCTAGCAGAAGCGAGGCCAGCAGCTAGTGATTACTATGCTGGCCTTACTTTAAGTGGATGGGGATTGTTTAGAATGATAGAAGCGCATGGCTTCCAACCTATGAAAGCCAAGCACATCATTCCTATAGATGGTCACACAAGCTATGGGTATCTGACTGAGGCGTATGTCATTGAGTGCCTTACTCAGTACCTTGCGGCTGGTGGTGAGCCTTTAATCTAAGATCTTTTAGACTTCATAATCTTTTTTTGCAAAGCAGTTGGTAAAGTCTTTTGCTTTGCAGTCAGCTTCTTACCGTTAGCTGCTTTCTTTTTTGCGGGGCGTCCCCGCTTCGATCCGTAAGTCCCTTTGCCCATTGGCATGACTATTTTCCTTTCTTTGCTTTGTTACGTTTTGATATTGCCCTCGCCTTCGACTTTGCGTCAGCCTTGCTGCTTGCACCCCATGCCCTGAGAGACAGGAGTAGCCTTGTCGGTTTACCATTCTTTCTCTCTGCCCCTCTCATGTTTCCCATACGTGCTAGGAAAGACGCCCTACGAGGGTTGTCACCCTTCTTTACAGGGGCTTTTAGATTCATACCCTGCTTTTTTGCTGAAGCCCGTCCTCTGGCGTTTAAACCGCCTTTAGGGTTCTTACCAGCTTTGCGTTGCCATGCTGGTGTTTTAGCCATCACTCAACGCCCTCATCCTGTCTACAAGCCTTCTGGCACGGTTAGGAACCTGAGTGTACCAACGGCTATCAACCATTTCATCTGCGGCCTTGTCCCAATCACGGGCATCTACACCAGCTTTCATACCTTTGAAAGCACTGAGTCGAGGTCTGCCCATGTTAAACATCATGTTAGCAATTATATGTTGGCATTCCTCTGGAAGATTGTCAAAGTCTGTGTACAAAACTTTGCATTCATCAATCGTAACAGCAATGTCAAGATCAAATAATTTACGCACTCTTTCTTGTTCCACAACAGTGCCTACAGGCTTGCCGTATTCTTCATCGCTCTCCAAAACCAAATGACCTATTCCACAAGTGGGCAAAGACAAATGATCTAAGTATATTTCATACTTACACCCTTCATCTTCTGCAATTTCTTCGCGCAAACGATCCTTGTTCATCTTTATTTGCTTTTCTTTACTAATTTTGTCAAAACTTTAGCTTGTTTTGCATGGGAACGAGATGCCTTGCGTAATCCAGCCGCTACCTTTTTGACTTTAGCTTTTGCTGCTCGTTTCATCACTTTACCTTTCTAAACCTTCTGGTTTTCCTAGCAATCCTTTTAGGCTGTTTTGATACTTGCTTACCAGCCTTTGTAGCCTTGCGCTTTGCTCTGGTAGTCGCAGCATACTCAGCAGGGGATAGAGACTTAATAGCCGCAGACGGAAGATAACGCTCACCAGTAGCCTTTCTGCCCTGTGTGCTAGGCTTGCCAGACTTGGTGCGCCACTTCTGCTTTGTCCATGATTTAAGACTGCGCTGTGACTTTTTCAGTGGCATTATCTATACCCCCCGCCTTTAGCTTTGTATTGCTTGGCAAGCATCTGCGCTTTTCTTGCAGACCATTGGCCTGGTTTACCACCCTTGCCACTGGCCTTTATCCGATTAAACAAGTTCTTACGCATGGTTGGCTTGGTGTAATTACCAGCCTCATTTACACGAGATTTAGACTTAGGCTTACTAGGTTTGCGCTTCATTTTCTCAGTCCTTTCAGACCTCTCAAACCGAATGACGCACCTATACTAGCATACATTGCCCATTGAAACCAATCGGGTGTTGTATCTAACGCAGCAAACCCACGCTCAACAAAGGGCTGTAAAGGTGGAATGAAGCACATAGCTATTATAACTATGAACAAAACAGTCCATGCCTCATCCTTCCAGCTATCTTGACTACCTTGAGCCATTATCTTTTCCCAGCCAGCCTCATGCGTAGCGGCAACCTTCATTACCTCTGCTTCCGCTTTGGCTTTGGCTACCTTGGCTTCACTGGTGGCTTTCTTCTCATCAGCCTTGCCCTGCAACCAAGAGCCAGCCAAGTTACCTACAATCGGGATCAGTGCCTGTATCATTTATTTAACTCCATTGATAATTTCAATTTTGCTAACTCAATCTCAAGATCATGTACCCTTGCCACAGTATCTTGGACAGACTTAGGCGGTTCAAAATCATCTATCCAGTTATCATTTTCTTCAACCTCTTGCATTGTAAGCTCAAGGTTATGCTCAAGAAAACTAATCCGTTCTGTCAGACCAAAATAAACCCAAACAGAAACAGCAGTAAACGCAATCATACTAATAAGATTACGCAAAGGAATTGTTATTTCACTTGCTTCGTTTAGTTTTGTAGCCGCTTGTTTCATTTTTCACTGCCTAACCAGACTGCAAATGCCCCTGTCATCGCACCAGAAACAACGCTTATCATTGCGCTTTGCTGCGTAGTTAAATCATCCAGGCTAATGCCCCATTCAATGACTCTAATATACATGACTGTCATAACAAACATCATTAATCGGGGCATTATTTTCCATCTTAGAAATGTTTCTACGCTCATTTTAACGCATCCTTTATGCTATCTAACGTACCCTTTAGAGAGTAGCCAGAGGGTCTAGGGTTATATTCACATTGATAAGAGCGTGAGCAACCTATGTACAGTGATGATGTGTGCTGTTCTTGTGTGTTATTTGCGCCTTGATAAAAACAAATGACTTCATCTTTGCTTATCACTTCGGTATGTGCCAAGCGGCATGTTGTCATTTTAGGATTAGACGCACTAGCTTTAAAAGCAACCAGAACAATTAAACCAACAAACAAAACACCCATGATTAGATAAAACAGCATAGTCAAGCCATCAAAAATTTCTTTTCGTTGTGCCGCTTTTTCTAAGGCTGCTTGTCTAGCACGTTCTTTTTGAGCTTGTATGCGTCTGGCTCGTTCCTCAACAATGCTTTTCCAAGTACCATTGCCAAAACGCAAGTCAACCAACATTGATACTTCATACATTTTTTCTTGAGCTAACTTAGCGTCGATCATTTCAGATGCTACGCCGCCAATGCCATCCATAGCACCAACACCAGATCGTTTATTACGCTCTCTATTTACTTGTGCTTGACCATCAAACAGATTGTCGATATATCCAGCGATCTCACTGATGTCATTTGCAGTGCCAATAGCCGCCTTTATAGCGTCAGTAGCTCCTTTAACGAGAGCGATTCCAGCCAGTGCAGTAGAAATGGGTTCCATCAGTACACCTTTGTGTCTTTATCTACAGTAGCTGGTAGACAATAAGCTGTTATCTGTGATCCCTGTTTGTGAAGGGTTTGTGCGTACCATGTACAATCATCTAGCGATTTAAAATACATATCATTGCTAACTAATTGCCTGTCACCCTGCGATCCAATAAAGACAAACAGCAGGAATACATGGATCATCCATTTACTATTATGCCTATAAGCAAAAGAATTGTAGTACCAGCAGTACCAATCATAATGTGCTCAATACGCTTTATACGCAGGATGGTTTCTTTCCAGCGTTCAGCGCAGACTGCTTCGTGAGTGTCTATCTGTGCCTGTACAGATGCGGCTGTTGGCTTGCTCATTATGCGTATGGGCTATCGCCAAGGACGCTTGTATCCCAAGCCGCTTTAAGTTTTGCAATCGTGTCAGCACTAGTAATTGCAGAAGCGGCTGGTGCATTACGCAGTGCGTTCTTTTTAGTTACCGATGCTGACTGTGCAGAACTATCGCTTGCTTCAAGTGCTTTCATATACACTACGTCCTCTGCATCCAGCAGTGGCGCACGTACTTCACGAATCTTGTCCTTAAAGATAACTTTTGCCGCGTCCATATCTTCGGAAATGACAGTGCCAGAAAGTGACCACGCATTACGGAAGTGGCGATCAGAAGGTTTTGTGACGGCAGAGGCATCTGCTTGGTTGCCGTCTTTATCTACAATATATGTTGTTGCCATTAGGTTTCTCCTACGCGGCTATTGTTTCATCAGTGGCTAGTTCTTCACTTATCTTCCAAGCATTGCGCCACTCTCTTGTGGCTGGAAGCTGGTCTTTACGGCAGATAACCATCTTAGGCTTGTTGCCGCTATCCCACTCTTTCCATACGGATTGTGGGCAGTCTTTCATAATCAAGTATTCAATAGCTTGTTCTTCGGTCATCGCCTCAATGGGCTTTGTGTTGTGCAGTAAATGCCCTCTGGTATGCTTCACAAAGTCAGGCTGTGCTTCATCTTTGGCTAGTTCCCAGTACACTTCGACAGGAGGCAGGATACCGCCTTGTAGCGCACACGCCATCCAGTTAGGGTCAGGAACCAGTATTTTAGCACACTCATCTACGCTGTCCTCATACACAACACGATAGTCAGACTGTACACCGTCTAGATTTTCCTTTGCCCAACAAAGCCTATCCCATAAGTGTGTGCCTTGAAATTCTGGTGTCACTGTCATGCTAGGTCTCCCAAGAAAGCAATTGCATTATAGCTATAATCTGCTTTAGCTGAAGCAACGGTATTACTAAAAATTTGCAGGGATGTTGTTGCTACGGTTGCAATACTAATCTCATACTGACCACTATAACTTCCTTCGTTATATCTGCCTTGACCAACTACTACAGCATAATTAGCACCAGACATTGCACTAGATAAATTTACATCGTAATCTCCAGTTCCGTTGTCATCCATTGAAGTAACTCCAAATGAATTTCTAGCCGCCGCACCCGATGCGGTGCCATCAAAATTTACCCAAGCCTTCGCACTACCATTCACAACGTACTGTGTATTAAGTGACCCTGCGGTGCTGTGTTCTAGGGTATCTGCTTTTATTTTACCTAGTGCCATTATGCAGCCTCCAACTGACTTTGTGTTGGTCTTGAAAGACTAGCGTGATTCCAACTTTTAATATAGTCACCATTACCATCCGATAAGTTTTCAAGTATGATACCAACAGTAAAGAAATCCTTACCTTCAAGAGCAGGATAAATTTTTATAATTTTATCGTATAATGTCATTATGCTTTCCTCACCATTCCACCACTTAAGTGAGTTTCACCAGTGTCGTGGGCAATCGTTACTGCTGAACTTGTGTTATAAATCCACATTTCCACATAGTCATCGCTATCTAAATACACCAAAGCCGAACCATTAATTCCATGTCGAGATTCAAACCCACCGACTACAGAATTAAACCCAGCGTAATTGCTTCCATTTCTACGAATTTGCAAAATAGCACCAGCTTGAGTAAAAGTTGCATTGGCAAAAGTTACAGAGGCATTAATTTGATAATATCCAGCTATAGTTGGAGTAAATTTATCAGATGCAAATTTGCTGTCGGTATCATAAACTTCAGTGCCAAGTGCTATTTTTGTAAAGGTTGCCTGTGATACTGATTGTGCGCTGGCTGGATGAGCAAAGAAGGCTGGCCCCATTCCAATAGAACCTGCATTAGCTGTCAAGACTGCTGACACAACCACATTACCCGTGCCATCAGGCTCTAATGTAATGTCGTTGTTACTAGCAAGACTGCTGATTTTATTTGTCTTTACTTCACTCATGCTAGGTCTCCGTGAATAACTTGCGACATCTGGTCACTATCTACTTGGTTTTGATTTCCATCTGAAGAAAAACTATCTATCCCGCAACTGCTTGTAATTGGCGGGTAATTGTCTTTGTTAGAGGTAGAAAACAAAGCATTAACACCACCATCATGCCTTGAATGACCTGTGTTTGGGTATTGTGTTGATGACATATTATTAGTGAAAGCACTAGCATATTGACCTGTAGTGGAATCTATTAAAGAACTGATGTTAAACGAATTATCTATAGCAACGGTTCCAGTACCATCAAAGTGATTCCACGCCTTTGCCGCACTCTGCTTAGTCAGCGTAGCCGCACCGCCGCCTGTCGATTGGATGGTATCTGCTTTTAACGTACTCATACAATCACCCACGTACCACCGTCAGCAATCGTGACAGTGACCCCAGAAGCTACAGATATAGGACCCGCAGACATAGCGTTGTTGGTTGCATCAATTTGCAATGATGACACCACAGACTGTTCATTCTGACGGATTACAGCCGCATATTCAGACTGATCCCCAGACTTGCCTATAAATGGCGTTGTCGTTGTCATTAGGTTATCTCCATAATGCTCATGGTCACGCTAACTTTATCAGCTACTGAACAATCAATTTGAATTACGTCAGTTGTTTCCAGCACTACTTTTCCAACCAAAGGCGCAACGGATGAGCCGACTGGTATGGGTACATTCTTTGCAAGAAACGTAGTTGTGTTTGTTGCCGCACGGCCACCGCCAGACGTATCTGAAACCAGCTTTACAGATGCTGTAACTTGGGCTGTGTGTATGTTTGCAACCGTCAGGCCAATCACAACCGTGGTTGTTGATCCAGGCGTTGTGTATAACGCTTCTGGCGTACCTGATGATGCTGGCATCACATCATGCGATACTACTTTAAAAGTGTTAGCCATTTATTTCTCCTTATCCTAGTGCGAGCGATAGTGCGGTTGCGTCATCAACCGTTGCCGCACCAATGTCTGATAAAAGCTCAGAAGCTGATCGGCCTTCAATAGCAGTGCCAGCTACACGCAAAAAATCATCGTCTGCAACACCGCTTGTGAACTTGGGAACATTGTTATTAGATATGCCTGTGTCTAGTGTAGCAGTAGCTGTAATAGCTGTACCATTCAAGGTCATAGCATCAGCTTCTAGCGTACCGTCAATGTCAGCATTGCCGCTAATGTCCAGCGATCCAGCGTCTAACTCGCCTGTAAGTGTGATGTTACGGAAACTAGCAACGTCTTTATTTGCATCAACAGTTACTGTTTTGCTGGCTACAACCGTACCTACGGCAGCACCAGTGTCATTGTAATTTAACTCTGCTGTCGTAGCTGTTGTGCCAACCGTCAGGTCTTGGAATGAAGATCCGTTGTATATCCGTCCAACGTTACTTGTAGTATTAAAATACCAGTCACCAGCATTTAGGGCATCGCCGTCATTATCTGTTGTTGGATCACTAGACTTTGCGCCTAGATAAACATCGTCAAAAGCATCCAAAGACGCTGCTGCCGCTGTTGCGCTTGATGCCGCCGCTGTCGCAGAACTTGCACTAGCTGTTGCCGAAGTCGCACTAGCCGTAGCCGAAGTCGCGGCTTCTGATGCCTTTGTTGTCGCAGTATCCTTGTGACCAGAGGCTGTCGAAGCACTTGACGCGGCTGCTGTGGCACTTGAGGCGGCTGCTGTGGCAGATGTAGCGGCAGACACCGCATCAACTAACAACGCAAAATGGGCTGTATCTGTAAGCGCATCACCAATTACAGAATCAGCAATACAAATGTATATGTTGTTTAACTGTGCAGTCGTGGTTGCTTTCATAATGTCACGCACTTTGAAAGCTACAGTAGTTGTTGTTGCGCTATCACCTTTAAAAGTACCAAGCTCCTGCGTAACGCTAATCTCACCGCTACTATCAAATGCTAGTATCTTATTAGCACGATCTGTTGCACCCACAGTAAACTCAGTGGAAGTCATTGTGTTTGTGCGTGATAGTTTTATAGAGCGATCTGTTTCTTCTTGAATCTGCTGTGTTAGGAATGTCAGCTTGTCTAGTGCGTTCTCATGTTCTTCCGCAGGGAACGGATCGTTTGGAGTGTAATCCGTTGTCTGTGTAAGTGCTGCACTACGGCGAATAACTATCGTTTGTCCAGATGCAGGGGCTGTACCGAAAGTGATGTTGCCCCCATTCGCACTTCCAACACCTGACACCGTGTAATGGGTTGTCTTGGTTTGTACGGCTTCCGCACCAGTCGAATCAGTACGCAGAATAACTGTAAGATCATCCTCATCAAATACCTTAAAGGTATAAGCAAACGCTGTTGTGCTACCATTTCCACTGTAGCTAACCTTAGTTGTGGTACTGCTGACTGTCATCTTATGTCTCCAAACGGTTTCTTAATATACCAAATATTTAGCGTTTTAGAAAGTAGGTTAAAGTTAATCCAAATTATCGTACTTAGGCTGTAGGTCTACCAACTTTTGTAACCCAGCCTTTATTCCAAGAGCATTTTGCAAAGGCGCAATAGAATTTAAGGCACGTTGCTGGCTTTGTGACCATTGGTAGTCTGGATTTAACAAAGCTCTTGAGCCACCAGTAATCACAGTGTGGGCTTTTTGCCCAAGGTCAACTACTGGGACTCCTGTAACCAAATTTGAAGCCAAGCCAGTTGTTCTTCCATAAGCAAAAACAGGTTGGTCTAAATAGAAAAGCGCACCTGAGTCAACCATAGCAGGAATCAAAGAAGCCCAAGAGCTACGCTGAAACGCCGCCTTACCTATTTCTTTAACTGAAAGCCGTTTATCTAGGTATTCTTGTTTATCCTCTCTAAATTGTGCATTTAAAGAAGTCTGACCTATGTAAGAAGCCCCAGCAAAAAACACAGATGTATACATTGCTGTAGCAGCCCTAAAGTCTTTTGCAGACAATAAGTTTAAGGTTTGTTTTTCGTAAGACACCAGCATAAATGTACGGAACTGTGTAAGAAGCTTGCCCCAGGTAGTAGTCATATATTTGTTAAGATTGCCTACATCATTCTGCTGAATACTGCGTCTTGTCCAACGTGATATTGCTAGAACAAAAGCATCTCTTGCTGCTTCATCTTGCCAATTTGACAAGTTAATGGATTTTACTTTTCTATTTTTAAAAAATGCAGAAGGGGTGGTTACGGCGTTTTCTCTAATCTGGTCAAGGACTTTTCTTGTCATATCCTCATCTAAGCCAAGGCCAGCCAATCTTTTTGCTGACAATTTGCGAGATGTGAATGCCAAGTCAGTTATTGTCTGCACAGCCATACGCCCAGCCGCACGTTCAAGAGCAAGCGTTATGGGAGCCATACCTGATATATCTGCAACAATACGTTTTATAGGTTGGATGCCAAAAGATGCTTTATCAATTACATCGCCTCTGCCACGCACAAACAAATCCTGTGCATCGTATCTATTCATCGATTGATTGATTAATCTATCCGCACCAATACCAGCAAACGCCTCAAGATCTCTAGCTACAGAATCGTCAAGTTCTCCATTTTTTGCCCTTTTAAGCATAGATCGCATCTCAGGCATTACTTGTAGCAAACCCCGAAATCCACCTATAGCCAATGCGTTGCCTAATTCTGCTACCTGTGCAAACCCAACTTGGTTCATCAAACGTATAAAGTTATAGTCTTGAGCAAGCCTTGCAAGCCTTGCAGATGTGCCAGTAGGGTTGCTAATTAATGGTGAGGTTCTTCCTAAGATCATATTGTACAATACGTCTATAGTTTCTAAATCTCCTTTTATCTTATCTACAGACCCTGCGCCATGAACAGAAGCAGCATCATCTCCTATTCTTTGGACAAGGCGTTGATAGTCACCATCAGATCTAATGCCTTTTTGCGCTAAAGCTATACGTCCTTCCATCTGAGTTATGTAAGCAGAAAACACTTGCTCTGCGTCACGATCCATAAGGTCTTTGATACGGATTATATTGCCATTCTCAAGGTTTAACTCTGTGTTAATGTCTAGCTTTAACCGTTGTTTTGCACGAGATGGCAATCCTTGCCTTGGCTTATCAAACAAAGCTATAAGTCTATCTGCATCTGCCTGATCTAAAATATCCTCATCTACAAGAATATCTCGCAATACATCTTTCTGATCTGTTGAGAACACTCTAGCAAGGCCGCTGTCCATACCAGCATCTGCTTTACGCAATTTTGTGTTCATGCGTTCTGCCATTTTCTTAGCAATTTCTTCATCTATTTCTGGCGTTCCACGCATTATAGATGTTTTTAAGAGTTCTATTACATTTCTTTCATCATATGCTCTATTTGCCTCTGCAAATTTGTACGGACTCCACAAATGAGTAAAATACGTTAAATCTTCTGGAATTGAGTCAAAGCCTTTTACTTGCGCTTTTTTTGCCCTGCCTAATACATCTGCAAATATTTCTGATTGTCTTGCCGCCGCCCGAACAACATCTGGGTGATGATTAAGTTGTGGGCTTTCTATAGCGTCTGCAACTAATTCTCCAAACTGTTGCCGTGTGCCGCCAAATGTACGCTTCAAATATCCGATACCTTGGCTTTTAGCCCAATCAGTATAGGCAGTTTGATATACTTGATAAAACTTAGTAAAATCAGCTTTTGTGGCGTTTGTTTTAAGGATGTCTGCTGTAGACTCCATAACCTCGCCGCCTTGATTAAAGCCAACCGCATCCTCTCCAAGAATATTACCAGCATACCTAACGGAAGAAACTTCAGATTTTTTAAGCTGGCCTGTCATACTTAGCTTTGGTGCTAACGGTAAATCACTAAATGCTGGCTGACCTATATCTAATAGGAAATCATTAGTATCTGTTCTTAGATCTGATATTTGGATAGGCTTTGACCAAGGGTTTGCCATAGCACCAGCACTGGGATCAAATGAACTAGGCAACGCCACTTGCGGTAAAGCAGACTTAGGGATTGCTGTTTCTGTAATAAACCCTTTTTGCTGTATTACCTTACCAATATCTTCTATTTGCGCGTTTCTTGAGGCGGTGTCCATTGACTGCATAGCAGAAACAAACTCTTTGTCGCTTTTGCCAAGAGCCGCACCTATAGCACCACCAAGTACAAAACCCCCAGCAACGCCGTACAATATATCATACGGGTCTTTGGTGGCGTTCTGAGACACTAGGTAAGACTCAATAGCCGCTGTGCTTACCGCACCGCCAAAAGAGCCTCGCAACGCTCTAGCAAGCCTTGTTGCCTTGTTACCCCATATAGCGGGGGCAGCTACACCCTCTGTTGCAACAGTCGCAAAAACAGCGGCAGGATCTAACATGCTTGCTGCTACACGCAAGCCAACGCCTGACCATCCGTACTCTGCAAGCTTTCTATCGTTTTCCATAGAAATTAAAACTTGGTTTCGCAAAGCTTTTGCATGTGCAAGGCTGGAAGAATCCAGCACAAAATCACGATAATCTTCTGGGATGTCCTTAACTAATTCGTTATATGTTTTTTCATCTAACATAAAATCAGGATCAGGCTCAAACTCTGGTGAGTTTCTATACATCCAAGACATAATGTTTTCTTCGGCAAACGCAGCCTTTGCTGCATCCCCAAAATCAACAGATGACTCAAAGTCTTTCTGGGATAACTCTGAAAGGACTTGTTGCTTTACTGGCTGTGGAACAAACGGCTGTCTTTTCAAAGGCATTTTTTCCATGCCTTCTGGTGTTAGATCTTCTGGCTTTATAACGTCAGTTTCTAGCTTTAGAGAAGTTTCGGCTGGGGCAACTCTGGTGCGTATAATACCTGACTCATCACGCACTATGCCTTGCGTTGCTGCTGGCTTCTGCCGTTGCTCAAGAACATTAACATCATCTTCAAAGCTAATAAGTTCGCGTTCTTCTGGTTGCCTATCTTCTAATAAATCTAATTGTACGCTTTCTTCTGCTGCTGGCTCTTGAACTTGTCTGTCTTGAATTATAGGAGTTTCATCTTGCGCTAATGCAACAGGCTGTTCTTCCCGTGTTTCTATTATAGGTGTGTCATCAGCCACAGGCGCATCAACAATAGGCTTGCGCGTTTCTAATATACTTAGATCTTGCTTGTCTGTTGGCTTTATTAATTCCATTGCATCAGCAAGTCTTGTTTGCTTTGGCATAGACACTGATGAAAGTTCAAATGCTGTATTTAGCAACTCAGGCTTAGTATATGTTTTTGCTACATTTGGCTTGTTTTCAAAGTTTATAACAGCAGATACTAACTTAGGCAGATCTTCTACTGTGGCCTTGTCCTTGCCAACCTTAGACTTTACAAACTCTGCATATCTCTGTGTAGGATTGTTGTCTGATGGCGGGGCATACTTGTTTATTATTTGGTCAATATCCCCGTCAAACTCATTTAACTTTGACCTAAGATCAACAAACAATGCTCTTAACCCCATCTCAGGGGTGTCAAATATTACATACTGACTGCCATCAGAGGCTGTGTAAAACTCACCTGTTTCACCAGCATAATCCTGCCCACCTCTAATATTGCCTGGATTGTTATATCTAATCGCCATTTGCAATCCTATTATTTAGTAAACAAATGGGAACGCTTGGAACCCACTGTCTTGTTGAGTAGAGCCAGTTTGAGTACTGCTAGATGCACTTCTTCTTCTGCGGCTATCTCTTGTACTTGTCACGAACTCAGAACTAAGAAAGCCCTCTTGTGCATCTATAATTTCTTGTTCTTCCTCAAATGCCTTAACCTCTGACTCAGACCCTGTGTACATTGGTGCGCCTGTTGTTAATAGGCTTTGGTCAATATTGTAACCGTTTGCAATATCTTTTGCTGTCTGTCTAACTCTATTGTTAAACTTATCAATTCTAGCCTGATCTAGTGCCGCAGCGTCAGCGTTTAAGAGTTGTTTTAATTCAGTAGTAGTCCATGTAACAAACTTAACGTCAACAGGTGCTACAGCCTCATCAGTAGGCGTTTCTGCCACATCACTATAGATTGCACCTTGTACTGGTATGCCGCCATCACGCACCAAAACCCATACATTCGGGTCTGCCGTGCCTTGTACAATAGATAACTCAGAAGCCTCTAGCTCATCCTCTGCTATAATTGCTACACCAAGTTTCTTTTCATCACGGAACTGAATAGATTGCGCTACAGCACGGTTTGCCATCTCATTAATATTATCTGGCAATCCAACCGTCTTGGGTGTCAGTATGCCACGCACAAGCACATGGCTTTTAACCATATCTACCTTTGCTGCCTCGACTGCCTCTTTCTCACCAACGCCCAGCCGCACATAATCTAATGCTCTGTTCTTTAACTTTTGCTGTACGTCTGATTTGTTCTGCAATTCTGTTGGCTGGTCAGTAAACAAAGAAACAAAGAAACTACCCTCTGTTTCAGAGGTAATATTTCTAACGCTTTGCTCAATAGCTTTTAGTGGAACTGTAACATCAATGTCTTTTTGCGCTGCTTTAGACACGTTTATCATTGCTTGCTCTAGTGTCTCGTATGGCAACCTTTGATTTACAGCGTCAAAGAATGTTCTATCATCTTCCGTAGTGTGATTGTTTTGTACAGCAGGATAACGCCCCATAGCATTATATGTGACTAAAGCTTCTCGCACCTGTTGAAACTCAGGAGTGCCTTCTTCTAATACACCGCTTCTACCAACCGATGAGGCTTGACCCAAACGCTCTTTGAAAGGTTTGTAGACTACGTTGTTACCTTCAAGCAGATCAAACTGTACGTCCATTGTATTACTATTGTTTTTAGCAGCAAGTTGTGCAGCTTTAGACATCCCAGCGTTTATAACGGCATCCTTTTCTGACTCTTTCAAACCAAAAGAAGAAAGTCGCTTATTCATAAAGTCTTGAACGCTTACTTGCCCGATAGATTGAGCGTTTATCGCTTTAGATATGTTTTTTCTAGCTGTTGATATTTTGTCTAAAGTGGTTTGTGTATTATTACCTAATGAATCTATTCTTGTAGAAAACGCACCTCTGCCATCAAAGTCCTGTATTAGCAAAGCTTCGGCTGCATTTAACTGCGCTAACATCTCTGGCACGTTTTCTAGTTTGTTTTCCGTTATTTGTCTGGTAATTCCATCAACAGTCTGGTCAGCAGAGTCATAGATTATAGCATCTACGTTTGATGCCTTTTGCCCTTTGCTAGACATGGAAACTGGATCATACATGCTTTTTGCAGAGGCAACTACACTATCGGGGCTTGCACCACTACCAATGACATCGTTCATTTGAACTACCATGCCAGTTGAAATGGTATCGTCTAGCTTAAGAGCCGCATCATTAAGCGCACTTGCAATCTTTATTTTTTGAGCATTTGATACCTGAGATATGTCATACTCACCAACTACACCTTTATCATCTGTAATGGTAAAGTTATTACCATCCATTGCTTGTTGTGCCGCTTGCTTAAGCTGATCTTGTGTAGTGTTATCTTGAACAGCACCAATTCTTCCAATCAGGTTGTCAGTTATTTCTGCTACACCTTGATTATGGAACTGCAAAGCAAGGCCAGCCATTTGCAATCTTGCAGATGAGGTTAGGTTAGATGGGTCTATTGCTTCTTTTTCCCCACCCAACTCAAATGTAATGGGTTCATTGCTTGTGTATGCTTTTGCTATTTCTGTAAGTAGATCTGGGGTTGCTCTAGAAGCAATATCTGCAATACTTCCTTTAGCTGACTCTAAGTTGTCAGAGTTTATAACTGTTTCACGCGCAGAGGCATTAGCTAACAAAGCTTGCAGTGTCTTTACTGGTAAAGTTTTATCGTTTGTAATATTTTCAGTTATGGCATCAAGTTTTGCAGTAGAGTTTGCAGATTGTATATTATTGTAATAGTTTCTGCTACTTACAGCCAAATTCATGGAAGTCTCTGTGTAATTAAGCTTCAACCCGTTTGCCACGCCTTTGTTTATTTCGTCTACGTTAGTGTTGTAGAGTTCTTTATACCTTGGGTCTGAAGGATTAAGAGTTCCCATTTCGTTGATGTTTGCATCAAGAACTTCGTTAGCAGCTAAAGAACTTTGCGCTTGCCCACGGTTAAATGTGTTTTGTTTTCCAGCAGCAGCTTTAGATAACATAATGCGAGAGACACGGGCTTTGACCGCATCACGCTGGCTGTTTGTAAGGTTCTTAATACGATCAATTTCTGCTAACTTTTTTGTTTCAAACTTTTTAAAGTTTCGAGAAAAAACTGCGGTTTCTGTGTCTTGATTATTAAGAATTAAATCGTCTGCCTCAGACTGTATTCGCACCGCTTCTTCGTTAGATACTCTGTCAGTTTCCCTTTTCTTCTCAGCCATACCAAACTGAAAAGCAACCTGACCAACTTGATTAGCAAACTGTGCCGCTGCTTGTGCAGGTGCTGCAAATGTACCAATGTCAGCCCGTGGGCTTACTTTTCCTGCTGGCGTACCTACCGCTTGACCCATCCCCTTGTTATACATTGGTATTTTCATGTCTTATCCTATCAAGCCAGTAGTTGTGCAGAACGAGAACCGCCAGACAATAGTGTGCTGTAAGCCTGTGTTTTAAACGCTGATGATCTTGCAGACGCGGATGCACGAGCTAACGCGGCCTCAGATGTTTTGTTTAATTCATCTATATCTCTAGCAAACCTAATGTTTAGGGCGTCTAACTCTGTATTAAAGAATGTGTCTGCAATCGCATCTAACGGGCTTCCTGTCATCTGTATGCCAGACGCCGCTGTTGCTACTCTTTGTGCGCCAGCAAGCCTGTTTGAGTTCTTACGCATATTAGATTCTTGCTGGGTTTTTTGCCGTACTAGCAAATCACGCTCTTGCTCTGCCAAGGTAGCGTTAAATTCACCTATTCCTCTGGCAGCTTTTGCAGAGGCCATATTGCCTTTGTACCCCATCATTCCTGATACGGCAGTTGCCCCTGCTGCTATAGTAATAGGATCCATTACGCTATCCTCGCATATCTAAAGTAGTCAGACTTATCCAGCCCATACTTAGGCATGATACCCTCAATTTCAAATCCAAGCCAGTTCACAAATCTGTTAGCAGTTTCATCAACTACGGCAACGCTTGCCTGTATTCTGTGAAATTTGTGAAATTCTTGAATGTGGTTAAACAAATACAATGAATACTTAGCTATGGATAATGGCTTTGAATAACCTTTTTCACTGACTACCATCCAAGCTTCGCCAACGCCTTGCCACATTAAAGACACACCGCCTATAGCAATGACCTCATCATCTTCCATAACAGTGTAAGCAGGGCATCCCTCATTCTGTGCTAACGACAGCTTACCTTCATGCGAAAAGGCAAAGCGTGTTTTTATATCTAGCACATGCTCTTTCTTAAAAGGGATTACGTTAAGCATCGAAAGTATTAGACCTCCGCATGATTGCAAGTATTGTCATTGGCAAAGGTTGATTCTGCCTAATAACAATCTGTGCATCTGTATCGTAACCAGATGGGAATGATATTTCTTTATCGCCTGTAAACATTGGCACAGCTTCATCCATTTCCATGCTGCTATCGCGGAAAGGTATTCTGTCCAAACCAGTGAGGTTAGAGCCTATCTCTGCCCCAACAGTGTTTAAGAATCTAGCGGTAACACCATGAATACGCTTGATTTTACCTTGCGAAATACCATCATCAGCACCGCCTTCCAAGCGCAGTGTTTTTACAAAAGATGTGTATCCATAACCTATATGAACCTTACTTGCGCTTCTGTCTAAAGTAACAGTACCGTCAGTTACGGTCTTATCAGGATGCGTAGATCCATCAGCTAATATAGATACAACCTCGCCTTCTAGGTGGTTAAGGCCGCTAATGGTGGTTGTTGCAGTGCTATCGTATGTTAAACCGCTATCAACAAAAAAGGCATCAGTAATAGTGTCGTTAAAGTAGATAGAGCTTAAAAAGCATATATGGCGAACAGTGCTACCGTTTACTTCTCTTTTAATAGATACATAAACCTGATCTTCAGATCCGCTTGGTATAGCTGTAATGCTTTCAACAATAGCCGCTGCTTGGTTTGTCGTGGTTAATCTAGTTGTATCAGAACTTTTGATTGACAATAAACCGCCAGCCGTAGGCGCAACCTCTTTTATAGTAACGACTGCCGCTGCTGGGTTTTCTACAACAAAATCTGCGTGTGCATTAACAGCAGTAAAAATGTTGTCTGCTGTGGTGTCGTTGCTTTCGTTTGGTCTAAACCCTAGCGATGAAGCTGGTGATGTTCCCCCAGCCGCTTCAGATGTAAATGTAACTTGTGTGCCATCGCTTTTTGTTAATACCAAAGTAGTGCCGACAGCTATGTTTGCGTAATCACTTACTGTTATTGTGACTTGTGCGCTTGTACCGCCTATAGTGTGTTCATGCCATCCGACTGCGCCATTAGCACGGTCATAAGTCAAACCGATCAATCTGCCATCAGTGTGTACAAACCAAAGCAATAACTCAGGCTCTTGCTGCCACACCATGTCAGTCAGGCCACCACGCGGTATATTGTCTGCAAGAATACTTAGATCGATGCCAAGCAAGCCGTCAGTGTCTAAATCAAAGGTAATCTCTTTAACCTTTTCCTGACCCTTTTGTAGCATAATTGTACTGTTGCCAGCCCGTAATGGTCTAATATCTGATATGCCAAAGGTAGTTTCACGCAATACATTTACGTTTGTAGGTGTAACAGGCTGTGTGCCAGAACCACCAGATAACGTAAACTCTGAGCTTGTAGTCAGTATTTGCAAGAAACGTGCAGGAAGCATGTGCTTAATTACGTTTACCTGATCTGATGCAATAGTAAAGCTTACTGCATCGTCATCATTCGTCCCTGGTGAATGATTCTCGAAGTCAGCAGAAACACTCCCAAATACGGTCTGTGGCTGGTGTGTAGTCCCTGCAAAGTACAAACGCTCCTCATAGAACGCAACGGCTCTGGGGAAGCCTCTAACGCCGCTAAACGCCCCTTCTGACCAACGAGTAGATGCTCCGCTTGATCCGACAAAGGCTTTAGGCAAGAAACCGCTTTTAGTTTGCACTGTTGCTGTTGCGCTTGTTGCACTGGCTACAGCAGTTATTACCATGCTACCAGTGCCACTGTGCAAGAACTTCCAAGTAATAGATCCGTATGTTTCATCACCATCTGTGTGAACAGGCGGTAGTTTGCCACCGTTTGTATTACCAGCAGTTGTATTGCGATACACATTACCACCAAAACGAACTTCATCATTCTGAGCATAGGTAGTGTTTGTTTCCCACTCTGGATGGGCTGCCTCAATAATCTCACGCAACCGCCATACAGAACCAACATGACCAGCCTCAAATGTACTAGCAGATGCGGTAACTGTTACGCTTCCTGATTCCGCTGAAACGTGTAATGTTGTTGTGGTAATGTTCTCATCTAAATATGGGCCATTGTAAAATTCTATATCGGCAAGTGTCCATCCAGTGTGAGCCACTGTTCTAGTGAGCTTTGCTGGTTCATGGTTTTTATGAGCTAGATATAAAACATCCGCAGACTGTGCATGATTTAACTCAAATATTTCTGTAACAGAATAAGTTGTGGTTATTTCTACAATCTTACCAGATGTGCCGCCACTGCCATACGTGGTGTATGCTGAACTATTTACGCCAGACAACTGAAATGTATTAGTGGTGACGCCAGCCACTGTAAACTCAACATTGTTTACTTGTGTCATCCCTACAACGCCAGAAATCATAACTCTGTCACCGTTGCTATAACCGTGAGAGTTTGCAGTTACGACTGCTGGGTTGGCTTTTGTAATAGCTGTTATTGTTTTAGCCGCTTCAGTAACTATACCGCCATCTTTAAATATACGGATATAATTAGCACCGAACTCAAGAACGTAAGCTTGCTCATCGCTAAACTCAAAGTTCATTAACCTTACTTTGCCGCCATCTTTTGATGCACCAGCATAGTACGCTCCAGGCCGTCTAGTAATACCGCCTTGAGGAAAGACCATCATATTAGATAGGGTTTCTGCACCCTCATTGTATTTAGCTAGATCTATGCGTCCAAACAAACGCGGAGACAAGGCTCCAGCGCGGAAATTAGTTATAATGCTGGAAATCCGCGCCATGTTCTAATACCTAATATCGATAAAGTAATCCGCTACTGGCTGTTCTGGGTAGCCTTCCATAGAGTCCACACCTTTCGCTTCTTTCAAGCGAGCTTCATACATGGTGTACATTTGCTGGGCTACAGAGTTACTACCAGTGATAGCATAAGCTGTGTCAGCCGCAAGCCTATGAGCTATCGCGTTAGACAGCAACGAATCATAATCTTCTGTATCTGTTAAACGTGATATGTAGATAATCTTGCAAGCATCATCGTTAGCTAAAATTCTGCGGCCTTCTATTTTAAACATTCTGTTGCTGTCATATGCAGCAAGATCATTGTTTACATTAGTGTTCCAATACGAAAGAACCCTCAAGCAATAAGGGTCAGTAGGTAATTGGAACTGGTGACTAAAACCAAACTCAGGGCTTACACTGCTTGCCGCAAGCTCTGCTCTTGCTATCGCAACATTCCAAGGATGTGCGCGTAGCACTGCATCTCGTGTAAGATCAAATTTTCTATTGCAAAGTCTAGCTTCTTTGGAGTTTTCGGTCAGTGACGTTATCGTTGCCGCGCCTAACAAATCCATCGCTTCATTACAAATGTCAACTACTGAGGACATAGCAAACTCCTAAAGGGGAGAGGGGGCAGCAGACCGCCGCCCCTTCTAACTTGTTTAGTTTACAACATACTCAATGATAAAAGCCATATCACCAGCAGTGCCACCAGTTGCGTCAAAGGTTGCCGCAATGTAGTAGAACCCGCCTGGATCAGTGCTATCACCAGCCATTGTGTATAGCTGTTGCCCAGTAGTGTTGAGGTTAGCTGCCTCGTAACGCAACTCTGCTACTGCTGCGCCATCGGCAACAGAAGTGGCAAAGAAGTCAATGTCTTTTACTGCACCAGCATCTGTGTAGATGCCAACATCATAAGTACAGCTACCACCAAGGGCATCTGTGCCTACACGCAAAGACATAATAGTTGCGTTACTAGGAACTGGCGCAAGCATAACAATATCACCGTTAGTGCTATCACCAGCCAACAAAGCAACATTACCTTGAGCTATACGGACAACGCCTTGTAGCTCTTGGGCTTTATTAGCAACTTGAGGGGAAGCCTCAAGATTTGCTACTAAGTCTGAATTTCTAGTAGTCATCTCTAGCTCCTATTAGTCTGGGGTTTCATCACAGAAGATTTGTACAACCTTGTTTTCTTCCATGCGTACCGAACCGATACTCATGCAATAGTAAACTTGGGTTGCATAACCTTTGTCTGCGCGTTCATCAATCCTAGCAGAAATGTCCTTACCAATACCCAAGGTAAGACCATCTTCAGCCCATGCAAAACACTTACGGATGTCGTTACTGTCAATGCTTAGACGGTTTGACATGACAAAGCGGAAGCCCATAAAGGTATCCACATCGCCAGAAACCAAAGCTTTGACTGTGTTGAAATCAGAACTTGTTACTTGGGTTGTTCCTAACAAATCTTCGATCTGCTTTGGGCTAACCGCAATGTAGCGTGGGATCGAAGGATCAACATCTTGCACATCTAGTTTACGCTTTGCTTCAACTAGTTTTGCAACAGTTAGTCCATCGTTTGAAGATGCAGAACCTACTGAGTTAGTAGTTGCATCTAGGTTTGCTGTGCCAGAACCAGTTTCGCCTGTTGAGGCAGCACCAGTTGCAGAAGCAATGATAACGTCATCCATCGCACGTCCCATAGCAGCAGCAGCAGCCATAGCGTAAGATGAAGTCGGATCAATCAACATACGAACTTTATCCTGATCGTCAATGAGATCAGCATACTCGTAGTCAGCTAGAGAAAGACGTCTACGCCCGTGAGGGGTATCAATCTGTGGAGTGTCTGCATTTCGCGATGTGCGTAGCTGTGCCGTTGCCACACCAATCTGATCTATAAAGGCATTCTTACCAACAATATTTTCAATCCGCACCGTATCACGCAAACGAGAACCCATCTGCTGTGATAACATCTGCACGTTTGCAGAGTATTGTTGCACAAATGCCGTGGTGATTTCTGATGACATATTATGTCTCCTTGTTTCACACGGTTTAAGTTACATTGTTTTCGATGCGCTACCCTTACGGACACTTCTAGGTTTTTGAGCCACCATAAGGCTATCGTCTATCCGATTGTCTTTGGGACGGTTTGCACCGCTACCCCGTTGCGTTACCCAACTATGATACTTTTCAGCCAGTTCAACTGGGTTAGTAACATCACGTTGCGTACCAAACTCGACTGCCATTCTAAGGCATTCTAAGCGAACTGCCAATGGGGATAATTCATCTTCCATAATTATTCGCTTCCATGAACCATTGTGAACAAGCTATTTACATGCTCTATGGCTCTCTGCCTCCCCGTGACATTCTTTCTGTCATGGTAAGGGTGGCTCTTGTCATTCATAATAGCGTCAATCTCTGCTTGCGCTTGTGCTGGCGTAAACACAGAGTTTCTTGCGCCATCGTTTATTGTATCTTCGCTTGTTACTGTAGATTTAAATTCACCTATAGCAGCAAATGCTTTGATAAAAGCAGGGTGGTTGCCAATCATAGTGCCATCTTCAAGACGCATACCTAGTATTTCATTACCAGCAAACTGCTCTACAATGTCCTGCGCGGCAGCAACTTTGTTTTCAAAAGCATTACCCCACTCACGTTTTAAGTCATTAGTAGTTTGCTCTAATTTTTCTTGAGCAATCTGTTCCATTTGCTCTGCGCTTTGACCTATAGAACCTTTGTAGTAGTCAAGTATTCCAGATGCTTGTTGGGGTGTAAGCCCAAGCTTATGAGCTATACCAGAATATTCTTCAGCTACTTGCTCTGTAATTACATTTCCATCTGCTGATAGTTCGTATCCTTCTGGGGTTTCTGGTCTGCCTAACCTACTGTAAATATTATCTAAATCTTCCTGTGAGGGGTTTGTTGGAAACGGTATCTTGTCTGCACCAATAAGTTTTTGTGCATTAACAAAAGAACGCGCTAGATTCCCAACATCCTTTATAGGTGAAAGACTTGGATGCTCCCTTAGATCTTCTGGTATCATTTCCATGAAACCGTTACCAGACCCGCCTTGTGCAACCTCTGCTGGGGTTTCCAGCATTGATGGGGCTGTTTCTGGCTGGGCTACCTGTTCGGCAACTTGCTCTGACATAAATTACTCCTCATTCATCATGTTGTATATGTGCAATAAAACTGCACGTTTCCCTTCTTCAAATGCTGTAGCATTAGCATCGCCAGCTACATAACTTGAGGTTCTCCAATTACATCTTGCCTCAAGATCTCCTAAAACTTTTTTACCAGCATTACTTTCAAAAACATCAGTATACATGGTTTTAAGTTTTGTTATCTGTTCGTTCATTTAGATACCATCCTTGATGCTTGCGCTAATTGAGCTACATCTTGTACATCTTGTGTTTCTGCCTGACGAGCCATCATAGCCTCTTGCTGTGCCGCTTGTTCTTCTCTTACGGCGTCAACTTCAGACTGTGGGTTTACAACTTTCTTAGGAACGCCAAGGCTGTCCATAATGTGATTTACCAAACCATCAGCATTAATATGTTCGGCTACTGGCAACGCTTGAGCTAATGGAAGCAGTATTTCTAGTGCTTGCATTGTGCTGTTAAGGCTACTTGATTTCTGTGCGCGTGCTAGTGGTGATACATACTCAACATCTACATCAAGACCCTGTAGAACTTCTGGCGGTGTTGCCAGCATATCTGCCCGTAACATTAAAGCAAATATACGATCAATCATTGGGCGTAGCATCTCATTCATCAAACGCCCTAGTACTGGCCCGATAACGCGCATACGCTCTTCTTGGCGTTGCACAACTTCTGTAGCTGTCATATTAGGCGAACCGCCTGTTAGAAGCTGATCTACATAGAATGCTGAACGTATAGCCGTTCTGCGCTGTTCTTCCATACTCAGGCCAATAGGTATGTTTGCGCCTGTGTTTAGTGGCGTAATTGTATCTCTTGTGCCACTTCTAAAGAAGTTGAGTCCCCCAGGCTGGGTACGGACAGGGAGAAGAAATCCGTCATCAGGAACCAAAAGCGGAGGATCAATTAGTTTCTGTGCAGCTTGTATAATGGTCTTTGACATTAGATTAAGCATCTTAACATCTGGCAACGCCACCATAGCTGGGGAACGCCCCATCACTTCGCCAGTTGCCTTGAGGAAGCGCGGAACAACGTATGGGAACTCTTGGAACCCGCTTTCTTGTATAACCATCTTTGTTTCCATGCAGATATACACAGAAGCAAAAGGCATATTTTTATTGTCCCGTTTAGTAGGATCGCGTTCTTTGCGTGGCATTACAGAATGAAGAATAGCTACTTCCTCATCAGGCTTTTTCTCAAATGTTTTTTTAATAAACTTGCCTACGTTTTCTAAGCCAAACCTTTGCACCGCTTGTCTTGCTGGCAATCTGTACTTACGAAATACAGTGTCAACGATTCCATACTGATCTTCAGCTACATAAAACTCTGATATGTGCCGTGTGCTAAATCGTAAGCTGGTATTGTCCATTTCGACAAACATACAGCCCGTGCCAAAAACAACCAGATCCACATACATTTCGTGGACTTCGGTTTCAAAGTTAGACATTGTTATAGCTCTCATCATACGAGAACTGGTATCTTCTAACCAAGCTTGCACTTCTTCATTACGGCCTAGCTGGTCATCTTTTAGGGTTAAATGAAACCAAGGCGTAGCTCCGCTTGTAAGCATTCCGTGCAAAGAAGATGCAAGTAAATCAACGGCTTGCAGTGCAGTACCGTCAAATATAAGCTCCGTTCTTTTTTCACCGCGACTGCGCTTACGCACAATATCGGCTTTTCGTGGCAGCATGTAGTCTGCCAGTTCCTGATAATGGCTATCCCAGTTGGAACGCTGGCTTTCTAGGTATTCAAACCTAGCTATGACTTCATTCTGCTTTTCCATGTCCTATCCTAACAATGTAGGTTTCATCACTGAGTTTTCGGACTCTTTGCCCAATATCCCAGCAACTTGCGTTGACTTTCTGCCCTTACGCCCACGCCGTTCCTGTGCCATAGCATCTTCTGACAAAGCAGCAGCTTGTGCGTAATCAGTCTCATCAGGCGGCTCTGGGGCTGGTGGTGGTGGTGGCGTAGATATTTTTGGCGTTAAGAAAGACATTTTATACCTCTTTATGTAGTAACAAGAATACCATACTCATCAGTTTTACCAGCAAGACCGCTACGTTTACCGCGTGTTCTGCGCTTACTGCGTCCCATAATGGTTGGATCGCCAGATACAGTTACATCATCTTCTATTACTTCTGGGGTTATTTCTGGCGTTATTGCAGGATCATCTCTTGTTTGCTGTTCTATAGTTGGTTTGGAAGCCAATGGGCTTGCACTAGCTTGACCAGTAAAAGTTCCGTTTTCATCAACGCCAACAATATTACCACCGCTAAACACAGGCTTGCCACCAGCAATAATTTTTTGAAGCATGGACTCGTTCATTTGTCTTTTAAGTATAGCTGCACCAGCAGTAGTTGCGCTTGGAACAAGAATGTCTGTTTCTCCTCTAGCCTCAGAAACCATTTTGCCAAGTGCGTTAAAATTGCTTTTACTGCCAAACTCAGAACGCCCAGCTAACGCCGCCGCATCCTTTGCACCTTGTCCAGTGCTACCTAACATTGCTTGGAAGGCACCAGGGCTTCTGCCCATCTGTGGGGCAGGGGCAGGAGCTTTAGCACCAAAGTCAGGATCACGAGTAGAGCTAGCCCGATCTTTAGCTTGTAGTGCTTCAGCAGATTTTTTTAGCTGTTGCTTTTCAAACTCACGGCCTCTCCTAGCTTCTTCTTCTCTGCGTCTGCGATCAGGTGTGAAAGCATTATCGTTTCCACCGCCGCCGCCATTACCACTGCCCATATCAAGTCTCCTTTAACTTAAACCAGCCAAGTTTGCCTGTTTCTGTCCGTAACCATATAGCTTTATTAAGTCCAGTTTCTTTTAATTCATCTTTTAAATAACGAAATGATTTTGCTATATTACTCTTTCCGCCCAAACAAATAAAGTCCACAATCCAAACTGTATCCCCACCCCCACTAAAACCATCCACAGGAAATACATTTTCTATTAGGTATTTTTGTATCTGTCGCTCATTAGGAAAGCCCCAACTTGCATAACCTATAGGCTCAAAATCGTCATCACAAAACACAACGTACTGGCCTAGACTCATAGGCGTATCAACGTATTGCCGTACTTCTTTATCACTCCACCAACTATGATATTCGCTATTTTCTACCAGTGCCAAAACGAACGGCTTTGACATTTCGTGCGTCATATCGAGAAAGGATTATATTCATTAACCGCGATTTGTTGCGGAGGTTTAGTAAAGCTTTGTTTATTCTCCAACCCAACAGCCAGATACCTAAACGCATCCGCAGCATGGCTCGTAAAGTCATGGCGCGGGTGATCTCTAAAAGTCTTTTTGCGGTCATCCCATTCCTGCCTATACTGACGTAACATCTCTACGCCTGTTTCACATTTATCTCTATCAAAGTGGCATTTAGGTAAAAGCATCCTTGCCGCGTTAATACCGTCAGCTACTTTCATCTTAGGAATAACTCTAAACCTTATACCCAAACTAAATGCCGTTTCCAGCCTACTCTTACCGCTACCTAATTCTCGTACCTCAATGTCGTGAGGAGCCAAGTGATCCCCCCAGTGGTAATCTTTCTGCCGTAATATTTCAGCATAATGATCTAATCCAACACCGCTACTCTCATAGTAGTCAATAACATTAACAGCACCGCTTCTAAATACTTGTGCAAACCATATGGCTGTTGAATCGTTTATACCCAGATCCCAAGCGGTATGCACAGGGTAAGCAGGATCATATGGTACTCTTGTAATACGTCCATTATCATCAGCATCTGTGAGCAACTTTCCATAATAAGCTCCTATAATAGCAGCCGTGAACGAACACTCATACTCCTGCTCATACTGCTCTGGCGTCATTTGCACCCGTGCAGCATCCAGTTCGGCTTCTTTAACTAGCTGGCTTTCACTGGCCTTTACAATCTTCCAGTACCACTGGTCAGAGCCATTAGCCTCCTCAGACTTAGCTTGCTCTAATAGATCAAAAAAATGATTATGCCCTGCTGGTGTACCTAGAAACACCGCGCCGCCCTCTCTGTCGGATAGGGCTGGTCTAACAACTTCCCCCCACACTCTAGGGTTCTGCATACCAAATTCATCAAAGATACATAGATCTAAGTAAATACCACGCAAACTATCTGGGTTTTCTGCTGATAAGAGGGTTAGCCTAGCACCGTTAGGGAAATCTACCCGCAACTCAGTTTCATTAAACGTAGCACCTGGTATTACACCCGCATAGTATTTTACATAATCCCATGCAATCCGCTTGGCCTGTGTAAAGGTAGGGGCAACAAAAGCAACCCTAGGTCTTGGTAACTCACAAGTCAGAGCCTTCTTTATCAATTCATTAACAGCCCAGACAGTCTTACCAAAGCGTCTGTGCATAACTAACACATTCCATCGCTTTAAATGAGTGTGCATCTCAGCCTGTATAGGACGAGGCTTATAAGGTATCTTAACTTGCAT
>VMHT01065090.1_pt1 | contig 31053 bp, 41 predicted proteins | sample 4693611 | NCBI WGS metagenome assembly VMHT01 (sample SAMN12280063, study PRJNA550983) | marine metagenome | isolation source: seawater sampled from same location over 5 years 0.02-0.2 micron viral filtrate | place: USA: collected off the coast of southern California halfway between the port... ... | reverse complement strand
AGTGTTGTTTACCACTAATTTACAAAACTATTATGATAGTCTCAATATAGTTATAGCACCGCCGTCGCCATTGACACTCGTTACCTTATGGTTTGCAGTTCCACTTTGCAAGAATGTAAAGAACTCAAGATTGTCTCCCGCAGAAACTGACACGGCAAAAGTTGTAGACGTAGTTGACTTATGTCCATATGTGTTGTAACGGAAATACTGAATATCTGTACCCCCTTGTACAATCGTTCCGTTAATCTTCGCAGATGCACCAAAGTTATTTCTGTTAGCAACTTCGTTTTCCCAATTGATATTCCAAGAAATCAAGTAAGTACCACCCTCATCAAACGAAAGTCTGTTATTTGTTTTTGTAATCGAAGTACTACCACTTAAGTCAGCAGTAGCCTGTATATTAATAGACGTATTACTACTCGTGTATGTTTGTGCCGTTGTAAATAAATATTTAGTAGGGGTATACGAAGAACCATCACTACCGGTCTGCCCCTTCTGTCCTTTAGTAGCAGTACCCGTGTCACCCTTCTGACCCTTAACAGAGGTGCCGTCAGTCCCGTCACTACCCGGTTCACCTTTCTGCCCTTTCACAGAAGTTCCTGTATCTCCTTTTTGACCCTTGACTGAGGTGCCGTCCGTACCGTCTGCACCGGCAGCCCCTTTCTGACCTTTTACGGATGCACCCGTTTCCCCTTTTTGGCCTTTGCTACCCGGTGAACCATCTCCGCCCGGCTGACCTTCAGGACCTTCACTACCCGTGGCCCCTTTTTGTCCTTTGACTGAAGCACCCGCTTCACCCTTCTGACCTTTAACTGAAGTTCCATCAGTTCCGTCTGAACCCGCTTGACCTTTTTGCCCTTTTACAGAAGCACCGGTCTCACCCTTTTGGCCCTTAACCGATGTACCTGACTCACCCTTTTGACCTTTAACTGAAGTTCCTGATTCACCTTTCTGCCCTTTAACTGACGTACCGGTATCTCCTTTTTGTCCTTTGGTTGAACTACCTGTAGCACCTTTATCACCCGGCTCACCCTTTTGACCCTTAGTAGAACTACCCGTTTGACCTTTATCACCCTTCGGCAAAACAAAATTGAATGTGGCAGCACTTTCTGTACCGCTATTCTCAACCGATGCTTGAGAAGCAGAACCTATGGTTACGTCGCCTATGCCAATAGTAGCAGCAGAACCACTACCACCTGTTTGACCCTTCTGACCTTTCTGCCCTTTAACAGAAGTACCATCAGTACCATCCGCGCCCGGCTCACCCTTCTGACCCTTGGTTGAAGAACCTGTTGCTCCCTTATCTCCGGCTTCACCCTTCTGCCCTTTAGTAGCAGAACCGGTAGCACCTTTATCTCCGGCTTCACCTTTTTGACCTTTAACAGAACTACCCGTGGCTCCCTTGTCTCCGGCTTGACCCTTCTGACCTTTTACCGAACTACCTGTAGAACCTTTGTCTCCCGCTTCACCCTTTTGTCCTTTAGTTGAAGAGCCTGTAGCACCTTTGTCTCCGGCTTCACCTTTCTGCCCCTTGGTAGAACTACCGGTACTACCCTTGTCTCCTGTCTGACCCTTCTGCCCCTTGACCGAAGTACCATCAGTACCGGGTTCACCTTTCTGTCCCTTAGTAGAACTACCGGTGGCTCCCTTTTGTCCTTTAGAACCGGCATCACCTTTTGGCAATTGGAAGTTAAAAGACGCCGCAGTACTTGTGCCTTGATTGGTTACCTGTGCTTCGGTCGAATCTACCGAACTTGACTCAGCAATACTAATAGTAGCGGCTGAACCTGTTTGACCCTTCTGTCCTTTTTGTCCTTTGACTGAAGTTCCGGTGGCTCCTTTGTCACCCGTCTGTCCCTTCTGCCCTTTGACTGAAGTACCATCGGTTCCCGGCGCACCTTTTTGTCCTTTTGTAGAAGAACCCGTAGCACCTTTGTCTCCGGACTCTCCTTTCTGTCCCTTGACTGACGCTCCTGATTCTCCCTTCTGACCTTTTACCGAAGCCCCATCCTGACCTTTCTGACCCTTCTGACCCTTATCACCTTGGTCCCCCGTACGAGCGAACGTAGCGATAACGGCATTACCATCATCAATAGTACCTGAAGAACTTAAGTGAGAAATGGTAACCTCGAAGAAACCTGTTCTTTCAGTTACGGCGGTTATTTGATATAGTCTAAACACAGAACTATCCAACTCCTTAGAAATACGAACGTGACCCTTGATTGTTGAATCAGAGTCATCAATAGTCCTCAAGTAAGATTGAATATCTGTGCCGTTATTATCGTTGTCATCCAAAGCCAATCGTGTGGCTGAAGAGTGTGTGCTATTATTAAGTCTCAGTCTACCTGACTCGCCATCAGATGAGGTATCGGTGTTCTGACTATATTGATATATAAAGGTTTGACCACCAAAGTTACCGGCCTGTCCCTTCTGACCCTTACTTCCGGCTTCACCCTTTTGTCCTTTGACCGAGGCACCTTGTTCACCTTTTTGTCCCTTAACTGAGGCTCCGTCTTGACCCTTTTGACCTTTGTCTCCGGTTTGTCCTTTTTGACCTTTCACCGATGTACCATCAGTTCCCGGCGCACCTTTCTGACCTTTTGTGCTTGTTCCTGTCTCTCCTTTCTGTCCTTTGGTAGCGGCTCCCGTGGTTCCTTTTTCCCCGGTCTCACCTTTTTGTCCTTTTACAGACGCGCCTTGTTGACCCTTCTGTCCTTTAACAGAAGCACCCGTGTCGCCCTTATCTCCGGCCTGACCCTTTTGTCCTTTAACAGAAGTACCATCAGTACCCGCTTGTCCCTTTTGGCCCTTGACGGATGCTCCGGTATTCCCCTTGTCTCCGGTAGTTCCTTTCTGACCTTTAACCGAGGCACCTTGTTCACCTTTCTGACCTTTTACAGATTCACCCTGTTGGCCTTTCTGACCTTTAACCGAGGCACCTTGCTGACCTTTATCACCCTTGATTCCTGAAGATGAACCAACCCATTGGCCGGATGAATTAATAACATCAGACCCGGCGATAGTTACCTTCCCGGTTAAATCAACATCAGATTTTATTTTAAGACCCATAGGCTATTCTATAAAAAAGGGGAGGGATTGCCCTCCCCTTACATTAGGACTAATTTAATAAATTATAATTACGCCGCCGGTGCACCGATAGCAATCACAGAGTATGTTGCATCAGGAGCATTTAGTGTAATTGTCATCTCACCACCACTCACAGTCTGACGTACATCAGCAAGTACTAATTGACCATTCTCGTCGTACACCTGTACGTTTGCCGGGAATGCCAATCCGTGTGCAGAATGAGCGATAGAAGCAGTACCACTTGACGTTGTTACATCAGCAGAGTACGCTTTAGGTTTGGCGTCTAACTGAGTTTGGATTGCAGAGGTAACACCATCCACGTAGTTCAATTCAGTTGTAGTAGCAGTAACCCCATCTAAGATATTCAATTCAGATGCAGTAGCGGTAACGCCGTCCAAGATGTTCAACTCGGCAGTCGTAGCCGTCACACCATCTAACTTGTTGATTTCCGCAGTAGTAGCAGTAACTCCATCAAGAATATTAAGTTCTGACGCCGTCAATGTAGAGGCAACCCCATCTAAGGTATTAATCTCAGTAGCCGTAGCAGTAACACCATCGAGGATATTCAACTCAGCGGTAGTAGCGGTAACGCCATCTAACTTGTTAATTTCTGCGGTGGATGCCGTTACACCATCAAGGATGTTAAGTTCAGCCGCAGTAGCATCAATAGATGAGCCGTTGATTTGGAATCCGCTTGTGGCGTTGATTGTAGTACCCTCAATCTCAGCAAATTGAGCCGGTGCAAAGTCACCATCAAATACTTCAGAAGCATTAGAGGCGTTTACATATGCTACGAATTTACGAAGCGAGTCATCGTAACCGAAGAAACCAATACGAGCCGCAGTATCGTAGTAACGGAACTCAACCCCGCGGTCTTTGTTGTCATCAGAACTTGGCGCAGTATCTCCACCCAATGTGATGATTGGGTCATCAAGTGTTGTTGTTGTCGAGTTGATGGTAGTTGTTGTACCATTAACAACCAAATCACCTGTCACACTTAAGTCACCGCTAAACGTAAAGTCTACAGAAGAACCTGAACCGATAGTGGTATCAGTATCAATCAATGCCAACTTAGTAGCAAGATTCTCCTTGGTAACATCAGTATCAACTTGGTCTGCGAATGATAGCGTTCCTGAACCATTCGTTGTAAGAACCTGTCCGTTAGTACCATCACTAACATTCAATCGAGCAATATCAACGGAGTTGTCTGCAATCTTAGCAGCAGTAACTGCGTCATCTGCGATTTCAGCAGTCGCGATAGTACCACTTGCAGCAGCCGTGATACGACCCTGTGCGTCAATAGTAATATCTGCCGCCGTGTAAGAACCCGCAGTAACTGCCGTGTCAGCAAGTTTAGCCGCAGTAACCGCATCGTCAGCAATCTCTGATGTAGAAATCGTTCCGCTTGATGCCGCAGTAATACGACCTTGAGCATCAACGGTAATGTCCGCCGCAGTATAACTACCGGCAGTAACCGCAGTATCTGCAAGTTTAGCAGCCGTTACGGCGTCATTTGCAATCTTTGCAGTACCAACACCACCATCTTTAATAGAGAGCGTGTTGCTTGATAATTCAATGGTACTATCGTCAGGCTCGGCTCCAACGAGTTGCCAAGCAGCACCATCGTAAACTTTCAACAAATCCAAGGTGGTGTCGTACACCAACTGACCTTGTACCGGCGATGAAATCGCGTTGATTTGTGTCGTAGAAAGGTTGTGTATTTGAGCATTGCGAAGTTCGTTTTTCGCTAAGTCTAAAAATGAGGATAGACTAATGCTCGTAACATCTAACCCCGATACAATCTTTAATGCCATTTCAGATTTGTTTTAGTTATTGATTCAAAGATAGTTAGTTTAAGTATGCTTTTCCTGAAGTTGAGGAGTCGAAAGTGATAACCACTTGGCTTGTGGAAGTGTATTCGACTTCTGCAATAATCAAAGTACCGGCACTATCTACTATGGATACTGCGGGATACTTACTTAAATTATGATTGATTGTCCACGTTGCTGATGGCGATGCTTGGTCGTGCACATAGTTTTTATCCCCGGTAGTTGCCGAGGATAAGACTGCGCGACGAGATACAACAACATTGTTCTTGTTCGTCTTCGGGGTAACACTAATCTTGTTTCCCGAACTCGTAGTAACCTTTACGTTTACGCCCATTATTCTGTAACGTCATCAACAATTATAAAATCACCGGCAAACCAAGTCTCTACACGGCTTGGAGTTTCGGTGCTAATAGTGGCCTGTAAATCATAAACATAGTAACCGGCCTTTACGTCCATATCTGACGCCGCTTTGTTGATTGTAAGTTTACCATCAGAACCTTTGGTAAAGTCTGAGTCAGTAAAGGTTAGCAGCGTAGTGCTACTATTAGAGTTCTTGCGAACATCTATTTCAAAAGCGTAGTTAGAGGACAAGTCAATAGCGTCATTGCTCTCGTCTGTAACATTAAGTATCAAGTTGAACGTGTCGTTTTTTCTACACGTTATATCAAGTCTCGAAGCCGTATCTAAGTTTATCGATGCCATATGACAAAACTACTTCAACATTAGTGTTTAATTAAAAAAGTTGGGGCCAACTAACGTCAACCCCAACCTACCAACAGAACCACCAAAAAACACTTAGTCAGACAAGTGTTTACTTTAATGCACTCTGCAACGTCTTTATAACTTGTGCCCCGTTAGTAGACTCCGTGAGATGAACTACAAGTCCTTCTACTCGGTCAGTACCACGTGATACGGAACAAATTACTTCGTTAGAGTCCGCCCATTTCCATCCGTTTGAACGTCCGTCAAATTTAATCACGCCACTCTTATCAGCACGATTAATTAGGGCAGACAATGAGTTCTGCTTGTTCTTGCTCTTTTTGATAAACTGCGTAGGGTTCTTATCAGCGTAATCCTCTACAAGGTCACGGAGGATAACCAAGTCTTGCTTATCATTCCAACCCATCAATGCAGCAAAGTCGCGAACGTCTGACGCGTTCATTTCTGCCGCGGTGTTCAATGCCTGACGACGAGTGGTACGAGACTTGCGTTTTTGCTCTGCCTTAGCAGTAGGATTTACACGCTCAAAGATAGCCTTGACGTCCTCTGAACGATTAGGGTTCGAGGCATTGTAATTACAAAGTTCAAGGTATTCGTAAATCTCTGAGTCATCACGCTTAGAGCCATCTAAGATGAGAGTGCCGTTGTATTCCTTTTGGAACCACACACTATGGCATTTCATCTTTCCTCCCACACCAACACTTTTGATGTTAGCGATATCTACATATTCCTCTGATGAGGTGTCATACACTCGGTCTTTACCGGGTACGTTTACCGCTGAAGGACATCTGTAAGTTGTGGGATTGCCCGGGTCACCTTTGATTCCTAAGATTCGGTAGACCGCCTTCTCACCCTTCTTTAGTTTTGGGGGCAAGGATTCTTTGGAAATATTATTCCAATCTTGATGTTTTTTCATTTGTCTGTTTTGTTGGTTATGTGGTAAAAAAGGGGAGGGGCAATGCCCCATCCCCATTGACTATAATCTATTATGATTGAATGTCAAGTTTTGCGAAGTGCTCTGCACCGAGTACTTCCAAGCCTTGTACAGACTCGTAGTGGCACTCAAGTACTGAACGCTCATCAGTTGGAGTTGGTGCAAGACCACCCAACATAATTTCGCGGTACTTCAAGTCTGTGCCGTTACCCGCCATATAACGGATACGCATACGGTCTAAAGACTCTCCTGAACCCGCAGCCTTGATTTTGTCGTTAGGGACAAAGTAGGCTTCGTGTTGGAAACCGGCACTACCTGTGAAGTTAACCACTTGTTGGTGGTCAAGCATCGGTAAGTACTTCTTAACGTAAGAACGTCCGTATAGACGGAACTTGTCTACGCCTAAGTCGATGTCACGACCATCGATAGAGAAACGAGCGTTAGAAGAGATGTCTGTGTTACCCAAAGAGTTTAGGTAGTTATCAAACGCTACCTCACCACTTGTACCTGTGAAAATCATATACTCACGTGGAGCACGTTTTTGGTTCAAGGTGCGAGTCAATTCTTCCATATCGTCATTATCTACAGAACCTGAAGTGTCAGTAGACTGAGTGATACCACCATCTACGATGCTTTGACGTAGACCTTTTGTAGTTTGGATAGGGTTGCCTTCAGCGTCTACCAATGCAGAAGAAGCATCAGAGAACAATGCAGAAGAAGCATCACCGAACATCATTGCAAAAGCGATATCGCCACGGAAACGCATCAACGATTCGTGCTGACCTTTCAAGAAGTAGTAAGGCTGACCTTTAAATTCGAACTCGATTTTAGACGCGTTCTGAATGTCAGTAATAACGTACTTCTCTTTGAAGATTTGCACTTGGTTGCTCTGCTTAACAGGCTTGATGCGACGAGCAACAGGAGAGTTAGAACCCTCACCCGCAGCGTTAGAGAACGCTACTACCTTTACTCCGTTCAATTCAGTCGCTGCTGAAGAGTATAGGTTGTCACTTACTTTAGTGATAGTCAACTCATCGTAATCAGAGTTGATAGACTTAACGTAAGCGATAACACCGCTATCAATCATAACCAAATCTCCGGCACGTACCGTCTCAGCGTCAGTCGCCGCAGCCAATGTTAAAGTACCTGTAGTCTGATTACCTGAGTATGCAGAAGATGAAGCAGATGTTACTGCACCACCATACAACTCTTGGTTTACAAAAGTGTGATATTGAGGAACTGCCGTTTCAATTGAACGTCCCATCAATTCCATTACATCGAGGAATGATAACTCCTCGTTAGTTACATTAAGTAACTTGTTCAAAATTTCGCGTTGGTCTAAGAAAGACACAGACGAAACATAAGATTTGCTAACTGCGTTAGCACCGCCAAATGCTGCCATTTTAAATATTTAATTTTATTTACCCATCGCCCTTAACGCTGCCTTCAAGAAATCTTCCTTAGTGTCGCCACCGGAAGCCATTGAAGATTTAGTTGGTCGTGATGGATTCTTAATTTCACTTACCACCTCTTTTCCGCCAAGGTTCTTGCCGTGCAAGATTAGAGAACGCTCAAACGTATTCGGGTCCAAAGCATAGTTCATCACCTTATACCACTTGTCGTAATCTATTTGACCACCCTCATTCTGAAAGAGTTGGAAAAACTTGTTGTTGTCAACGGTCATATCAACAACGCTTTGTGGATTGTCGATTTCGTAGGCAAACGGCTCACCTCCATACTCAATGATAACTCTCCCATCACCAAGTACTTGTTGAGTTTCCGGGGCAGATTCAACACTCTGTTGCCATTGGGCAATCGCCTCGGCTTGTTGAGCAGATGTGTCTACCTCGGGTTGTGCCGTTCTTTCAGGTGCCTTGAATTGCTTTTGATTTTCGATAAGGCTTTGACGAATCTTTCCGGCCTCTGCCTTCAATAGTTCTTCGCCAAGTTCTACCTCGTCTTCATCGTAGCGTGTGGCATCTAATTGATACTTATCTACAACCTCACGACGAAACAAACGTTCAAAATTCTTCTCACTCATATCAGAGTACTGACGGCGCATATTGTGTCTCACAATATCCAAGTCAGGCATTTCAGAATAGTCAACATTCTTCGCCTCTATGTACGCAGAGACATCACCTGTCTCGTTGTAATATTCTATTAGTCCTTTGATAAAATCGTCATACTCTTCGCCGCCTTCAGCAGCAACCGGCCCCTCTTGGAGTTCGGCTTCGAGTTCTTGGACCCTATCATACAAAGTGTCGTGAGCATCAATAAGCGTGTCAATGTTCTCATAGTTTCCTTCAGTAAACGAAGAAACAGATTCATTGAACGTCACCATCTCTTCTTCAGAAAACGCCGGTGTCTCAAACTCCTTGACATTCTCCTCAGATTCCACTTCACCCTCGAAAGATTCAGCCGCTTCAATATCAGCAGCATCGTCAAACGATTCTTCTTGAGCCGATTCGGCTTCTACATTCGGCTCATCCGTAGTTACTTCTTGAGCCGATTCTTGACTCTCTTGAGCCATATCTACTGATTCCTCGCCAAGCGATTCACCGCCGACGCTGAAATCCGATAGATTCATTTCTTCTGACATAATTGTGGTTGTTGTTTGTGGTTGCTAAATTATTGTTGGTTTTGGGTAGTTTCTGAATTTTGAGGGGGCATTTGTGTTTGCATCTCTTCAGCCTGTGCCATATTCATACCCATCTTCATACCCTCAACTTCCTGTTGAGATGCTTGACTCTGTTCTTTCACCTTAGCCTCTAACTCAATCTTCTGCTGCTGCAACTGCATCTGTAGTTGCGCTTTGAGTTGTTCAAGTTCTGCCTTACCCTTGTATTCAACTTGTATCGTTTGCTGCTTGGCCTGTTCGGCTGCTTGTGCCGACTGCATCTGAATCTGTCCGTTCATCTGCTGCTGACGCATAGCCTTAGACTCAAGGTCTTCTTTACGCTTACGAATCTTGTAAGCAAGAATTTGTTGCGCTACTTTCAAGTTATCTGTGGTTTCAATCAAGATGGCGTCCTCCATTTCAATCAACCCTTGTTGAAGGTTAGACTGCATAAACGCAAGTAGTCGTGCACGAGACTCATCGTCCGGCTTGTCTTCAATACGTATGCCATACTCGTGGATGTTCATTGCTCCACTCGCCTTAAAGAACTCTATAGTGTTGGAACCCAACGCTTTACGATAACCTTCTATGTTACCGCCGTTCTCTAAAACATCCTGAATACGCAAGACAACTGCTCCACACAACTTATTAAGTAGGAACTTCTCTGCTTCAGAGATTGATGCCAAAGAGTTGTTTGTGCTTTCTACTGCCAACTTAGCCGTTGTAGTTAGGGCACGACCATCCGGCGTACTGCCATCTGTAAATTCATTTAGACCTGTAATGTCACGAATCATCTGAATGTTGTTCTGAATAATTTGGTAGTAGTTCATTACATCATTACCAATACCATTCTGCAACTCCTCAATAGGACGATAGTTCGTAGGCCTACCTTGGATATCCACCTTACGATACACCAAGACACCCTTCTTATTGAATAGGTCAATAACCTCCATAGGTGTCATCTGATTGCCGTTAGCACCAAGAGGAATATCCTCAAGTGCGCCCATCTCAATCATAATACCTTTAGGACGAGCCTCTGCAATTGCTTGTTGTAACCTGTAATATGCAATCTGAATATTATCTGCAATCGGAATCAACTGCTCCATAATACCTAACGAACGCATATTGTGGAAATCAGGAGAGTATAAATGGTACGACATCTCTGTGTCCATCATTGCTCCCTTCTGACGTTTCATATTTGTTTTCAAGCCGTCGTCGAATATGTAGTTAGTATCTACAATCCACTTACAAGTGTACACCACTTTGTAGTTGGTCTTGTCGTACTTATTCTTCTGACGACGACGATAGTCTGTTGGTACTTTTTTGTACACCTTATTACCACGCTTGTCAACACGGCTTTCGTGTATCATAGTGTTTACACTATAGAACTCAAGGTCCAATACACGAATCTTCATATCGTCGTAGTTACGAGCGTATGGAGTGTTCATAGGCATAGACAGATTAGAGTTGCCATATTTACCTCTTACAGAGTTAGCAATGGTTTCATACTCCTTATCAGTAAACTGACCCTGTGCTATTTCCTTGAGTTCAGCAATAGTCATTTCACGGACCTCGCCCACGTGAGTCTTGTCCTTGAAATCATTCTCTGCACATACGTTGATAATAACCTGAGAAGGATTTACACGACGAATAGATATCTTGCCGTTGTCATCGATGTCTTCTTTGATAACTGCAATGCCGTCGTCAAATAAATCTTCGATGATTCTACGGCGTATCTCCTCATAGTTATTTTGATACAACACAAGGTCGATGGCCTGTTCCATCTCGATTGACATCTGATGCTTGTAAGTATACCTACGCTGCATCTCAAGTTCGTCCAAGTCAAGAGGGTCGCCCTTCTTTCTATCAATGCCAACACTCATAGGCAACTCAGGGTTAGCCTTCGCCAAGGCATCGTGGATGAGAATACGATTCTGAGTTTGCTTAAAGTGTTCTTCTTTTTCGTTCTGAGCGATAGAGTCTATAGCGGTTGCTGAAATGTTATAGTCTCTCTTAACTAATTTGCTAATAGCAATACGTCTAAACTTAGGGATGATAGGGAGTACCGACCAATCGATGTTCAACCAACTCTCATTGGTATCCTCTGTTACACCAAGTACCGGTTTATATTTATTGATGGGCTGATTACCCATCGCGTACTCTTTTGTTCTGTGATGCTTCCAACGAGCGTGATAAAAACTCGAAGCAGTTACCCCTTGATACTCGTGCCAAGCGGCTTTACAATATTGAAGAATCCAAGAACGATTCTTTTCCTCGTTACTTACAAGGTGCGAAGGGTAGTTGCGTTTACCCGTTTTATTATCAAATGTGCTCATCCTATCTTACGTTTCCTAAACATCGAACCAACGTCTACAAGTTTCTCGGCTTTCATATAAGCATCGCGTATCAGCCCCTTATCAGCAATTAAGGTATATCCGGCTGCCATCGCAGCATCAAACTTGGTCGTATTGTTAATGTCAAAATTAAGCCAATCTAAAATCAACTCCTTAAAAACCACACCATCAATGTGATTGACAATGTAATCTTCTGTAATTTCTGCAATTTGTTGATGTGCTTTTTGGCTTCCCGACATACCCGGTTTGTTTGCTCCGGGTAGCCACATCAAAAATGGAGAGTATCCTCGGTCTTCAAAATAATGAAGTATACCAATCTTGTTGTCCTCAAACAACATTTGACATCCATAGTACACACACATCTTCAACATATCCTCATAAAATATTTTTGCCGTGGGTGGTCGGTGTATGTATTGGCAAACAAACGTATTTGTATGGTTAGGATTTGTAACATCCCCTTTCATAAATACATATGCCGCTCCATCTGAACGTCGGTAGTCCGTGGTTATATTGTGGTCAAACGGGTCACACCCGGCAACGAACTTGAGGTTGTTGAGCGGAACCTTTGAGGACGCTTTCTCTCCAACTCGATTGCTATCCTTGTGGTCTTCAAATATGTACGACACCTCAAACTTGCCATTGTGTCTTGGCACAAATACAACCTTGGAGTCTCTAACCCCGTTCTCCCATTCAAAGTTTCCTTTGGTAGTAAGATTCTCTTGCCAAGATATCTTATCAAGTTGGTCGTTCAACTTTATAGCATCATATAAACATCTGTCAGCATCAATACGAAACGCCTCCTCAGGAGACATCGGGAACTTTCTAATGAAACTTGACAGGCCCTTTTGGTCTTGCCTTAAGCCTTCTCTTTCATTGAGCAAGTAAGTTGTGGCTCTGTCCACATTACATATCCCGTACTTATCGAACTCCAAAGACTCTTGTGCCGGAGTGAAGTATCGGTATAACCCTGTCTTTGTTCTGCCATTGGCGTTCTTCTTAGATTGGTCAGAGTACTCCCATAGTGTCCGGTACTTGTCCATCTGTCCTTCAATCTCTTCGACCGTTGAGGTAAGTAACGCCTTACCGATAATCTTACCATCCACCTCAAGACAGAACTTATGAGCGTCCCAACGTTCCATAACGTCGACCTCAATTGTTTTAAAAACCTCATCCTGTACAAATCGTTTTAGTTTATAACCATCATATGCAAACACATCAGAAGACTTGTAGTCAATCGTAGACTCAAGTTCTGTAGCGTCAAACTCTTGCATAGCCTGTGCACCTTTCTTCACCGGCTTGAAGAACCTAAGTTCACTCGAAGGGTTCACACCTTTGGCCGTATCAAATATTGGTCTAAAGAAATCCGGAAGTTTTCTAAATGGTGCCACAATCGTTTCACGGAATACTTTCTTGGCATCAGCGTTAGTCTTACTCTGTATACCTCCATTAGAATACTTTAGTCTGCTGATGCCCTCCAATAAGAAACATCCGGCCTTGTAAGTCTTACCGGCACGACGACGAGTTACGTTCAGCATACCATAGCAGTTGGGGTCTTCTATACAATACTGCAAGAAGTAGAACTCTCTGCGGTCTGTATCACGATATGACGGCCTACCGATGTCAATCATATAGTGGGTCAAGTAGTAGTAGTGCATACCTGTGATATAAGTAGGCTCACCATTATTCATAAACCAACACCCGTTGATTCTACGATGCCACTCCGTCCTACGTATCTGTTCCAACTCAGGATTAAAAAAATCAGGGTCGTCATCTTGCCTGTACTCTTCTTGCTTTCTTTTCTTCACCCAATCAACAGGCAACTCTGTAGGTTCCCACCATTGGTCTTTGGCCCGTGGAGAGCGTTGTATAATCTCTACCTTCTCTATCTCCTTAGTGAAGTGATTGTATACGTGACCTACAGGGGGCATCCAACAATCGAGTCCCTGAATAGTAGTCTTCTTAAATCCTTTACGCTTCGTATACATCTCCTAAGTTTTCGGGGCTGATAGATTGACGCGTTGTGATTGTCTTCACAAGGTCTTCATCACCGGCATACAATTTAAGATAATACTTTTCAAGTCGCTCATTAATATTATCGAGGTCCTCCATAATCTTACCTTTAATCTGTAGTGCTTGTAGCAAGTCTTTGTCTCGTTCTGCTTCTACACTACGCAGCAGTTTGCGCTGATACTCGTAGAAGGTCTCCTCATTTGATACTATCATTGACCACGTTCTGCTATTTACAAAACGTAAATATTCGTCAATCATTCGCAATACCCCCTTGTTTTTGAGGGACATCATTCCCTCGACAATATCTTTGGTCTTGTTATCTTCAAGGTCAAAACCGGCGAGGATAGCGGCTTGTTCTTTACGTCTTACCATATCCGGGAAAAACTCCTTCAAGGGAGAGTGAGGGTCGTATAAGTAGCAGATATATTTTATCAATCTGTCTTTATACTCGCCCTTGTATTCTTTGAAAGATACGATGAGTTCAAGGCGAGGTACTTTATTAAGTACATCCTTGCTCACATTGTGAATCGGGAATGTAAGGGACGTAAAGTCTGAGTCTGAAAATAGTTTCATAAAAAGTGGTTCTATGGCAAAAGTAGAAAGATTGCCGAGTGGCAAGTTAAAATATAGAGGTGAAATCTTCCCGGGCTACAATAAGCCTAAGAGAGCACCCAAGGGTTCGAAGAAGAAATATCGCGTCCTCGCCAAGCAAGGTGACAAGATTCGTATTGTACAATTCGGTGCCCGTGGATACTCTGATTTTAAACAACACAAGGACACCAAGAGACGCGCAAACTTCAAAGCAAGACACAACTGCTCTACGGCAAAAGATAAACTAACGGCTCGGTATTGGGCTTGTAACTATAATTGGTAATGGCATCACCTAAAGAGATATCAGAAAACACGGTAGTAGGACTATCACTCAAAAGTATCGGAGCAATCGTAGCAGCAGTAGGTGCAGTAACCTTAGGGTACTTTGACCTAAAGGCTCAAGTAGAAGAGGCTAAAACCTTACCGGCACCTGTGATAGAGCGTATGGAGTATGACCTCAAAGACCAATTGATTCGAGAGACGATTATGAATACACAGACTGATGTGGAAGAAATCAAGAAGCAACTCGACAAGATGGAGGAGAGACTATTTGAAATAAGATGATATGAAACGGCTGCTAACAATCTCAACACTTATACTGCTGACCTCTTTTTCTGTATACAAAGGTGTTAGTAAAAGAGGTTTGACATTGGTACATTATAACGCCAAGTTCAACGAAGCCAACAACTATACAGAACTCAAGAAGATAAAAGACGTCAAGGTTTTAGAATCTTGGATTGACGACGATGCTTCTATTAAACAAGCAGAAGGTATACGTTCTGTACCTACAATGATACTTTACAATAATGGAAAAGAGGTGAAACGTTGGGAGGCGGGGATATCCCTATCCCTACAGGTGCCGTTCAACGAGATACAAAAAGAGGTCGACGAACTAACCGGAGCAAACAAGTTTTAAGATGAGAGAGATATTTATAGCAATGCTACTTACCACCTCTGCCTTTGGACAGGGTCTTTTGAAGTATAGCACCATATATACAAGTGTCTACGGGGGCACACCGATGGAGGCGCAGACTGAGTACTTTGTTTCTCAGGACGGCAATGTAATGGACGTAACCATTGAGAACCCTTTTGATTATCGATACACTTTCGGTATACGACGCGTAGCACGTTACGACTACGAGAATAGACAGAACCCTTTCTATGACGGGCACAATCAATCTACGACATCTCTGTTCGCAACCATTGGAGCCGTAGAAGGCTTTGAATACTTAGCACAATACGACAGAGGACGTCAGCAAGGTAATGACTACATCAATCAGAGATACTTTCTTAGATACCTCTCTAAATGGTGGATGGTAAAAGCAGAGGTGTTTAATCAAGGGTTGGTCAATCTTAACTATACACAGGTAGAGTCAAGGCTAAGGCTACACGTTGGTGAAGTAGACTTCAGTATTGGTGTGGCCGCAAGACAACATCAGGCATACGGATACAACCCGATAGAGGAGTACCTCAAAGACAAGCAATGGTGGGACTTGGCATATGAGTATGGATACAAGGATGTGGCATATGGTGTAGACCAAGATATGGACGGAGAGGTAGACATATACGATTACATTTGGTGTGACTATGCAGACACCAAGGTTGCCGATACCGACGGAGACTTCAGACGATACATATACGGAGACATAGTAAACGACTACAACAAAGCGCGATTGGATGAGGTAGGATTCCTCGCTTCTCTATCAGCGATAGCCGGTGTGGATTACTACCACTACTCAGAGTCATTTTGGATTCACGCTTGGTCAAGCATTATGCCGTGGCACACGCACATATACGGAGACCATATGTTTTCTTACGAGAACTTTGCAGACAACCTTGAGAACACGAATCATTGGATAGATGGTCAATGGATTGACTACAACTTTGGTAGTGTCATAGGTTACAAGATTGGACTCAGATGGGGTATATTCGCTGAAGGAGAATATATGAAATATTGGGACCGAGAGGTATTTGAAATAACTGCCGGTATTAATTATCAGTTCAGATGATGTGGTTTCAAAGAATACTTGATTGGTTCAACGCAGTTGGTTTTTTAAAGATTAACAATGAGTACGACCCTACTACAGGGCCTAAACTTATACACAGACGTAGATAGTATGACACCTAAAAGAATCAGAAAGAAAAAGTCTAAAGTAAACGCAGCGGGTAATTACACTAAGCCCGGGATGCGTAAGCGTTTGTTTAATCGTATTTTAGCCGGAACCAAAGGTGGTCGTGCCGGACAATGGTCTGCCCGTAAGGCGCAATTGTTAGCGGTACAATACAAGAAGAACGGAGGAGGATACACATCATAATGGCACTCAAGAAAACACAGAAGTCTCTACAGAATTGGAGTAAAGAAGAGTGGACCACAGGTAGTGGTAAGCCTTCTTTGGAGACCGGTGAGGCATATCGTCCTAAGAAAGAAATCAAAAGACTTAGGAAGAAAGGGTTGCTGAAAGTAGCCAACAGAATAAAACGCGCTGCTACCAAAGCCGGTAAGCAGTTTGCACGATATACACAGACCACAAAGATTCGTGGTAGAATAAGACCGAAGAAATAATGTTTCCTTGTAGTGGATGTGGGGCGTGTTGTCGCCGTGTGGGTTGGATGCCTACAGAAGAACTTTCAAAGCACGGCCTAAGAGCCGACGAGTCAGGAGCGTGTACACACCTTTTACCTGATAATTCTTGTGAAATTTATGAGACGCGTCCTGATATTTGTAGAGTAGATGTTCAAGCCCAAAAGGAGGACGTTGATATTGACACATACTATCGTGAGAATATCAGACTCTGTAACGAGTGGATGGACGAGGATGGTATGTCGAACTTAAAAATAACAATGTAATGACACCTAAAAGAATTAGACGTAAGAAGAAAGGTTCACCTACGGCACCAACAAAACAACTAAAGTTGGTTAATCCTGAAGTGAAGAACTCTGTTACTAAGAAAAGAGGATTCGTGAAAGCGGACCCTGATGCTCAAACGCAACTTATTCAATTAAATTCAAAAAAGTTGCGGAGCGATATCACTAAGGTTTACAACGATATGAAAGCCCAAGGTATTGATGGGAATAGTGGTACGGCCGGTTTTTTATTGAATAGATTCGAAATGAGCGAGTTCATTAAGAAGGCTAAGAAAGACAACTTGACTAATGCTCAAGCATTGGCTCGATTCAAGAAACAATTTAAATTATAAAAACTATGAATCCTACTACTATTCAAAAGGTAAAGGTTCCGACTACAACGGTAACCGGAAAGAAAATGAAGCCTTCATTGACTACGACAATGCAATGGCAAGACAATTCGTTGACTGAAGCAATCAACGAGGTAAACACGTTTATCAAAAACAAAGGAAACTTTGGAGTGCAAACGGGTAAAGAAAAAGCCTTGATGAAAAAGGCTGAGAAGATGCTCAAGATGGGTGCCTTCGGAAACCTTGAAACTCTTTTAGAAAAAGAAGTTCAAGCCTACAGACCGGGTATGTTCGGTCAGTCACACTTCAAAGGATACAAAGAAGTTGCTCCTTCTGAAGTTGTTGACGGCAAGTATAAACAAGTAAGCGGTGATAAGGCTCGTGAGATTGCGCGTATTCGCGGTAATAAACCTAAAGCCGGTATGAAACCCGGAACAAAGGTTACAATCAAATAAAAAAAGGGAGCGAATGCTCCCTTTTCTTTTATCCTCTATCGTATACGAGGACCATCTCTAATTGATTGGGTTCTTCAAATATCAGGAAGGTACCCTTATTTCCATTGGTATCGACAAACCCGTAGGGTGTGCCTACTCCATCAGCACCTGTAATCCCAAATAGGTCAGGGTACTTATCTTTCATCATCACAAGAACGTGACCTACAAGGCCGCCTCCTTGGAATGTGTACATAACTCCGAACTCATCCTGTTCTACTTTGACACAACAATCTGAGTACTCGTCAATAATCTCTTGCAAGTAAACGTCTGCTGACTTAGGGGTTGACTGAGCCGACAATGTTCCGAACGTTGCGAGGGCTAATAAGATAAATAACTTTTTCATAAGGCAATAATTTTGGTTAACAATTGCAATATATAAAAACCTATTGTAATAATCCAAACTTATTCGGATAATAATTTTCCTGTCGGTTTTTCGTCCCACAGATTTATGGCTATTGCATAGCGTGTTCCGCGGGTAACTTCCGTAACTTGGTGGTGATGAGTACCGGCATTGAAAATAACAAGTCTGTTGAACTTAGCCTCGATACGTTCGGGTGGGCAGTCTACTCCGTTGGAGAAGATTTCGAGGAACCCGCCGTCTATGTCCATTTCATACGGATAAAATACAGTCCCTATGACGGGATGGCTCAAATCTCCTTTCTCAGAGAAGAGAGCCTCATCCTTGTCTAAGTGCATCCCGAGATGTTTCACAGGAGTTTCCGGGTCGTACTGACCTGTCCAATACTCAAATCCCGACAGAGGTATTCTAAATGGATAAGGACAATGGTCCAACCATATATGCTTCATTAGCCTCTTCTTCGGTGTGTCGGGTGTGGAGTTCCACCATCCGTCCCACCAATAGTAAGAACCATTGTTTGCAAAAAAATCTTTGTCGTTTTGTATATCATTCAGAAGAACCGGGTCCTGAATGAAGTCGTCGATTACTATCATCTCTTTTCATTTCACGTAAGATATCCGCGGTCCGAGTGTACTTATCTCGGTCCCAAGTCATATGCGCGGTGTAGGCCATCATTTCGCTCAAGCGAATGGCTTCATCAAGTGACTTTGTCCTTGACAACATTTTCCCCGCTATGTCCATTACGTTCTCCATCTTCGTAAGAGACGAGCAGATTAAACTGCGTACGTAGTACCTCAAGATTATACATAATATCCTTGAGGTTCGTCTGTAGTTTAGTAATACGTCTGTCGTTCTCTGCAATTAATCTTAGTCTTGCTTCTCTAATTCTGTCTTCGTGACTCATAGTAAATATATTTTGGTTGTCACTAATATAGTCAAAATATGTGACAAGGAATGTGGGGCATTGTATCTTAGCGTCTATGATACCGATATCACTTGTAATCAATGCGAAGATGGCCAACTTGGCCAAACAGATTAGAGAGGCTTCCACACAGGAAATGGTAAGCGTACCTGATACATCTCAGGCCGTAGACACCACGCAAGTAAAACTTGTCAAACCGGAGCCTTTCAATGCGGACGCATTTAAATACGGCATATTATTTCCTGAGAACGGGGGCAAGAGAAACTATCAAGCGATGAACCCGCAGTCGACTGCAACGGGCGCATATCAGATTCTTTACTCTCAAGCAGAGAATTGGTTACCATCACACGGATACGGAACAATTAAAACACGAAAAGAATTTGCAAACTCTCCTGAAGCCCAAGAGGCTTATATGGATGCAAGGGTAGATGCATATGTAAACAAACACGCCGCTGACTTGACAAAGGAGTACAAGCCCCAACTTGGAGACAAGTGGGAATATAGTACTGCTGACGTCGCGGCATTGGTTCACTTCTTGGGACGACAGGGTACACGTTTTTATTTCGGTGCTCTACGCGATGGTAAAGACCCTATTAGTGTACTACCTTCCCACGTAGCAAACTTACCTCCCGATGAATACTTACGTAGATTCAGAGAAGGTTATAACTCTTACGGAAAATAATGGAATTAAAAGTAGTTAGATATTGTAGCCGTAAGGATTGGTCGCTTGGTATGCTTATGGAGGACCGCACTTTTCTATGCTATACACTTGAGGATGAGCACAGAGAGGAGAAGGTGATGCACGAAACTCGTGTACCCGCCGGACGATACAGAGTAACCTTGAGAAAGGTGGGTGGATTCCACAAACGATACTCTGACAAGTATCCTAATATGCACAAGGGTATGTTATGGGTGCGAGATGTTCCGGGATTCGAGTACATACTCATACACACAGGCAACACCGATGAGCATACCTCAGGATGTCTGCTAACCGGACTGACCTCTGATAGCCATAAAGGCTTTATTGGACGGAGCGTAGATGCTTATAAAACAATATATCCGCGTATAGCAGCGGCAATAGAAAACGGTGAAGATGTCTTCATCACATATGAAAACTACGATGAACTATAAAAGAATCAAGAAGGTCAAGAAGAAAGGTCCTAAGAAACCTAAGGTCATTAAAAAGGCTTACGGATATTAACCACACGCCCGATTTCGATATTGTACTGATGCTTATATCTAATCAGCGTTCTCTCACTTATCTCGAGAGCAGCGGCTGCTTCCCATTGTGTTTCGTATCTACGTAGTGCGGCTAACACTAACTTCTTTTGCCAATAGGCGATGTTCAGGTTCTCGTCTTTCATCTCTCTTTGGTGTTAAAGGTTTTGTAAGGTTATACCCTTACGCTAATTCAATCCTCGTCAGTTTATACCCTTACTTGTATCATTAAAGGTTTGCGCCCGTTTTTTTATGTGTGCGCCTATTTTTCTTTGGTGTTAAAGGTTTGGTTGTTAACAAGGAGGGCCGACTACACTTATAAACCAAAACCTAATAAAACCTACAGATAGGCCGACCCTCCTCCATCGTTAACACTAATAACAAAATACACTCTGTTATCTGTGCAATATAGTAATTATATGTAACAAAGAAAAGTCCGGCTTAAAAAAACCGGACTCTCGATTACCAAAATTACCTCACCTATGTGTGTCGCACAGAAAGATATCCTCTAATATACACTAACTTTTAGATGTTCCAAGTGCTTTCATCGGTAAAGTTATACTCATCTATAAGAGAGTTGGCAAAGTGTTTCTTTACGTGGGTAACGAGGTAGTCTCCAATATTGGTTAGGACAAACATCTGAGCCTTACCTATCTTCGACTTGGGTGCTATCTTTTCAATGATGCCCATACTCTCCAACTTTGAGATGTAGTTATATACAATAGCCTTACCATAATTGATGCGTAGGTACTTCATCGCATTGTATATATCTGCACTCTTGACGTGGGGTATGGGATGACCATCCTCCTCTCTGTCTTTTATGATGGTATCTATCACAAGTACAAAGGTGAGCAGAGGGCGTTGTATTCTTACGTCCTCAAAGTCAAAGTCATCAGCGGCGTCTTTTAGAGCCTTGTGAAACAACAGATAGTTTTTTATCATTACATCCACCACAACCGCAGTTGCATTCTTTTGGTTCTACCTCGCAGTACTTTACCACGGGGTCAAACGTTTTTTTTCTTTTGGGCATACGTATAAATCTCTCGTTCAAGAATAAGTTCCTTCCAATCTTGCTCGAGAAAATTAACTGCCACAGGCTTCACACTCTTCGGGGTTTTCAAGGTTACACGTAGGTTGTTCTGCATTTTCTAATTCATTTACGAATGATTCAAAAGAGTCGTCCATTGTAGACTAATATAATAAGGTTAGACAAAAAAAGACACTACCCCCTTACGGGTAATGCCTCACAATACTTGTGGAATTGATTACCTACGAATAAACGCGGGAGTATGAGGACCTTGCCAATTGTTGACAACATTATACTCGACATAGTCGATAGCATCCGTGAACTCTATGTCCTCTCCGTGCTCCTCCTCAAGACCACGATATATGATGTCTACAACCTTCCAATAGTCATAGGCGAGATACGGCAACTCATTGGGGCGTTGTATTACTCCAATGAATGCAGCATCAAGATTATCGGCGATGAGTATGTCGTACTCGTCTCCCAATAAATCATATACCAACTCTTCTATTTCCTCGCGGGTCATCCCTTCCATTTCAACTTCAAATATACCTACCGCGTGAGCGGTCGACGGCAAAATCACACCCTATACGTTCAGGTTGTAGTACGCAGAATAGGCGTGTTTTACTTCCCACTCTTGTATCTCCTTCTGACTGAACTTATAAGGGACGAATAGTGTAGGAGATATGAATCGTATGAATACGTATAAATCCGAACCTCCGATGTCTACGGCTCTTTTGTTTGCTTTGAGACTACCCTCACCGGATTTTACATTTACACTAACCTCGCTATCTTTCCCAACCATCTTAACCTCGATGTCTGACCCGTCGCTACCACGCGTCTGTATCATTGTCTGCGACGCGTACCATTCGAATCGAGGGTCGATTTCGAAGTAGCGACGTACGATTAACTCACCAAGTATGCCGATAAAATCTGTATAGTAGTCTCGGGAGACTTCCCCTAATAGAACACTCTGTTTGAGTCCGGGGCGTTCTTTCTGCGGTTTGTTGCGGTAGTTTTCTCGATTGACCTCAAGGCGTAACTTCACAATATCGTCAGCGTAATGCCGAAGATAGAATGGAATGACTCCGTAGTCTTGGCCTTCTACACAAAGTTCTTTAAACATTCTTCAGGAATAATGGCGTATAGGTCTTTCTGCTTCATAGTGTACATTACCTCTCCCTCAATCTCATTGGCGAAATCAGAGTTCTTGCGGTAAATAACATAGTCTCCTTCTTTTGCTTCCAACTCGGGGGCACCTTTCAAAGGCTTACCGATACGGCGCAACTTCCCAACTTTATAGTTAGGCTTCTTTCTGTATGCCTTAGGAATGATGATAGAGGAGTTACCATAATGGGAACCGGCTTCATTATCCATTGGCTCTACAAATACCCACGAGTTAGTCATATGCATCTCTCCGTCTCTGATGTAACAGAAGATATCAAAGTACCCCACTTGGTAGTACTCTTTATCGTTATGCCACATCAGGTTTTCCGGATGGATAGTCAGGTAATTAAAATATACCTTGTCGCCCACCTGTAAGTCCATAGTACTTTTGCCGTGTGCATAATGGGACGGCGTGAGTAGACCGGGGGTGGCCTCAACATTTCCTGAGATGGATACGTGATGCTGCGGTCGATACGAAGTATCTAACCACAAAACCTTGCCACCTTCAATCTCAATCTCGTTGTTGTACTTACGAGGTGTACTGACTAATACTATATCGCGGGGTGTTCTCATTTCTTCAGTCCGTCGTACATCTTTGAACCGATGAACAATGCCACACCTGTGAACAATGCAAAGAATAATCCGGTTAGCACATTGTTGCTCTCAGCCATTAATGTGGCTACAACAAATGCGACACTCACGCCCTGTCCAAAGGCACTCCATAGTTTCTTAATAGTTTCCATAGTAATTTATTTAGATACCTAAGATAGATATTTTTTTTTAACCTCTCGCGCCCTCTACAAAAGTTATCCTCATTCCTTGACTATGTCAAAAATTTCTTGTAACTTCGCCTTGTAGCAACGCAACAGAGAGTGCAATCAGTAGCAACATCTAAAGAGAGTGCAACCTGTAGCGTCAGATGCAAAAAAAAAATATTTACTCTGAACATACTAAATAGTCTCGTAATTATGAGGCGCATAGTATACCTATATAAAAGGGGTCCCCTAATCGGGTCCCCTCTTTTTTTATGGGTGGGTAGGCATATTTAAATTGGGTGTAGTCATATCTCTCCGGGGTAATGCATATGTATAGTGGGCTGCTGCGCCGATGGGAAACGCAGAACCTGAACCGGGTACCCCACACCCGTTCCAATCCACTACGATGTCCCTCAAGCCCCACCCCCTCTCACTTTCAGGCGCAAATGAGGAAAACGAAACCCCTGTGTGTGCGTGTTCGTTTACTAAGAGCCTGAGCCTCTGCCCAATCATCATTTTCAGACCTTGCATTTGGGGAAAACGACAAAGTGTCTCGATTGAGACCCGATATATCCCTTACGCGCGTGGGTCATATAATAGCCAAGGGTTTAGCCCAAATTTTGGTCATCGCCTGTAGCCCCCGTCGGTACTGCGCTGCGGAGAGAGTTTAAATATTTCTTTACCAATTGTGTGTAACTACCAACAATTTCATTATACTTGCAGAAGTGGTTCGCCACTAAACGTTTTTTGACATTATGGAAATTGAATGCGAGAGTAGCGGCGTGAGCCGTACCGCATATCATCGTAGCCGCGCTGAAAGTCAGACGGGCTTGTGGGAACAATGGAGGCCAAGGACTCCACCCACTCGTACGCCACCTGACAATAGTAAGCACCGCGATGTTGATGTGTAGGACGGGGTAGCGCACCGAGGTCGGTCGACTGATTGACGGAGGGTGAGGGTAACATTCGACAACACTTGGAGCGGTGCTCCGTTTGTTGGTATGCTGAGGGAGGGTCGCGAGACTGCTCCTCGCACTTGTTATACGATGTAGCCTTGGCTGCCTGATGATAGCAAGTGAGCACGGGGTTCAGGCCGGACGGACAAACCTCAGCAACTGCGAAAGCAGAAAGGTTGCAACCCCGTTCTATTTGGCCGTGACGGGGGTCGTTAGGTTGCAGCACGTCTACCGGTTTGACACGCCATTGCTTTCCAATAACATATCAACGCTGCTCAGGCTTGTGCCTGATATCCGAGGTCGTGCTCGGGGCGTTGCCCAAGCCGATGCTGCGACGGCTATCTATCGCAGTCTACCAAAGTTAGTCACCTGAGGGTGCAATGTGTGTTATGATTTTCGGATTGATTGGAGCGGTTGCTGCCGTGTTTTCCCCGATGCTTTTGGGTGCTCCCAAGGTTAAGATGACAAAGAGTCCTACCAAGGTTGAATACATCCCTGTTCGCTACGGCGATGAGGTGTTCTACCAAAAGTATGTCGGAGGTGTTCGAGCACCTCGAGTAGTAACCCGTAAACCTTGAGCCTTATGAGTTGCATTGATGTCCACTTGGTCACCGAGGTTGGTGACGAGTGCCACGTTAGTCCATACTACGTGACTATCCTGAAGAACGCTACAAAGGTCAGTCTCAAACGGCTGCCTCATATCGTCTACCACGCGGTCAAGTTTTGGCCGGTCGGTGAGTTCGATATCATCATCAAGTTGCCCGAGGCAACTGATACTATTTCCGTGGCTATTGAAACCTCCGGTGAACCGCTGACGTCACCTGAGGATGCCAAGGCAAAATTGCTACAACTTTTCAGCGGTTTGGTGTGATGGTCTATGGGGAGGTTCGAGTCCTCCCACATCAACTACGAGCGATGCGGTCACGCTCTTCATTGACCGACTACCAAAATTGTTTGCCTTATGCCAACTAATGTTATCACCGGTCGCGCTATCAGCGACACCAATGCTGTATTCAGCGACTACCACAACGGATTTATCCGTAATGACCAAGCGCACTACATCCGCTACACCAACACCGAGGGTGAGTCGACTCACGGCTTCGTTCACGAGTCTGCCATTGCTCAATCAGAGCAGTTCATCGTTGGTGGTATCACTTGCCTCGTTTCTGAGGTGATGGAAATCCCAAACTTGCCGCTCGGTCTGCGGTTATTCTACAAGGCCGATACCACACGTGACATCCACCTGATGGCTGCCTTGCAAGAAGATGGTGAGCCTGTATTGGACATCCAAGAAGACTTGAGTAACGTGGGCTACGCTACTGCTACTGAGGGTTCTTTCATCGGTGGTGACACCATCACCGCTACGGAGGGTGACAACCGCGGTCGTTCTTACCAATTCATCAACGTCCCGATGATGGTTGACGGCGAGTTGAAAATGGTTAAGACACCATTCTTGTCTACGACGATTTTCCGCAACCGCTACATCTCATTTGAGGGTCGTATGTACCACACGTCTCGCAACGTCTTCAACCAATTGGCCACTCTTCCTGATGTTGTAAATTCAGGCAACACAATCTACCTGAGCATTGAGGATGCTATCGCTGCCGGTCAAGTGCCGGGTACTTCTGCTTGTCGCTACCACGCCTCACAGGCTGACGATGCTTTTGCTCGTCGCAATCGTGAGCAATTGCAGAACGAGGATATCAAGTTCCGCGTTGGCTTCGAGATTGAGAAAGTGGACAAGGTCAGCAAGTACTTCCTTGGCCAAAAAGGTTTCAAGAAAACATTGCCGTCAGGCACTCGCATCATCGTTGAGCAAGACTCATCTTTGAGCGGTGTTGGAAACAACTACGGCGGTGGCTTTGAGGCCGTGACTTCAATCTTTGATTTGTTCGGTGAGAACATCATCAACGACTGCGACAACGAGTACTTCAAGTTGGTTCTCGATGCCAAGGCTACGAGCATCAATGAGCGCGGTTCAAACGGCGAGTACAACTTCGAGGCCGGTGGCCACGTGAACCTATCAGTTCGCGGTATGACTACTGAGGAGTTGAACAAGGCTCTCGAGCCATTCGCCGGACTGCTCTACGGCATCCACGCTCGTAACTTGCGCCGCTACGCTAACTTCCAAGACAAGTCGCGTTTCAAACTTGGTCGTGTCTACGACGGAACACCGGCGTTCGAGAATAAGTACAACGGCTTGATGGAAATCCGTTTGTTCGGCCCGATACGCAGCGTTGAGGGTTTCAAGGTTCGCGTTCAGTTGCTACGTGCTATCTGCACATTGATTGAGACCGGTAACGTCAAGAACTACCTTGATGTGAACCGCATCTTGCGTGACCCTAACACGCCGTTGGCTCAGGCTGCGGCGGCTGAGTTGGCTCAGGTTGAGCAGATGTTCAACGAGGCTCTCGGTGAGGACTTGACTCCTGAGTCTGATTTGGTAGAGGCTATCCGCAAACGTGCGATGCTTTTCTCTGCTGCAATGGATGCTCAGAACTTCGGACTCAGCAAGGCTAAGTTCGGTGTGTTCGCTGACCGCGCTCAAAAGCAGTTGGCTGACGTGTACGACTCGTTGCACGAGGTTACCAAGCGTCGTATGGCGGACAACCAAGTTAGACGCGAGACTATCTTCTCGTAGGGTGTATGGTGCACGGAGGGGTTCGACTCCCCTCCCACCCACAATGCCGATGTCCTGACGGCACTCTCTCAGGACTACCAAAAGTGAGTCACCCACGGGTGCATAATGCCTTATGAAAACTTCAGTTGTTTTCACGTACAACCATCAGCCGGGAGTAGCCAAGAACACGCTCCATCCACAGGCCGATGCCAATGCTCAACTTGCTATCAAAGCGATTGAAAGAGCCAACGACATTTACGTTGATGTGGTTAAAGCAATCCTCATCAATGTACGCCAATCAGGCCTCGCCCCTGACGGCTTCTCGCACTACGCTGATATCAAGGTCTCGTTCCTGTTGATGTCTGAGTTCACCGACAAGGTGGAGGCTATCAGATTGTACTCTGCCAAGTTGGATACGGAGACCGGTACATTGTTTCCAAAGTTCTACCACCCGAACACACACGTGACCAAGGCCGGTGTCTACATCAACGAGGTGTCGGCTCGTAAACTTGTGAGCAAGGATGCGATTACCAAGAACACGCTCAAGGGTTGGGCAGGTTACATCATCGGTCAAGTGGCGTACGCAGTCTCGAGTAATGCCAAGCGAATTGAGCAAGAGCAGAGAAGAGAGGAGGCCAAGGAAAAATGGGCTGACAAAGTTGGCTCATTGGTCGACCTGTCTTTGGCTCAGATGAAGGCCGAGATTGCAGCCTCACTTGACGTCAACGAGGTTCTCATTGAGACCGCAGTATCAAGCGTACAAAAAAAGTTTATGGAGGCTGAGGTTTTGGTGGAGCACACCAAGAACAACGTCAAGGTCAAACTTCACAAAACAATCAGAGGTAATTGGGAGACCGGTGCCGTGATTGTTGACGAGGCCAAGTTGGAATTGACCGCCTCTTCTGAGGTGACCAAGAATGCCTTGGCTAAGTTGGCGGGATTGAGCATCCTATAATTGTTCGGACAGGGCGAATGGTTTCTGCGGGTTCGATTCCCGCCGCTCTTCTAATTTAAAGTGAGCCACCTGAGGGTGCATAAGAGTTATGTCTGATACAAACATAAAATCCCACGCGTTGACGTGGTACACGGACGACCTCCGCGATAAGGTGGAGGATATGAGCGTCGAGCAAAGAGAAAAGTTCTACCAAGTAGCCGGTCAAAGCGAACGCGATTTACGCACTTGGTTGGAGGGATTCTTCGAGCAGATTTCTGATAGCCTCATTGAGGAAATCAACAATCAGATGCACGATTCTATCAACGAAACAATCGAGGAGTTATGAAAGAGTTCGTGATGGAAAAGGTCGATGGATATCTATTGACCAATAGCAAGGGTCAGTTCATGAATGACAAGTTCAATTGGACGGAGTTCAGCAGACGGACAAAGCAGTTCGATACACTCGAGGAGTGTGTTGATATCCAATCAAAGCGACCGACCGCGAAAGTGGTTGAGGTTGTTTGCCGGTACACTTCGACAATCAACTATGGTCTGACTAAGATGGAACGATTCGAAAGATTAATTGAAAACAAATAGCCCTATGAGAAAATCACCTTACGAGGTACGTGTTCACATTGCTAACGAGGACGTGCCCACCCTGTTCAGAGATTGCCTTTGCTCAGGGTCAGTTGGCTTCGGTGCACTTCGCATCGAGTACACTTCAGATGACTACCAAGAAGCGAAGCAAGTGCTGCGCGAGAGAAAGCCTGAGCAAACCATTTGTTGGGAGGATGTCATCACCGAGATTCTGAACCTTGGATTCTACCTCACGTTTGTAGATGTGGAGGACGACACCAAGTACAAGGTCAATCTTCAGACCATCCGCAACAACGTCCCGGCGATTCAGTTCCGAGATATGAATGCGATGATGAACGAGAGAGACGATGCAATCACCCACGATAGCATCCTCCAATGTCTAATCCTTGGAGATGTTATCTATGGATAATCTTGTGATGAACCCACGCATCAAGATGTTGTGGGAGATGCTCAACGAAATGGGCTATCAATTGGAGGGCGTAGTTGCGCCTGTCCCACGTGCCTCGTTCTATGCGAACGGGGACACCGGAGAACGCCGTGACGGATTCTATTTGAACCGAGCAACACGGGACGACTTCACCGCTGATGAAATCAAAGTCATCAAACGTGTGGCCGATGCACTCGGCTTCAGCCTAAGGTCGGTTGGAGAATACGAGGTTGAAGATGACCGAGACTACAAGCCGTCGCTAACATTCGACTTGTAATCTTTGGTTATTTATTGTAAATTTGCAGACCTTATTTGTTATCAAAAGACCCAAGCCAACGGGGTTGTCGTTGGCCAAACTCACGAGCGCAAGAGGCTAACACCGCGCACCAATTACTATGTGTGTTATCATTGTAAACAAAGACGGCAAGAAACTCCCTAACGGGATTGTCGCACAGGCGATGGCTATCAATCCTGATGGCTTCGGCATCGCATATCTTGACGGCGACCAAGAGGTTGTCAAAACTATGGACTACACCGAGGCGTACGAGCACGTACAATCCGGTCGACCTTACGTTGCTCACTTCCGTTACACAACGCGTGGTGCAACGCACACTCAGAACTGCCACCCGTTCCCGTCAGGTGACGGCGTGATGTTCCACAATGGTACGATTCGTATCGAGACAAAGAAGAACCAAGTTGACTCTGAGGTTATCGCCGACCTTGTCGGTACGATGGACTCAGTCAAACGCCGTAAGGTTCTCGAACTTACTGACTCAAGATTTGTCCGCGTCACCAATGGTGAGGTTGAGATTTACAACGAGTCGATGTTCATCAATCACCACGGCGTTCTATACTCGAAGAACAATGTACTCACCGGCAAGTTGATTGCCGTGTACGGAACTCTTCGCAAGGGCTATGGCAACCACTCTTACTTGGGTGGTGCCAAGTTCATTGGCTCAGGTAAAACCTTTGACAAGTATCGTATGACTTCATCCGGTGTTCCGTTCCTACTTCAGGGCAAGAATGCCAAGGGTGCAAACAACGTACGCGTTGAGGTTTACTCAGTCAGCGAGTACCAACTCAAAAGCATTGACCGACTCGAGGGACACCCGACTTGGTACAAGCGTGAGAAGATTGGTGTTCGTCTTGACAACGGCATCATCATTGGCGCAGAGACTTACATCATCAACGACGTTGCCCGTCACGATGATGGCAAGTACTACGCTGACTTCGCTGATGTTCGTAAGCCTACGACATACTCGTTCTCAACTTACCAAGTTGGCAGAGCAAACGTTACCCTGTTCGATGACGTACAGGAGACGATTGATTCTCCCGAAGATTCGATAGAGAACGTGATGACGTTTGATGAGCAAATCGAATGTCCCGATTGTCTCGACGAGGGACATAGAGTAATGTGTCAATACGACGAGTATGATGACGCTTACTTTTGTGGCTACTGCGAAGAGAACAAACAACCGAAACCAAAGCCTTATGTATAGGGTAAGGTTTTATAGAGCAGCCTTCGGTGGGTGGACGCGCAAAGCCGTGTCCACTCCGGATGGCAATTGGATACCTCGCATCTACGTTTTAAATTGGCGTGGAGATAAGGCTCCGAATGTTGTCTTGGCTGACATACCTCAATGGCTTTGGGATAAAGCATTGACGGAGGATTCATCAGTACAAATTATTAACCCTGAAAAAGACGGCCAATGGATAGAATAGATTCCACACAAAAAGTCTTCGATGATTTACGGAGACGTGTCGCTGCCTTGCCAAGGCTGCGGCACAAAGCAATGCAAGACGAGTTGTCCGATGTGACAACAATTATTAATCAAATCGAGAAAGCATTCTTGACCCACCTCGTTGCCGACTCAAACGAGAACGACATCAAGGGGATAGTGAACAAGACTATCGATAAGTTTGGAGTTACCAAAGACGTTGCGCTCAAGCAAGTCAAGGCGATTCGCATCAGACTTAACCGAGAGTACTCTATCAACATATCCGAAGAAGCCCTCCTCGCTCGTATCAAAAACCACTACAACAATGAGTCTTGAAATAATTGAAACATTGGACGTGACTGACATCAACATTCAGAGAGTTGTTGAGATGGTATCGTCAGTTACAGGAGTTAAAGAACATCAGATGAGGTCAACCCGTAGGGATAGACACATTGTGTTCGCAAGGAATATGTGCTTTAGTGTCCTCAGACACGCGCTTGGTATGACTTATATGCATATCGGTTCTT